>Ga0182027_10009208_pt1 | contig 14237 bp, 7 predicted proteins | sample 712E1DmetaG_FD_121300 | JGI IMG/M metagenome (GOLD analysis project Ga0182027, IMG submission 121300) | Permafrost microbial communities from Stordalen Mire, Sweden - 712E1D metaG (Illumina Assembly) | ecosystem: Environmental > Terrestrial > Soil > Wetlands > Permafrost | place: Sweden...
AGTTCGAGGCCGAGCACGCGGTCAATCTCGGCGGCCTTGGCGGTGAGCATGATGATGGGGACTTTGGCGGTGGCCGGATCCAGCCGCAGCACCTTGCAAATTTCAAAACCGTCCATCTCCGGCAGCATGACATCGAGCACGATCAGGTCCGGCGTCTGTGTTCGCGCTTTTTTCAGCGCTTCCGCGCCATCGGCGGCGGTGCTTACGGCATAGCCGGCCTGCTTGAGGTTGAACTCCACCAGTTCGACCGCCTCGGGTTCGTCATCCACCACCAGGATCCGCTGTTTCACGTGTTTTTGAATAACATGCCGCCGGGCGCAGGACAATGCAAACCCGGCAACAAAACGGTGACGGGCAGGTTACGGAAGGGTGACGACCCGGTCGCCAAAACGTGCGTGTTCTTCTGCGCAAGGTTGAGGATTTCCACCACCATGAGGAATCAATGCCTGTCACGTTTGGGTGACGCATGCGGCTTTTGCGCGAGGCCGGGCGGTCAGGGATGGATGGAAGGCATGGTTTCCCAATGAAAAGGGATGCGCCGGGCGCCGGGCCGGGCCGTCCCCAAACTGAAAACGTGTGTCTTGAATCTGGAGGTTGTGCTGGCGGGATTAATCTAGGCTGTCCGCAATGAAAAAACCAACAACCATCCGTCTCTTCAAATCAATTCTGTGCGCGGCGGCTTTGCTGCTGGCGGCATCAACCCAGGTCCAGGCCAACACCTTTGCCTACGCGAACGGCGACGTCCTGATTTGTTTCCGTAAATCTCCTTCGGGCGCGAACGACCTGATTGTCAATGCGGGGACCATTTCCTATTTCACCAACCTGTCTGCCAACCAGAAGGTGAATATCACCGCCTACACCGGCACGCAGCTTTCACAGGTCTGCACGAACAACCTGGCCTGGTCGGCCTTCGCCTATTTTGACAATACGGCGTCGCCCAGCAGCCTGCGCAACACGATTTTCATGACCAACCCCCGCTCCGACTTGAATACTCAGACGACACCCTATTATTGTGGCACAACCTCCGGCCAGGGTTTGACGGTAACCAAACTCGGCACGATCCCGGCCGGAGCGATTAACAACGCCAATTATTCCACCACCAACACTTCCACGGCGGTCCTGGAAGCGGAAAGCTACAACCAGAACAACTCCGCCGTCAGCTATGCCATCGCGTTGGGGAACACGCTGGATTATCACCAGACATTCCAGGCGCAGCCCGACCAATATACCCCGGCCAATTTCACGACCCACAGCGTTCCGGTGCGCGCCGATTTTTACTGGCTGGCGCCGGCTTCCGGGGAACCCGACGCGAAATACCTCGGTTTTTTTGAACTCTCGACCAATGGCATGATGACTTACACGGCGTATCCTTCGGCCACGGTGGCCACGCCGGTAATTCTTTCCTTCACCCGGGTCAGCCACAAAACCAACACGGTCACCTTTACGACCGGCAGCAGCGGCACCTACACCCTGCGCGGCACCAACATTCTGGTTTCCGGAACGGCGAAGACCAACTGGCCGGCCATCTCCTCGGTTTCAGGAAACGGCTCCCCCCAGTCGTTGGTGGATGTGACGACGGGCAGCAACAAGTATTACATCATCACCGCGCAGTAATTTTGGTCGGATAATAAACAAACAGCAGAAAACACAACTCAACCATCAAGGATTAAATGAAAACAACCAGCATCATCAAAACCGCTTTGGCGGCCGCCGTGCTCTATGGGACGGCAGCGTCAGCGGGTACGTTCACTTATAACAATGGCGATTTATTGGCCGCCTTCCGCAAACCCGGCAGCAGCTACGACCTGATTGTGGATTTGGGTTCGGCGTCGCTTTACAAGCAAGCTAAATGGGATGGCGGCGTTCCGTTCACCATCGCGGGCGTCAACTCAACCCTGCTCGACTCGGTATTCGGCAACATGGATGGCATCTATTGGTCCGTGTTTGGCTATGTGAACGGCTCCGGCAGTCCGCTGGGACCGAAAAACACGATTTGGGTCACCGATCCGCGTTCAGACCGGACCATGCAAAATGATCCCAACTCGTCGTCCTCATTCAATGGCCAGGGTTTGGTCATCAGCAAGATGGGCGCGATTGTTGATGGCACCGCCTCCGGCACTGTCCTCGCGAACCAGATCATGGAAGTGTCCAGTTCGTTGAACATTGGCGGCGACCCGGTCTCATACACCATTGGCGTTGGCACCTATAGTGATTTCCGCGGCACCTGGGCGCCGGGCGTTGAAAACCTGACTCCTTCCGGTTTTGCCTCGAGTTCCACACCGGAAGGTTCCGACTTGTTTCAGCAAAACCCCGGCTCGGCCAACGTCGGCAGCTATCTTGGCGACTTCGAATTGAGCAATGACGGAATAATGACTTTCAATCCAGTCCCTGAACCTTCCACGTGGGCGATGGTTGGATCCGGCATGCTGATGCTGGTGTCCGGCCTCCGCCGCAAGCAGGCAAGCAACATCTGAAAAGCAAACCAAAGTTCATTTCACAAACGATCAACCAATAAACAAAAACCATAAACTCAAAACTCAAATGAAAAAATCAATCCTGTTCGCTTTGTTGGGTGGCATTCTCGGCGCCACCTCGGTCATGGCCGCCAACTATGACATGTATATCACCGGCTCGACCGCCTTCCGCGCCAATGCCTTCACCGCCTGCCAGAAACTGTATGACGGCGGCACTCCGGCTTCCGCCAACAACGGCACCGGCGCACCGGCATCCAGCGACAGCCGGTGGACCATGACCGGCACCTGTGCCAACCTCGGTCTCACCTCCGGCAGCGACACGCTGACCATCCACGCTTTATGGACCGGTTCGGTGCAGGGCCTGAGCGGTCTGGCCAACAAGGATCAACTGGTATTCCTGGCCAGCGCCACGGCAGGAAACACCACGTTGAAGACAAACTCCTGCAGCGCCGCGTTCTCGGATGTTTTCTCCTCCCCGACGCTGGCTCCGTTGAGCAGTGCTTCCTTCAACGAAAAGAAGTGTTGCCTTCAGCCTTTTGTTTTCGTCAAAAGTATGGCTTCCGGTGGTGTGCAAAGCATTACCAACATCAACTGGCAGCAATTGCAGTACCTTCTCGGCAACGGATCCGCGCCGCTTTCCTATTTCACAGGCAAGGCGTCCGATGCCACGACGAACATCTATTTGGTCCATCGCACGCTTGATTCAGGCACCCGCGTGACCACGGTGCAGGAAGCGCAGTTCATCGGCACCATCCCCATCAACTACTACGATCCGGCCTCCGACAGCTTTATTCCGGCCACCACCAATCGCGGTCCCGCGACTTTCGGTCCGGGTTACGTCGGCGGCGGTGACGTGAAAACCGTCATGCAGGCCAGCACCATTGGCAATCAGTCCATCGCCTACCTTTCGATTGGCGACGCGAAGGGCATCACTGGTGTGAACTGGTCGCAAATGCTCGCCTTCAACGGCCAATATCCGATTGCCACCTATGTTCCGGGCACGGCTCCCAGCACCAACGACTACTCGCCCATCTGCTACGGAAAATACAGCTTCTGGGCGTATGAAATGCTGGATTTCCCCAAGAGCGGCCAATGGGGCACTTACTCCGACCAAAACCTCACGTTCACCCAGTTGAACAACATCATGAGCAAACTGACCGGCACCGGCACTGGCAGTGTTGACGAAGAAGTCCGCCTCTCCGAAGCCGCCGGCACGGCCACTGCCGTCCGCTTGACCGAGTCAGTTGTGACCCGTTCCGCCGTCGGTGGTCCCATCGCGCCATAACCTGCGGAAAGTATGTTCATCAAAGCCGGTGCGAAACGTTTCGCACCGGCTTTTTGCCAAAAAGTTGAACTGTTATCTGCCATGAATCTACGTTCCCCAATTGTCACTGGCCTGCTGGCGGCGGGGCTGGTTGTCCAGACAGCCGGCACCATCGCCCAGGAAGCGCAAAGCGTTCCTTCGGAGATCGTGCTGAATGGCATCATGACGAGTTCGGACGCAAAGCGCGCTTTTTTCCAGATCACCTTCCCCGGCGCGCCGAAGGCGGGTTTCATGCTGGCTGAGGGGGAGGCCAGGTACGGTGTTCAACTCCTCGCGGTGGACGCCAGATTGAATGCCGTCAAAATTTGCAACCACGGTTTGGTGCAAACCATTTCCATCTGCCAGACACCGGAACTGCTGTGGTCGGCAGTCAAAGCCAGTGCCGCCGGGGCTCAGGGATTCGCCGCCACCTCCAGCCGGCAAAACAACCATTCGGCCCAAGATGGAGATTCGTCGGAAGAAGCCAGCGCCAGCGCGCCGGCGCCAGTTGCGGGCATGGTTGCCGGCTCTCCCGGAAGGATAAATGATGGCGGCTCGAGCAACGGCGGGTCGAACAATGACGGTTCAAACAACGACAGCACGCCTTCAACGGCAGATGCCGGCGATGAAAATTCCAACAGCTCTGATTCCACGTCTCAAGATCACCGGTATCAATGGTGGGTCCAAGAGGCGCAAAAGATCGAAAAGGCGCGGATTGAAACCGCCCAAAGGGTGATGACCGGCGAGTGGCAGCCCTATCCCTTGACCCCGCTCACTCCGCCCAACACTTCGCCGCAGCTCATCGGTCAGTCGAGCGTTTTCATGGAGCATGGACCGGGAGTGATTATTGCCGGCAATTGAAGCGCGGAATGGCGGCACACACTTTTCGGACAGGCCGGTTTTGTGTTGTAACACAATTGTCTCCTGCCCGACACGCCATGGTCACAGCCAGCCTTTAACCTTGGTCCCAATGGCGATTGAGCGACACCTGATCCTGCAGGAATTGGTGCTGCGTCCCTCCAGTGAGTGGACGCCGTCCGAGCGTGGATGGGTGGTTGCGCGCGTGGCCGAAGGTGTGGGTTACTGGCTCCCCGGCGGCAGCGCCCGTGAGCTCAACGTGGGCGACGGGTTCGTCGTCGGTTTCAATATCAGCACCATTGTCCGCGCCAGCCAGTTGGGGCCTTTGAAGCTCCAATACTTTACCGTCCAGCCGCAATACCTGAGCGGTTTGCTGACCATGGCTGAATGGCATCAACTGGAATCCGCATCGGAAAACCCTTTGACCCGCGTCTTGTTTTTTACCGCCAGCGAGCCGTTCGGACAAAAGTTCGCGCGCATCGCAGCCCAGACGCCCACCGATGGGTTGACCATGCGTTGCGCCCTGTTGCAACTTTGGACGGGTGCCGCCGCCAATGTGATGGGTCCGCTGTCGGCGTCCGCCGGCGGCAACGGGCTGCGGGAACGCTTCCGGCAACTGGTCGGCCAGATGCCGGAAGCCAGGCTTTCGGAATGTTCCCTGTCCGGGCTGGCCGCGCAGCTTCATTGCAGCGAGCGCCATTTCAGCCGTTTGTTCCGCGAGGAATTCGGCGTCACGTTCCGCGCGCGTCAGGCCGAAATGCGCCTGCAACACGCCCGGCAATTGCTGGCGAGTTCCGACGCCAAAATCATCAACGTCGCCTACGACAGCGGCTATCGCCACCTCGGTCTTTTCAACAGCATGTTCAAAAAACGTTTCGGCACCACCCCCAGCGAATGGCGGCGGCAGAACCTGCGCAAAACCCCTCCGCTCCAATCCCGGAAAAATATTCCGAAGCCGGTGGCGCGTGCCGGCATCCCGCTCGCCCTGTTCATGCTCATCTTGAATTTTATTTCACCCGCGGTCGCGCAGATGAATTCAAAAAATGCCACGGCCCCGGTTGAGAACAACGTTGCTGCTCGCTTCAACGTCCAGGCCTATGCGGTCAACAGCAACACCTTGCTTCCCACGAACATTTTGAGCGGTGTCTTTTCCAAATACACCGGCACCAACATCAGTTTGGACGAGATCGTGCAAGCAGCCTCAGACCTGCAATTGGAATATCTCAACCAGGGTTATTCGGCGATGAGCATTGCCATCGCACCGCAGCAAATCACCAACGGCATTGTTACGATGAACGTTTTTCCCGCGGTGTCCCCCCAAATTTGGGTGTCTGGCAGTCGTTACGTCAGTTCCGGCAACCCGGCGCCAGTCAGCCCGAACCTGCCGGCGGCCGAACCGGCTTTGCCGCCAGCGGCCCCGGCCACGCTCGCCGACACCACCAATGCCGTTCAACTGGCAACCAGCCCCCGGACAGTGGTCGCCAGTCCTCAGACAACAGTAGCCGCCGGTCCTGAAGCATTGGCCCAGGCGCGTGCCGCTTTGTATCAGAAAATGGCCGAGCTGGACGCCGGGGAAAAAGACACCCGGATTCACGTCGTGGCCACAAACGCGGGACCAAGATTTGAAGTGGACAAATATCTGGTCATGGGCAACTCCGTGCTTTCGCCGGAAGCCATCGCTCAGACCATCACCAACGTGGACGGCGCGTTCGGCACGAATGCCAGCTTTGACGGAATTCGCGCGGCGCTGACGGAACTTCAGGGGGCATATCGTGAACGCGGATATGTGACGGTGTCCGTCGGCCTGCCGCAGCAGAAACTCACCAATGCCGTGGTGAAAGTAAAAGTTACCGAGGGCCGGCTCGCCGCCATCAAGGTGACCGGCAACCAATACTTCAGCTCCAACAACGTGATGCGCGCCCTGCCCAGCCTGCACACGAACATGCTGCTCAACTCGCACATCCTCCAGCGCGAACTCGACGTGGCCAATGCCAGCCGCGACCGGCAGATTTATCCCGTCATCGGCCCTGGCCCGGAGCCGGACACCAGCGAACTCACGCTCAAGGTCAAAGACTGCCTGCCGTTGCACATGCGGCTGGAGGTCAACAACCAGCACACGCCCAACACGCCCGACATGCGCGCCAATTTCAGCGCCCAATATGACAACCTTTGGGACCTCGAACACCAGGTCGGTTTGCAATACAGTTTTTCCTTCAACGACTACAAAGCCGGCAACGACTACGTTGTCAGCCCGTTCGACGCTCCGCTCATCGCCAATTACAGCGGCTACTACCGCCTGCCCCTGAGCCGCGCGACTTCGGCGCAGGAACAGGTGGACACCCATCCCGGCAGTTTTGGTTACAACGAAACAACCCACAAATTCAACGTGCCGCCGGCCACCGGCCGTCCGGAACTGACCATTTATGCGAGCCGTTCGACCTCGGACACAGGGGTTCAATACGGACCAACCGGAATTCTTACCCAAACAACGAACACTGACCCCGCCGTCGGAACTTTTAATGGGCTGACCATCACGACCAACTCCGCCGGGCAGAACATCACTTTGGACGAAAACATCGGCTTCAAGCTGTCGGCGCCCCTGCCACAACTGGGAAGAATTGTTTCGTCCATGACGCTGGGCGCGGATTACAAGCATTATGAGCAAACCAGCTACAACACCAACGAGAACAAATTGTTCATTCTGATTCCCGACAGCAGCGCGCCGGGGGGGGGCGGTTTTGACACAATCAATTATTACGACCCGCAAAACCTGCCCGTCAATTATTCCGCTTTGGATTATTTTCCTTTCAACGTGGGGTTGAGCGGCTCGGCGCCGGATCAGTGGGGCACGACTTTTTTCAACGGCCAGGCCAATTTCAACGTGCTGCCGATGTTCTCCGAAACAACCGCCCAGATAACCACAACGAATATAACCACGACTCCAACCGGGACGACAACCACAAACATCGTTCACAGCTCAGAGATTGTTCATGGCCATTCCCTCTCGGGCATTGCTTATACCTCGAAGGCCCGCCCCAATTATGTAACGCTGCAATTCGGCGCCGACCGCGTGCAGACGATCTACAAGGACTGGTCGGTCAAATTCCACGGCGACGGCCAGTGGGCGAACGGGCCGCTGTTCAGCAACGAACAATATGCCCTGGGCGGCTCGGCGAGCGTGCGCGGTTACACCGACGGCGAATTTTACGGCGACACCGGCTGGCGTTTCACCATCGAACCGCAGACGCCGCTGGTCAACATCGGGATGGTGGATGGCGATGTGCCGTTTTGGATCCGTAGTTCCATGTTCATGGATTACGGCGAAGCTTATCTCCTCGCCCCTCCTCCCGGCGGGGCCAGCGACCGCGCCCGGCTTTGGGGTGTGGGATGGAACCTTACGGCCAACATCGGCAACCACCTCGATGCGCGGCTGACCATCGCCTATCCGTTGCTCGCAACGGCGCTGACACCGGTCGGCGCTGTCCATGTTTATTTTGCCGTCGGAGCCCAATTCTGAATCCCATGCGCCCAAATTATTCAAGCATTTGCAACCCGCGGCGGAGTGAAATGGCAGCCGGGTTGAAAAGGAACGTCTTTTCACGCGGGGCGCTGTTCCGCGCGGCGCTGGCGGCAGCCTGGCTGTGCGCCTTTGCCGCCCACACCCGGGCCAATCCCACCGGCATGACCGTCGTCAGCGGCAGCGCCCTCCCCCCCACAAAGAGCGGTGCGCAACTCACCACTACCACCATTACCACCACCTCGCAAAGCGCGGTCTTGAACTGGCAGAACTTCAACATCGCCGCCGGGGAAACCACCATTTTCAACCAGCCAACGGCCTACTCCATCGTGATTAACAATATCCACGACGCCAGCGCCTCCCAGATTTACGGCAATCTGCAGGCCAACGGCCTGGTCGTGTTGATGAACCAGAACGGATTCTTCTTCGGGCCGGATTCTTTCGTCAAAACCGGCGGCCTGATCGTGTCCACGGCGAATTGCATCCCCCCGCAAAATTCCGGGGGCGTCTGGCAGTTCAATGGCCCGCCGCCGTTCAAAAGCATCATCAATTATGGCCAGATCCAGGTGGGCAATGGCGGCTCGGCGTATCTCATTGCTGATCAAATCGAAAACCACGGCTCCATCGAAGCGCCCGGCGGCACCGTCGGCCTGGCGTCGGGACAAACCGTGCTGTTGAGCGAACGTCCCGATGGCCGCGGCTTGAGCATGCAGGTGACGCTGCCCGGCGGTTCGGTGGACAACGACGGCAAACTCATTGCCGACGGGGGAACGATTGCGATGCATGCGCGGGTGGTGAACCAAAACGGTTTCATTCAAGCCAACTCCGTGCAAAACCAAAACGGCGTCATCGAACTCGTCGCCGCCGATCAATTAAATCTTGGTGCCAGCTCCCAAATCACCGCCAGCGGCGACAATTCGCCAGCCGGCAGCGCGGGCGGCCAGATCATGCTTCAGACCGCGCAGAACTTTTCCGACGTTTCCGGGTCGCAGATTGAAGCTCGCGGCGGCGCCAGCGGCGGCGATGGCGGCAAGGTGCTGATTTATGCCGCCTCCGCAAATTCTCAACTCGACGTGTCCGCACAGGCCGGTTCCGCCGCTGGCAGCATATATTATTATCCCCGAGTTGATGATCTCACGCTGACCGCCAGTTCGCTTGTCCCCTTCTCTGGTTTTTTAAATATTCTTTTCCAAGCCAACAACGGCATTACCGTCGCGCCGGGAGAGACTTTGGATTTGGGCGCTGGCAGCGGACAACTGACGCTGGAAGCCGGTGGTGACATCACGTTTGGAACCGGTTCCAGAATCACGGATGCAAACAACTGGTCGGTGGCACTCCGGGCCGGCTATAATTTTGTCAACCAAGTGGTCCAATCGGGTGTCGGGAACATTTATCTGAATGGCGGTAGTGGCCAGACTGGAAGCGGGTCAATTCAAACCGCCTCCGGTTCAATCAACTTGGAGGCAGGCAATGGCATTCAACTTGGTTCCGGCATTGTAAGCTCCAGCGGCGGGGATGTGATCTGGCTGGCGGGGGGCGACATTCAATTGGGAGACGGTTCAAAAATCGCCGATGGAAACAACGGGTCGGTAACGCTGGAAGCCGGGTATGATTTTGTCAACCAGGCGGTTCAATCGGGTGTCGGGAACATTTATTTGAATGGCGGCGATGGCCAGACTGGAAGCGGGTCAATTCAAACCGCCTCCGGTTCGATCAACTTGGAGGCAGGCAATGGCATTCAACTTGGTTCCGGCACCGTAAGTTCCAGCGGCGGGGATGTGATCTGGCTGGCGGGGGGCGACATTCAATTGGGGGACGGTTCAACAATCGCCAATGGAAACAACGGGTCGGTAACGCTGGAAGCCGGGTATGATTTTGTCAACCAGGCGGTTCAACCGGGCTCCGGGAACATTTATCTGAATGGCAGCAGCGGTTCCATTCAACTGTCGCAAGCGCTAATCAACTTGATGGCGGGAAACAGCATCATTGTCGGTTCCGGCTGCCAGCTCATTGATGACGGCGGCGCCATTGTGCTGAACGCGCAAACGGTGGATCAAAACGGCCTCCTTCAAGCCAACTCCGTGGGCGACCAGCATGGCATCATTGAACTCGTTGCCTCCGATTCGCTCACACTGGGTGCGAATTCCAAAATCACTGCCAACGGCGACAATTCGCCGGCCGGGAGCGCTGGCGGCAATGTGACGCTTCTATCCGCAAACAATTTCAGTGACAGCGTGGGCAGTCAAATCACCGCCACCGGTGGCGCGCAAGGCGGCAACGGCGGGAATATCGAAATCAGCGCGCCGAACGTATCGTCGTTGCCGTTGAACTCCATTGTGGATGCGAGCGCGCAGGCGGGTTCATCCGCCGGACAATTGTTCCTCGGTTTGATGAACCTCGAACTGGGCAAGACCGATGGCGCCCTCCCGGATAACGACGGCACGATCAACGCAATCAACGGCTTCGACACGACCTATGTCAATGTGAACAAGGCGTTCCTGAACATCACGGTCGGACAAATCCTGCTGGAAGCCTCCGGCAACATCTCCCTCGACGCGAACACGATCTGGGATTTGACCGCCAGCACCGGCGGCAATTGGACCAGCGGGAAACTGACGCTCGAGGCCGGCGGCGACATCATCTTTGGTGGCGGTTCCCAAATTATTGATGCCAACAGTTGGTCGGTGACACTCAATGCCGGATACAGTTTTGCCAACCAGGCGGTCCTGGCCGGGATCGGGAGCATTTACCTGAATGGCGGCAGCGGAACGAAGGCCGGAAGTTCGATTCAAACCGCCGCCGGCGACATCAGCCTGAAAGCCGGCCGGGACATTCTGGTCAATGCCGATCAGTCGCCCAAATCCGGTTTTGTTCGCACCACTGGTGGCGGCAGCATCAGCGCCTGGGCGCTGATGGGGAATGTTGACGCCGGGACCTACGCATACGGTTACAAATTTTCAAACACTGATCCGCTCAATTCCACTTATTGCCAGATTGACCCGACCTATGGCGTGGGTGGCATCAGCACCGAAGCGGGCGGCAACGTGGCTATCACGGCAGGCGGAGATGTGACGAGTTACCTGCCCCAGGGAAACTTGCCAGCGGTCATCGGCGGTGATGCGGGAAGTGGTGCGTTTGGGCCACTGGCGGGCCAGGTGGGAGATGTCACCATTGTCGCCGGCGGCAATGTGACCGGTCATTATGTTGAAGCCAACGGCAAGGGCGCCATCTTCGCGGGTGTGAAAATGGACGCCAACGGCAGCCCGCTCAAGGATGCCGCCGGCAATTATGTTTTGAATTCGAGTTCCACGGGCAGCGCCGGGACGGCGGACAACAAACTGGCGTTGAGTCTGGTCGCGGGCGGCTGGACGGTGGCCGCGGCGCAGGACATCTATCTCCAGGAAGTTCGCAATCCGAACGGTGTTTTCAACACCAAGACCAAGAACATCACGCCGCCCTCGTATCATTATTTCAATTACGCCCAGGACGCCTATGTGAACTTGTCGGCCGGCAATTCCGTGAACCTGGGTGACAACTTGTCCAATTTGCCACGCGACAATTCCGACGGGGTTGACATCCCCTTCATCTACGCGCCGATTTTGAACATTGTCGCCGGAAGGGGCGGGGTGGTGCTGGGCGGCGATTCGTCCCCGTACGACCGGTTGATTTTGTTTCCTTCACCGCAAGGCAGCCTGACCATCACCACCACCCATGGCGGTTCTTTGCTCGGATCGTTGCCGAACAACTCTGATGGCACCCCGTCTATTTTCAACCTCGTCGTTTCCGACAGCGCGCTGACTCAATTCCCTTCTGACAACCCGGATGCGTTTGGTTTAAGCGATCATGCTTCCACGCCCGTCCACGGCGGCGGCAACTTCACCCCCATCGTCCTGGACATCTCCGGCAATATGAAAGAGATCCTGCTGGGCGCGCCCGAAGCGGCGCAAATCACCGTGGGCGGCGACATGATCAACAGCCGGTTCCAAGGAATGAATTTGTCCTCGGATTCCAGTCAGAGCGTTGAGGTTCAGGTCCGGAAAATTGACGGCAGCTTGGGTCCAGCCACGGTTAAACCGGGACTTACCAGCATCAACGTGACCGGTGACATCCTGAACCGCGGCGAATTCACAACCATTACCCTCCCGGATGGCGCCCCGGCACCGGACATTTCCAAGCTTGCCCAGGCGATTGACCCGTCCGACGTGATGCTGGCGGCGAACCTGGCCAAAGAAATGTTCTACGAAGAGATCACCGACCCGGTCACCGGAACCGTCACCAGACAATTGACCGTGCGGGGAGCGTTGACGGACAAGGTGCTGAACCTGCTGGAAAACCTGACCTATCAGGTTTATGACAATGGCCAGCCGCAATTCGAACCCGACAGCGTGAATGGCGGGTTAAAACCGAAAACCGAAACCGTCAATCTTCTTGATCCGAAAACGGATCCCGGCACTGAAGGGCAGATCGCAAGCGCCCTGCTCGCCCAGTATAAGAATGACAGCCGGGTGCTGGGGACCATTCCCACCGATGTCGGCTCCGGCTACTTCCTCGGCGGGGGCGGACAATTCAACGTCACCGCTCATAACATTGACCTCGGCACCACCCTCGGCATTGTGTCTCAGGGCGTCTCGTCTTACACGGCCACGGTTCCAGACAGCGATGGCAACCCGGTAACCATTTATCCGCTGACGAAATATTTCACGCGGGGCGCGGACATTAATGTCACCGTCTCCGGCAATTTGGACATGTTCTCCACCTCCATTTCCTCGGTGAACGGTGGCAACATCTCCATCATCGCCGGCGGCTATGTCAAAGCCGGTTCGGATGTGTTCTCCGTTCCCAGCACCGCCGCCCGCGGCATTTTCACCACGGTGCAGAGCGACATTTCCGTCATCGCCAATGGCGACATCAATGTGAACGGTTCGCGCATCGCCACCTTCGACGGCGGCGACATCACCGTTGAGTCGCTTACGGGCAAGGTCAATGCCGGCAAGGGCGCTTCTTCCACGGTGACGGTGGATGGTTTTTATGTGGACCCCTATGTGGACCCGCAGACGCTGGCACGCCGGGTCTATCACCGCGCGGCCCAACTCCCCTTTAGCGGCATCGTGGCGTTGACCTTCCCCCAACGCAACAGTGACTATCCGGCGCCGGTGGCCCGCCTTGGCAATATTCTGGTGGAAGCTCCCCAGGGGGACGTCATCGCCAATGTCGCCGGTATCCTCCAGGTTCCGTTGAATTACGGGAATTATCCCGATGCCAGCGTCACGGTTCTGGCTGGATACGAGTTGCAGGACGACTTGGGCAATCCCCTGACTGCTGGTGACATGGCGCAGGGAACGCCGGTTTTGGTTTCCCCGGGCCGGAACATCAACGCCAAAGGCTCCGGCATCCTCGCCAGCAATGCGAAATTGGAAGCCAGCGGCAGCATTGACGGCCTCATTTTTGCCCGCAACAACATTGACATCAACGCGCAGCAAAACATCAACGTTATCGCGCTTGGCCAGGGCAACGTCAACGTCAGTTCCTCCGGCGGCACTATTTCCGGCACCATCATCGGGGTTGGCGGTGTCAACGTCAGCGGCAGCAGCGTTGATGCCTCGCTGATTTCCGCCAACGTCAGCGGCGGCACCAGCGGCCAAAGCGGTTTGGGACAGGGCACCGCCGCCAATGCCACGGCCCAGGCCGTGTCCAGCGACGACTCGGCCAAAGCGGCCGTTGCCGACAATCAGGCCGAAGACGATGACAAGAAGAAAAAGAAAGGTCTGGGGGCCGCGCTGATGCAGAAGACCGGCCGTGTGACCGTTTTGTTGCCGCCAAAGGATTTATCCCAAAACCAAACCTCCAATAATCATTTATGACCACCATGCTTATACATCCCATCCTCGCCTCCGGCGCGTTGCAGTTCGCCTTCGAAAAGGCCACGATCGAAGGCAAAATCACCATCGGCTCGCTGTTCATCCTGTCCATGTTCAGTTGGACGATCATCATCACCAAGTTCCGCCAGCTTTCCATCGCGCGGCGGGCGGCCAAAAAATTCTTCGCCGCCTACGGCGCCACGCGCGATCCGCTGGACATCAAACGC
>Ga0182027_10009209_pt1 | contig 14236 bp, 15 predicted proteins | sample 712E1DmetaG_FD_121300 | JGI IMG/M metagenome (GOLD analysis project Ga0182027, IMG submission 121300) | Permafrost microbial communities from Stordalen Mire, Sweden - 712E1D metaG (Illumina Assembly) | ecosystem: Environmental > Terrestrial > Soil > Wetlands > Permafrost | place: Sweden...
ACCTCGCTGCTATCAGTCGGCGCCTTTGTCGCCAGAGCCTTTGCAGCTGGTGATGCCTGGCCAAACACATTGCTTAACGATAACACTGCAATAAGGGCTATGATCAATACCGCCCCTCCGATTATAAAATATTTTCCATTCATTTTCTCCTCCTAAAATGCAAACAATGCCGACTTCGGCCCATATAACATTATCGCCAATATCACTGCTGCGAGTATTACGCAAGCGCAAACATATGTGACCAGATCGATATGCACCTTCTCTAGCTCCTTATTGTCCAAAACTATCTCCTCATAATACATCTTCATGAATCCTATCAATATCGCGATATTTATCAGGATATAGAATGGCATGAATATCAATGCATGGTCTGTGAACATCATCACTGTTATCATCGCGCCCATGGTCCCACCCATGATTCCAGACATCATCCCCTGGAGCCATGCCATTGTGGTGGATACTGTCCCTGCCCATGTCCCGACGACCACTCCTATTATCATACCGACCATCGCTCCTGCAAAAAATCCGTTTGTCGCCCCGACAACTGCCCCTAGCATCATTCCGCTCTGCATTCCTAATGTCATCCCTATCATCATGCCTGCCATGCATGGCGCCTTTGACTTATGTGACATCATATAATACAATGATGCCCCGAGCGAGGCTATGCTCAGGTCAAGATATATTATCCACCACAGATAATGTGATAAAAAATTAGGATCATGCGAGAATATCCCCAAGTATGCGATTGATTCTAACAATATCAGCATCAATAGAGCCACGACAGAATATTTTATTGATTTGATATGAGTCCTGTTCAGCATCTTATGACACCTTGTATCCTTCACTTTCTATGGCCTTCTTTATAGCAATATCCTTGAGCTTTTTCTCATCATAATCGACTGTCACAGTATTTTTTATGAGCGACACATCCACCTTGTTCATACCATCTAATTCTGTGACGCTGTCTTTGACAAGCATCTCGCAGCTCTTGCAATGCATCCCTTTTACATTGAATGTTTTTTTCATTTTTTCCTCCTAATAAATATCATATTTTTTCTGAGTATAATATTATTAATTTTTATTCATAGCTTCTTATTCTTCAATAATAATGAATTTGTAACGACACTAACACTTGAAAGTGCCATGGCTCCTCCTGCTATTATGGGGCTGAGCAACCATCCTGTTATAGGATACAAGACCCCTGCTGCTATAGGTATTCCTAGGACATTATAGAATAATGCCCAGAACATGTTCTGCCTTATCTTTGCCATCGTCTGCTTGCTTAGCCTGATTGCCTTAGGGACATCCATCAAATCATTTCTCATCAAGACTATGTTTCCTGTCTCCATCGCCACATCTGTCCCTGAGCCCATGGCTATCCCGATGTCTGCTGCTGCAAGTGCAGGCGCATCATTTATCCCGTCGCCTACCATCATCACAAGCCCTTTTGTCTGCAGAGAATTAACATAGCCTGCCTTGTCTTCTGGCAATACTTCTGCAAATACATTATGTTCCTTTATCCCTGCTTGTCTTGCTATGGCTTTTGCAGTCCTTTCATTGTCTCCTGTTATCATATAGACTTCTACATCCATGTCCTGCAATTGCTTGACTGCATCTCTTGAGCTGTCCTTTATCGTGTCTGCGACTGCAATCATGCCTAAGAGCTTTTTCTGGTCTGACAATAGCATGACTGTCTTTCCCTGCTCTTCCATCTCTTTGATCTTATCAATATTTTTTGCAATGCTTATCCCATATTGCCTCATCAGCTTGAAATTCCCAAAATAATATTTCTTGCGTTGCAACAGCGCCGATATCCCATGTCCAGGCATTGCCTTGAATCCTTTCACATCGCTCAGCTTAAGCTTTTGCTCTTCTGACTTCTCGACTATTGCATCTGCAAGCGGATGTTCTGATAATTTTTCCAAGCTTGCCGCAATCTGCAGCAGCTTCTTATCGTCAAGGATCTTATCTGAAGATATTATGTCTGTGACTTCTGGAGTTCCATTTGTTATCGTTCCAGTCTTGTCAAATATAGCATATCTTATCTTGTGTGCTATCTCTAATGAATCCGCGCCTTTTATCAAGATGCCATTTTTCGCTCCTTTTCCTGTACCGACTATTATTGATGTCGGTGTTGCCAGGCCGAGGGCGCATGGACATGCGATTACAAGGACAGCCACAGCTGTTATTAGCGCAAATGATATCGGCTCTTTTACAATAAAGAACCATATGCAAAAAGTTATTATTGCTATAATTATCACTATCGGGACAAAATAATTCGATATGTTGTCAGCAAATCTTTGTATAGGAGCTTTCTTGCCCTGAGCATCTTCTATCAATCTTATGATGTTTGCAAGGGTCGTGTTCTCTCCCACTTTTGTGGCCTTGAACTTGAATGCGCCATGCTTATTGATTGTTGCGCCGACGACAACATCCCCTTTCTTTTTCTCTACAGGAATGCTCTCCCCTGTTATCATGCTCTCATCTACAGATGATGAGCCTTCTATGATCATTCCATCGACAGGGATTTGCTCTCCAGGCTTCACTATCAATATATCATTCACGACAACTTCATCAACAAGGATCTGTATCTCCTTGTTTTTTCTATTTATCTTTCTTATGACTGTCGCTATCTTCGGACTTAATGACATCAGTTTCTTTATGGCTTCGCCCATCTTTCCTTTTGCTATCGCCTCAAGATATCTCCCGAGCATCACAAATGTTATCAAAATCGCTGATGTCTCGAAATACTGCCCGAGCCCTGGCGCAAAGAATATCGAATATACGCTAAATATATAGGCTGCGCTTGTCCCTATTGCAATCAATGAGTCCATATTGGCGCTCTTGTTCTTCAGAGCGACCCATGCGCTCCTGTATATGTCAGATGCCACAATGAACTGTACTGGCGTAGCCAAGATGAATAATATGAATTGCGCATATGGTATCTCTATCCCTAATGGCATCAATATCATTCCTATGATGAATGCAGGCACTGCAAATGATGCGCTGAATATGAGTGTTGTCCTGATCTTTTCTATATCTTTTTTCTGGGCTAATTCCCTGTCCGCAATATTGATATGGCCTTCATTCACTGTCGCATCATATCCTCTGCTCTGGATTATTCTTATCAGATCGGACTCTCTCAATTTCGTATCATCAAACATCACCCTTGCCCTTGCCGCTGCATAATTCACATTCGCCTCTGTGACACCCTCTGTCTTAGACAGCGACCTATTGATGAGCGTTGCGCAGCTCGCGCAATGCATTCCCTTGATATCCAGATCTGCTTTTTTCATTTTTTATATTAATTTTTCTTTATTATATTATACTATTAATTTTTCTTTATATTATTATACTAATACCCCTTTCGGATTGCCAGTTATGCTCTGGCTATCTTTGACAACATTGTTGCCAGTTATCGGCTGCTTTATTGCATTCGCGCCTGTCTTCATGCTGATTGCTTTTGCATCGATGCCGAAATAAAAAACACTGCCTAATATGATGACTATCAACGCTATTATCACAGCCAGCTTCTTTTCTTTTATGAAATCTTTAAGCATCATTTGCCTCCTTGAATATTAGAAATCTGAAACACCTTATATATATTTCCCTGAAACTAGTTGCACAGCCAAAAAAACACAAAGAAATTTTTATTTTTGACATTAAGGTCAAGTAGCCCCGATCAGAGACCAAAAAGTATTTGCCGATGGTAAACTTGCAAAAATAGTCCGAAAAGCTCTCTAGGTTATCACATAATAATTCGAATCCGGAACGGGCTATAATTATGGATCTTAGTAAATTATATAAATATCTACTTGTTTGTTCAGTTATGGCCAAGAAGTATCTTATTGACACATCTATTTGGATTGATCTTTATGAAGATCGTAAGGGATTTAATGGTGAGCCTTTAGGTGATTATGCACTAAAACTGTTATCTATAATAAAATCAGAAGAGCAAATTGTAGTATTAACTGATTTACTATTAAGAGAGTTAGAGATGAATTATTCTCTTGCCGAAATAAAGGGGATGTTCAAACCTTTCGAAAATATTACAGAAAAGATAATTGCAACTAAAGAAGAAAGAGAGGAAGCTAAAAAAGTTGGCACAAAGAGGAATCTTCCTCCAGGAGATGCTTTACATGCAATAATTGCTCGAGATAATAAATTATTGTTAATAACTAGAGACAAACATTTTAAACAATTAGAAGATGTATCAAAGCATTATAAGCCGGAAGATATTATCTAACTTTCTTATCTAATGCATCAAAAGCTTTCAATCGTAAATTTTCTAGTGTTTCATCAGTGGTTTTCTTTTTAGAAGCTCCCTTAAGATGCCCTAATGATATCATGGCTTTCCTCAATTTTGTTTCTTCAACTTTCTCTCTTAAAGCATTTCTAATAAATTCAGTCCTATTATGATATCCATTATTAGACACAATACTATCAATCTCTTTCAAAAATGTATTATCCAACTTCAAAGTAATCATCTCAGTAGTCATAAAACATCACCAATTACATAGTATAGCCATAGTATATACAATAGATATATAAAGTTTACGGTTTCGGTTTCGATCCTCGCCCAGATTATTTGTGCTTGATAATAACTACATTCGTCATTCCGCGCCTTCGTCTTTCAACCAAGCCCCTGCCTTCTAGCTTGTCGAGAATCCTTGTGACTTTGACTTTCGTATAATCCTCATCCACCAACTCTGATTGGAATATCGTGCCTTCTTTGCCTAAAATCTTTTCAAAGACATGCTTCTCCTCTTTATCCAGCTGTTCCAATACTTTCTCATAATCTTTCTTATCAAAACCCTTTGGCTTGATGATTATCTTCGGCGCCTCGGTATCTTTAGAGAATATTATGAAATATAATCCAAGCAATAATACTGCGCCGGTGATGCCTAGGCTAAGATTTGTATGGAATGATATAGTGCCCCACATAGGGCATGTCGGACCATGAGAGCATGAATCATTCACGATCTGCGTCAATGCATTATTGAAAAGCCATATCATGAAACCCATGATTGCAGCAAATACGACAATGATTATTCCCACAATGCGATTCTTCATGACATGGATATAAAAATCAGTTATTTAAAGGTTATGAATTTTAGAAATGCCAAAAACATTTCTAAGTTTTAGAAATGTCCAAAGCATCTCTCTAATGTATACACCATCGCCATGCCATGCTCATTGACAGCATCGATGACTTCAAAATCCCTGATCGAGCCTCCAGGTTGGATGACTGCAGCAATGCCGTGCTTTGCCATAGTGTCTATTGAATCCCTGAATGGGAAGAATGCATCTGAGCTGACAACAGCACCTGACAGAGGATTTTGTTTCAATTCAGATCTTGCCATCATGGCGAAAGTATTATCTTTGATTTCGATAGGCACATAAGCTATTCCTGCCTTATCCATGGCATCCTGGTACTCTTTTATTCCTGCCCTAAGCCTGTTCAGCGTATCCTCGTGTATTCCGGTGCCGTCTATAGGGTCATATTTAATTCCTTCCCTGTCCATGGCCTTATGATATGCCTTTATTATGGAATTCTCTAGTGCACCGACCCGCTCTTGCTGGCCGCTTCCGACTGCTATTGATATTCCGTCCTTGAATATATCTATACCATTGCTCCTTGTTCCAATATTCACATACCATGCAGTCAACATATCCCTTATCTCGTTCGTTGTCGGCGTCCTCTTGACGACATGCCTGTTGCCGTCCTTGTCTATGAACATCGGATGATATATCAATGATTCTGGCCCTTTGATGCTGCTCAAGTACGGCTTCTGCACAATGACCCTGCCTGTCGGCAGCACTTTCATGTCATAGATGCCTCCGACATCATCATCGATGAATTTAGGGACCTTGCTAAGGTTAGAGAACAGCACTACACGCATGTCTTTTTTCTGCTCAAGGATTCCCATCGCGCCATCTTCATATCCTGGTGCAGCGACACCCTCAACATATGTCTCGAGCAATGCATTTGCAGTATCCTTATCCACTGGCTTGTTGAACACGACGACAGATCCGAATGCAGACCTTGCATCAGCATCGCGCGCATTGCGGTAAAGGTTGGCAAGAGAATCATAGTCATACATTGTAGCAAACCCTGATGGAATGTTATGTTTCATCACAGACACTGCAGGTTTGTCGAAATATTTCAATACCTCAAAAGCCCTTGTGACATCCATGAAATTTATCGCTGATAGTCCTCCTTTGCCTGATTTTGCAAGCCTTATGTTGGTGTATTTGGCGATGCTTACGCCTTTCTTCCTGCCAAATAGCCAGTCGAAAAATGTCCTCCTAAGGACATATTCTGCAGCAGGCTGGTTAGGATTCTCTCCATATCTCAACTCTGACTCTTTCTTCAGCCTGACAGTCAGCCGATCCGGAAGGTCAGATTTCTTCGGAGTCCTATAAGTCCTTTTGAAATCAGACACGTCAGTGATTTTTTCAAGATAGTCTTCATCCATTTTTATTCTCCCCTCTCAGACCTGTTTATGATGGCTGAGCGCACGTTTCCTGTCCTCTTATCCTTGAGCAGCACAGCAGCAGCCACACTGTAATTGTCTTCAGGCCTTGTTCCACCACGTATGGAGTTATAGATGACTTCTGAGATCTCTTTAGGAGTGTTCCATTTAACCTCATCTCTCATCGGCTCATCGATAAATGGCATCAATGGACTTTCATTCCCGCCACGATATGTCGTTATGATCCTGCATTCTCCAGGCTCTATATTGTATTGGTCGCACCATACATCTTTCATTCCATTGATACGCCGTACAGAATGCATCGCTGCTAAGCCATTAAGATAGCATGCACTAATTCTTGGAGTGAAATTCGGAGGGTCAGGCTCGAAACTTGTTATATTTATATCATTGCCATCCTTGTCTTTTTCATAATATGGTTTTGCGAGGGCATTCAATAATACATAGCCTGGAGAGAATGAAAAATCAAGAGACGCTGCACAATTTTTGATGAGCTTAGTCTGCGCTCCGTTGCTTGCCACAAGAAAATCTCCTGCAGTCGAGAGGGCAGTGTATAATAGCAGAGCAGGATTCCCTTTCTCAAGCTGCTCTTTGTCTGTGACTTCAGTCTTTATCCTTGCAATTCTTCCATCACTTTCAAGCGCTAGCTTTCTTGCCCTGCTCGGAGGGCTCCTTCCTGACAATGAATATCCTATGAAAATATCTCCAGAAGGAGTCATTCCTGCGATGATCCCTCTACCACTGTATATCATTCTTGCCAATGTCTCAAGTTTTTCCATTTTTTACCTCTACGCTCGTATTATTCTGATATTATTTTGATATTATTCTGATTAACGTATCTTCTGCCCTTCATAATCCGCTTGTTTCTGGTATTCGCTGACCATGTCATTTACTAATTTTTGCACTTTGCCTATCTGGCTTCTTGCATTTCCGACAAAATGCTCTTTATCAGACAATATGAAATCAATATCTAACTTTGTCAGATTGATGGCATATAGCTCTTGATCCCCTGCTAATCTATCTGCAAGATTATTTTCTGTCAATCCTTTCTCTCTCATTTCAAGAGCTGTATTTACAGAATGTTTCTTGATTATAGAATGTGCCTTTTCCCTTCCCATTCCCTTCTTCACCGCAGTCATCAGGATTTCAGTAGAAGCTAGGAATGGCAGATATCTTGCAACCTCATTATCAATCACTGCAGGATAAACACCCATGCTATTCAATACATCAAGTGTAGTCTCACACACTCCGTCAGATGCATAGAATGCATCAGCAAGTATGACTCTTCTTGGGGCAGAGCATGAGACATCTCCTTCTTCCCACTGGTCACCAGATATCCTTGAAGCGCCATCAGCATACATCTTCACTAATTCGCTTAGTCCACAGATGCGTTCAGAATGCGGAGTGTTCATCTTATGAGGCATTGCCGTCGAGCCTACTTGCCCAGGCTTGAAACCTTCAGTAGCCAGCTCATAGCCTGCCATCAATCTCAATGTTTTTGCAAAATTTTCAGGAGCTGCTGTCAATAATGCCAGATTCGAGACGAGCTTATAATCCAAAGATCTTGGATAGACCTGGCCTGGAGAATTCAGTATTTTCGAAAATCCTAAAAGCTTAGCGACTTGATTTTCCAAATATTCAACTTTATCCGTGGTGCGCAATAATGTCAGCATATCGAGCTGTGTCCCGACAGGACCTTTTATCCCTCTCAATGGATAGTCTTCAATAAACCTTTCAAAATCCTGCATCTGAAGATAAAGCTCTTCGGCCCACATCGAGAACCTCCTTCCTAATAATGTCGGCTGGGCGGCTTGATGATGCGTTCTTGCCGTAATTATACAATTATCATAGGCTTTCATCTTATCAGAAAAATGCCTCAAGATGGAGACGTATTTTCCGAATATCAATACTGCAGACTTCTTATTCTGCATCTGCTCAACATTATCTGTTAAATCCCGAGAGGTCATCCCTTTATGTATATGCTCTCCAGCGCCTGACACTTTCACAAAAGCCTCTATCTTGGCCTTGACGTCATGTTTAAGCTCTAATTCTCTATTCTTAATATATTGTGCATCAATATCATTTTTTGAACGCTCAAATTTTTCTATATCTTCAGAAGGGATATCTAATCCTAATTCTTTCTGAGCCTTCATCACAGCAATCCATAACTCCCTTTCTGAAAGTATTTTTCCTTCTAGGGATTGAATTGCATTAAGTTCTGGAGTTGCCCATCTTTCTGATAATATATTATTGTTTACCATCCATATCACCTTGAGTTATTTTCAATCATTATATCTGTTTTTGATTATCTGATTTATTTTATCTGCATTGTTTAATTTATCTGCATTGTTTTGATCACTTGTATGGCTGTATTTTTTCCAATACTTCTGCTAGTTCTGGTGTGTTGAATATCCTTTTGCCGACATATTGGTTTGCTGCAGACATATACATCTGAGATACTAATGTCACAAGCGATGCTGGAAGATTTATGGGCTTTGTCGGCATCCTCTCCTGCCAGCCATCCCCTGTCTTTTTCCATTCCTTGCATGCCTCGACAAATTCCGGCTGGGTCTTCTTATACCATTGCCTAACAAGCTCTTTGCTCACATCAGGCCCGAGCCTATCCTCATCAAGTGTCCCGAGCACATCAGCGATTTCTAATCTTCCGTCGATGAATCTCATCTCTAACTTCCCGTCCCAATGCGGATCCAATCTTGATATTTCTGCGCGCTCTGTTATGAAGTCATTAGCACCCAATATCAACGGTTTTAGTTTAGAGAAAACCTTTTCTGTAAGCCCTGACACATCAAAGGCTTCCTGCTCTGTTAATGCCCTGTCTCCTGATTCGAGCTTTGTCGTGTAATTTATTACAGGCTTGGGAAGCATATCTCCTGGCTTTGGTTCTGCAGAGAGGCCTAATTTCTGGTATATATCCTTCAATTTCTTCTCTCTTTCATTCGCATCTGATATTTTCTTTGCATCCTCTATCCTTGCAAACACTGAACTCCCCCTCGGCAATCCGTTCCTGAATATCATCTCGAGCGGTATAAGATAATTATTTATCTTCCCACGATTCTTTTCAAAAAACGAATAATCATATTCTAATTTAGGCTGACCATCATCTCCTAAGAATTTCCTGACTATCGGCTTATAGACTTTTGCGAGCGATACAGCCATTGTGTCAGTGCCGTCGCTCCCTGATTCCAAGTCATGGAATCTTATGGCAGCATTCCCTCTGATGAGCCCTTGATAATGCGAGGGTATGCCTCTCATGTTAATGCCTTCGAAATTGAATGCTGACATGACAGCAAGAGCCCTTCCTTTATTTTTTATATGATCTGGCATCTCACCATAATCAAATATACTGTACCTGTCTGAGAATATGAAATAGCCTTCTCCTGACCTATTCTCATATGCTGGCGAGAATATCTTAAGATCTTTTACGCTTCCCATTTTTGCACCTCATATAATTTTTCATCTCATATAAATTTCTAAAAATTATTCCCTTCCGCCGATCTGTCTTCCTTGGGCTATTGCCCTGCCGTCATAATATGCGTGGCCATACTCATCTATTGAATATCTGCCTTGAGATATATCAGTTATCGTCTGCGGAAATATCACCAGGTCCCCTTCTTCTTTCAATACCTTCTGGTTCGCGTCTGCAATCCTATCGACATAAACATCATCATCTTTCCTTTTTTCCCAATCATCAGGATAATATACTTTCACAGGGCGCGACAGCATCAATAATGCCCCATGATCGACCTTCTCATCCACAATATGCGTCGTCGACTTTAGATATCTCTGCCCGTCGAGCAATGCCATCTTCACGACATCATGCCCTTTGCCGACATATTTCCTATGGCCTTGGTCGTCTAATATTGTCAGGTCTGCAGGATGGACATTGACAATCAGATGATTCCTGATAAGTGTGCTGGTAGCTATAGGCATATATCCAGCGAATGCAATCAAGTCAATAGAATATGAGACTAATAATTCTAATGTCTTTGCATCGTATTCTGCACGCACCTGCATGTTGCTGAGCTTCTCTCCCCTGTATCTGTAGAATTCTCTTATATCACTCGTTATCACAGGTATCGGCTCGCCTATATATCCTGAATTATATTTATCAGCTATTGCCTGCGCATTGCTCTTAGGATTATCTGTGAATATCAGCGAGATATGGTATGAAGGCTTTTTTCCCTGAAGGCGAAGGAATCTTTCTGTATCCAAAAGCATAGCAAGATTCGAACCAGTGCCTGACATGAAGGCAGCCACTTGCATCGATCCTTTTTTTGGATCATAAAGCTCTCTAAATACCATCATACACCCCGCAACTTTCAATAAAACATCCGCAACATATTATAAAAGTTATTATTTTTTCAAACCCAATCAGATAAAATTGTCGTCCATAAATTGGGACGAAAACATTAAGAAAATACGCCTATCAATCAATCGCTGCCTGTGCCATCAAAAGATATGTTCTCTCCATCGTATGCAATTAGTGTCAAGCCTTTTCTTCCAGTGCTTTCAAGGGTTCCGACATCTCTTGAATCATACCCTAAACTTCTAAGAACTGCCATTGCCTCATCTGGATTATCGGTTGTTATAAACGCTTCAGTGCCCATAGGCCATTTCTTATAAGTATCTCTAAGTGTTGAGCCGGATTTCTGATAAAGCAATATCTCTCTAGGATCTGGAGGGAATAAGTTATCTATGCTGACATACAGATCATGCTTTGCTAGCGGCCTTGCAAGCTTTGAATCATAAGCGCCGCCACTCATATGGTAAAAGCTCGTCGCCAGTTCGTGATCCAATAATTCTTTGAATGCAAAATAGAATATGGTCGAGGGCTCTACAAGATATTCAAGCATATGCCTTCCCTCAGATGTATTATGCCACTCATCACCAAGCCATTCTCTCATTATCTTTCTCTTGTTTGTCAAGCCGTTAGACCTTGGAGTAGGTCTCGGGCTCCTAATTGCGATAAGATGCTGTCCTGGATAAGGCTTCAATGGATTATTTATATATTTCTCATCAAGTAGGCTTACTGCAGTCCCATTCATATTTATTGCAGGCGCATCATCCTTATATCCTCTTATCCTATTTCCCACATCTTCTCTTTGGATAATATATTCTATACCTTTTCTTGTGATCTTTTTTGCCTGGTGCCCAAGCGCCCAAAGTGCCCAATAAGGGATATTTCCTCTTGTTTCTGCAATTGCTGATATTGCAATAATATCTGCACCGATCTTTCCTGCATCATCAGCATCCATCGCTACAGTATCAAATACGAGCTTTCCGAACATATTATACTCACGTAGCTTCTTGGATATATTGATCTTATCAATAAATTTTTTATTTTTCATCATGGCATTCATCAATGCCCTTTCATTCATCTCAGGCTTAGTGCCGTTGCCATCAGAGTTCATATAAACTAACTTGTCTTGGGGATCGAATAAGATATAGGCATCATCCCCTTTGATTATGCGAACAGATCTTTTTTCTCCTAATTCCTTCATGTAATTATATTTTGGCGCTATGCTGAGCATTGTGCCTACAATACTCGCCTCTTCCACCCTATCTATAATCCCATTCTCTCCATTGACAATAGCAAATTTTTCAATACCAGACCAGTAGACAACTGTTTCAAAGATGTTCCTTAGTACAGCAATATCTCCTTTATTAGAATCTATGACATTAGACATTGATAATGGCGTAGCTCTCATTTGTTTTGCCTGCGTAACTAGCCTGTGCACCATTGACTCAGCATAATCTCCAAGATCTCTTATCCTTGGGTCTCCACTCGCAGAATGCACAATGCCATAATATCCTGCAGGTATCTTTGTCAATGCAATACCATTCATTCCTTTGCTAAGAACGCGTATTATCCCTTGACCAGGATTATTCAATGTAGACGTAGCCATTTCTGCAAGAACTTTCGAGCCTTCATAGCCCTTCTGATTCACATTTGCGGTATACTCATCTGCCATAAGACACCTATAAATTACATGCCATGATATAAATATCAGGTTGGGAATCCTGCAAATTATATAAAACTTACGGTGAGAATATAGTGAGAATAAACAGCAAACTATTTAATTTGATGATACAATTTGCTATGTATGGATATCATAGGCAGCATAAAAGCAGATCTATCAAAAGGCAAGCCTTTGAATATTGTATTCATCGGCGACAGCATAACATCGGCTGAATGGGTGCATCCGAATTTCAGGGAGATAATAGAATATGTCCTGAAAGAAGAATTGACCAGCATGCTCGGCTCAGAAAAATGGAAAATCCCGTCATGGGGCATAAGATGCTATAATTGCGGATTTGATGGCTCAACCACAAAAGATATCCTAGATAACCTGAGCGACAGGATATTATCTCTCAAGCCAAATATTGCGATCTATCTGGCCAACACCAATGATATCCACATCAATAAGGATCTTTCAGAATACAAAAAAGATGTGAAGGCCATTATTGATGCATTATCGAAAAAATGCTATCTAATAATGCTCGCAAACTCTATACCTGGAAATAATGCAAGATATAACAATTCATACGAGCCATATGCAAAATCCATAAAATCATTGAAGCTGAACAGCAAGACAATATTCATAGACATCTACTCATCATACAAGGATTATGATCTCTATAGATTCTTCACATTCAAGTCAGGCGGCAACCAAGTGCTTGGCATCGCCCCTGGAGAGATTGATTTTGTGCATCCCAACCAATTAGGCAATGCATATATAGCAAAATTGATACTGGAAAAAGGATTTGGAATAAAGTTCGACCCAGAAAGATTCATCACAGGCACATCCAAAGGAGAGATGTATCCGGGATATTGAGAAGCACAATAAGAGATAACAAAAATTCTATACACTCAGTCAATCCTTCTTGACTTATATATTTATATATCTGAATGCTTTCCCGTCAGCATGACAATAAAATTGCTTGAGGAAAAAAACAGGGCATCAATCATTGATCGACTCTCAAGAAAAGAATACAGGTTCAATGATCTTGCTAAAGTGCTGTGCATGAAGTCCAATGAATTATCCTACCACCTGAACATATTATCAAAAGCAGGATATATCATCAGGGACTCATCAGAAAAATATATGCTAACAGACCAAGGCAAAGGGCTAGTGCCATACCTGAAATTCATCAGAAAAGAGGAGATTCCACCGACAATATTCTGCGCGCCTATCGTGATAAAACATGGAAAGGCATTGTTTGTGAAAAGGGATAAGGAGCCGTATAAGGGATTTTTGGAATTTCCTGGCGGCAAGGTGAAGAGAGGAGAGACATTGGTACAGGCAGCTATGAGAGAATTATCAGAAGAGACAGGAGTGATCGGAAAGAACGGCAGAGTGATATGCATCGCTGATATCCTAACAAGCAAGGCCAATCATTTCATCGGCGCATATGTAAAAGCGGATTTTTCCAGAAAAAAAGAAAAACCAGGACAGAAGATGATATGGATCGATCTCGCAAAAATTGAAGGCCAGCGCATAATAGCAGACAATAAGCTTGTAATCTCAAGGTTTCTCGACAATAAAACAAGATATGTGCAATTATTCTATGATGAAGAGAAGAACACTGCTAAGATCGTCAAGTGAATAATAAGTTAAGAAAAAAACATATTTCCAGACATTCAATGATCTTCAGTCGTTCTCTATCCTTGGCGCAAGTATGAACATCATCTGCAACTTGTCTATCTCCTTGTATTCTAG
>Ga0182027_10009210_pt1 | contig 14235 bp, 10 predicted proteins | sample 712E1DmetaG_FD_121300 | JGI IMG/M metagenome (GOLD analysis project Ga0182027, IMG submission 121300) | Permafrost microbial communities from Stordalen Mire, Sweden - 712E1D metaG (Illumina Assembly) | ecosystem: Environmental > Terrestrial > Soil > Wetlands > Permafrost | place: Sweden...
AAAGAATGACAAAAATGAGGGTGAATTGTAAAAGACAGGTTTATAAAATAAAAATGCTTAAAATTAAAATGGAAAAAAGAGGGAAATTGCGCAATAAGAGGAAGCGGATATTTGGAATTATAATTACAGCAGTATTTTTCTTGGCTTTTGTTAATGTGGTTAGTGCTCTATATATTGACACAGGAGAACCTTTTCAGAATGTGACTGATTGCGGGGAGTTGAATACTCCGAATGCTGTTTATACTTTGATGAATAATGTAAATACAGATGATATTTTTAGCGATTGTTTTGATATTAATGCAAATAATATAACTCTTGATGGAAATGGATTTTCAGTGTATACCGAGGGTTCATATGGCTATGGGATGTCTTTAGAAGGTCTAAGTTATATTACTATAAAAAATTTCAATAACATAACTGGATTTTATATTGGAATTTCTCTAAATATTGTTAGTTATTCTAATATATCTAATATCAATTTAGATTTAAATTATCAAGGAATAAATATAGAACATTCTTCAAATAATAATTTTTTTAATATCTCTAGTTATTCAAATCAAGATCAAGGAATTTTGCTAACCGATAGTTTTAATAATTATTTTAATGGAAGCTTATACTCAAATTCTAATGCAGATATATCTTGTTATTCCTCGGACAATAATATTAATAATGGCCTAAGTTATTCTTTTCAGGAAGGATGCGATACCTGGATTTTTCTTTTTGGACCGGGTTTAATAAACCATTGCGGATATATTTCACAACCAGGATTATATACTCTGAATCAATCTTTAAGTACGAATAATACCTGTTTTACCATAAGTTCCAATAATGTAACTCTGGATGGAAATGGGTTTTCAATAGAGGGGAATAATTCCTATGGCAATGGAATATATGCAGACAGTATAAGAAACCTGACCATAAAAAATTTTAAAAATATAACCCGTTTTTATTCAGGCATATACCTTGTTTCAGTTACTAATTCAGCCTTATATAACATCAGTTCAGACTTAAATTATCAAGGAATAGATATAGAATATTCTTCAAATAATACTTTTTTTAATATTTCTAGTTATTCAAATACAAATCAGGGCATTTTTTTAAATGATAGTTTTAATAATTATTTTAATGGAAGCTCATACTCAAACTCTAATGTGGATATATTCTGTTCCTCTCCCGATATTAATATTAATAATGGCCTAAGTTATTCTTTCCAGGAAGGATGCGATACCTGGATTTTTCCTTTTGGACCGGGTTTAATAAACCATTGCGGATATATTTCACAACCAGGATTATATATTCTAAATCAATCTTTAAGTACGAATAATACCTGTTTTATCATAAGCTCCAATGATGTGACCTTGGACTGCCAGAACTGGGGGAATAAGATTATATATGGTGACCTGCCTTCAGAATCCTCTTATTATGGCATTTATTCAAACGCGAGTAATATTTATGTTAAAAATTGTGAAATTACTGCTGGGGAAGCTTCATCTCCAGGCCACACTGATTATGCTATTTATTCTGAGAATAATCAATATGGGAACTTTTATAACCTCAACATAAGTTTAAGCGACCAAGGAATGCATTTTTATAATTCTTCATATAACAACCTTTCATCTATAATTTCTAAGGTGGATGGTTCTTATGGGATTTTTATTTCTTCTTCTTCAAATAATATTCTTAGAAATATCGTCTTAAGTTTTCAATCTTCAGGAATCTATGTTACTAGCTCTTCAAACAACTTATTTTCAAATATAACTTTATCAAACAATGGCAATGGTGTTCTTTTTTTGTTTTCTTCTAACAACACTCTCCTAAATTCTAGTGCAACCTCTTGTTTTACAAATGGGGTATCTCTGACTTCATCAAACAATAATACTCTGAGTGATTTATACTTGAAATATAATAATTGTGGCCTTTCCTTAGCCTCCTCATCAAACATTACTCTTTCAAACATATCCTCTTTGTTAAACTCTAATGGGTTGAGCCTGTCTGGTCCAAAACCTTATTCTAGTAACTTAAAATTCAGCGACAATTTGGTTTCTCCAATAATAAATAGTATGGCTTTGTCAGAATATTCTGAAAGAGTTTATACAAAAAATAGCAATGTATCATTTAATTTTTCTATTAAGTATACCAATGGTACGTCGACCAATAGATTTATTTACAATATCTCTATATACCCAAATACTCCTTTTTATTCTTTGAATGATTCGGACAATCTTTTTTTTACTTTTAATGCAACAAGGGATGGAGTTTATAATATCAGGGTTAATGTTACCCTTTTGGACACTAATGATAGCGAAGTTCGAAACTATGTTTTTTTGGTGGGAGATACGAGTTCTAGAACTATAAGGTACTATATGCATCATCATCCTCTTTATCACGCTCAGGGAAGCATCTTTGGTGCCACTGATTCTGGTTCAATGCTGCCTTATCAGACCACAGATAATGAAGAAATTCATTGCGGAATTTTTGTTTTATCCGAACCTGACGAGGTAGTTAATCAGCTATTTATTATAAAAAACATATCTGCAGGTTCATTTTATCGCGCAGGGAACCCTTTTTTTCTTATAGAGAGTTATAAAACCTATAGTGGCGATGGGAATTATTCTCAAGAATTACCTTATTCGAATGGATATGTTTTTAATACCGCTAATTTCACTGATTTAAACATCACCTCAGATTATGCCTGGAGATTCTATTGGCTTAGTTTAAAACTTGATGGAGGTAGTCCTTCACTCGTATCAAACGCCACCCATCAATCATATGCAGACTTCACTTATTTGTATTCTGGGCCCCAGATTTTACAATTCCAAGAAAATCCTGGGAGCGATATAAGAAATATTCAGTTACTGAGTTCTACCTTTAATACAGCGGATAAGAAAAATTCCTCACTTGAGTTTGATGGGACAGGGAATTTTACAATTGCTCTTAATATGAGCAATTCGACTTTTAATAACTACACAGTTCTCTATGATGGAATTCCATGTTCATCTAATTCTAACTGCACTTTGAATTATAATTCTGGCGGAATTGTGAATGTAAGTCTTTCTTTGGATTAAACTTATAAACTAATCTTGTTTTTACTTTATATGAAAAAAAGAATGGTGATGATAGTTTGTATTATATTTATTTTTTGTTTAATTAACATTATTTCTGCTACGCATACATTAGAAATTGTTGGAACTGATTCAACACCCCCTCTGATTAATTTAATTTATCCATCAAACACTACTTATAACATCAATGTTTCAACAATAAATTACACTTATTTTGATTTAAGCCCTGGTTATTGCTGGTACTCTAATAATTCCGGAGTTTGGAATTCAACCCTGGTTTCATATACTGAAAATTTTACAGATGCTATTTCTGTCGAAGGCTCAAATACATGGACTGTTTATTGCAATGATTCTTCTGGGAATATAAACTCTAGTTCTGTTACTTTTATAAAAGATACAAGTGCACCTCCTATTGACAATGGAAATACTGGCGGAGGCGGGGGAGGGGGAAGTGCAGGAAGCACTTCGCAATTCTGGAAGATGACTTATAATCCTGTTGATAGTGATTTAAAAAATCCTACTGGATACATTAAAGTTCTTGGGGCTAGCGAAAGAATAAAATTCAATATTTTAAATAGCGAACATCATGTTGGAATCATAAGCATAAGCACTAATTCTGATTCTGCAGTTATTCAAATAATGAGTAGTCCAATAAATGTTACTTTTAATTTAGGGGAAGAGAAAAAATTTGACTTGAATAATGATGGATTTTATGATCTTTATGTTAAACTAAATTCAATTGTAAATAAATCTGCAAATCTTACCATCACTCAAATTAATGAAAAATTAAATAGTACAATAAAGAATGATTCTGATTCAGGTAATGAAATAAATAAAAACGTAAATAATTCAACAAATCGCTCTGAAAATAAATTAAAAAAATCCTCGAATATTCCCTTAATTTTGATAGTTGTGATAATAGTTTTAGTTGTTCTAATTATTGTTGTCCTGCTTGTTATCAGATTTGCTTATAAATCAAAGAGGAGAGTTATCAGATAAGGTCTTTAATATGCATAAGAATCTTTATTAACTGATTTTTCTTTATGTTTTTATAAAAGGTGCAAAAATGAAAGAACCGAAAGCTCTTTTGGAAAGGCTTAAAGTCGGGGAAAAGACCTTGGAGAAAAAATGAAACAACCTGAATTTTACAGAAAAAAGTTGGACAGCGGACTCACAGTCATATTTGAAAAAAGAGAAATGCCAATTGTTGCGGTTTCTACATCTGTTAAATTCGGCGCACAGTATGAAACTTCTGATATCAAAGGAATTTCACATTTTATTGAACATCTTGTGTTCAAAGGAACTAAGAAAAGGAGTGTCACAGAGATTCCTCAGGAAATTGAGTCCAAAGGTGGAATTATCAATGCATTTACTGGAGAAGAAATAACCTGCTTTTGGAACAAGCTTCCTTCAAAACACTTTTCTTTGGGCGCTGATATTTCCAGAGACCTTGTAATAAATCCAGTTTTTGAAAAAGAAGCACTTGAACGTGAAAGGAAAGTAATACTAGAAGAAATAAAAATGTATCATGATAACCCCAATAGTTATGTTCTTGAGAAGATTAAAGAACTGTTGTATGAAAAGCCATTTAACCAATCTGTAGCAGGAACTATTGAAACTGTTTCTGGACTGACACGCGAAAAAGTTATTGAACTATTTCAAACAATCTACACTAGCAATAATATGATTTTTGGAGTTGTCGGTAATGTGCAATGGGAAGAAGTAATAGAAGAAGCTAAAAAGTTTCCAATCCTTAATAAAAAAATAGATTTTATACCGATAATTTCTAAAAATGGAGAATTAATAGAGAAAAGAAAAGGAATTGATCAAGCACACGAAGTTATTGGATTACATATGCCGAAGTTGGGTGATAAAGACAGGTATGCTGCTGAGATCTTTGATTCAATTCTCGGAGGGGGGATGAGTTCAAGATTATTTCAGGAAATCCGGGAGAAAAGAGGACTTTGTTATGCAATTAAAAGCCATCTTGAGCAATCAAAGGATTATTCTTATATGATGATATATGCAGGTACTACAAAAGAAAAAATAAAAGAAATTAAAGAACTAGCTCTCAAAGAAATAAAGAAGATAAATCTCTTAAATCAAAAAGATTTTGATGAAGCCAAAGAAAGATTAATTGGGCTGAAAGATGTCAATGGTGAAAAATGCGATTCTACTATGATGGATTTATTGCAGGAAGAAATAGGAGGAGATGCTCTTAATTATTATAAATACGAAGATAAAATCAATAAAGTTAAACTATCTGAAGTAAAAATGCTATCTAAGCTCAAGGGATATAGTTTTGTTGCTCTTGTTCCTGGATAATTCTTAGACACCTCGCAACCCCATTTCACTATTTATTTTTAAAGATACAAAAATGAAATTGCTCGGATTCACTCTGGATAAAAAATAGATAAAAAAATAAAAAAATTTACAGCAAACTTATTGCTTTTTATGCATTAACATAACTATTCCTATTACTATTACCAGTATTGCTATTAACCATCCATAATATGGATCTAGCATAGATAACCATCCGCCAGTCTGTACAAGCAGCAATAATCCAATAATTAAAACAAGGATAGCTTTTAACATGCCCATTTTTACCTCCTTTTCAAGCTTGATAAGCTTATTATTAGAAGGAAAAAGTTATTTAAATAGGTTTTCATTTTTCATATACAGGGTTCATTATAAGGTATAATGAAAGTATAAAACAGGTTCATTATAATGTATAATGAAGGTATAAAACAGGTTCATTATAATGTATAATGAAAATATAAAACAGGTTCATTATAATGTATAATGAAAGTCACATGCAAATAATAAAAATAGGTTTAATTAATAATAAAGAGAATGTTAAAGGATGCGAGAGTGCGCCTAATTCTATTTTAAAGGCATTAAAAAATATTGGAAGCAATGAAAAAGGCGAACTTACTCAATATGATAAACTTGATCTTGAAGAGATTCATATTGACTCTAATAATCTAGAAGAGGCGAATCATCTTATTTTTGAAAATTCTAAGGAAATTTTTGAAAAAAGCTTTTTTTCAATATTTTTAGGAGGGGATCACTCTATAAGTTATCCAATAGTTAGAGCATTTAATAAGATTGAGAAAAATCCAATGTTAATTGTTTTTGATTCTCATCCTGATTGTTTGGAGTCTGGAAAAATTCCAAATAATCGGCAGTGGCTTGGAAAATTAATTGTTGAAGGATATAATCCTAATGGGATAATACTCATTTCTACTAGAAATATAAGTTCTAATGAGATGGAATTTCTTGAAAAAAATAAAATACTAATAATAAAAATGGATTTACTAATGGAAGATATTGAAAGTGTTTGCGATTTAATTATGGAAAGAGCGAGAAATTCTTCTGGGTTTTATATAAGCATTGATATTGATTGTATTGATCCTGCTTATGCACCAGGAACAGCTGAGCTTGAGGCTGGAGGGTTAAGTTCACGCCAAATAATATATTTTATCAAGAGATTAAAACTATTAAAAAACCTCAGGGGAGTTGATATTGTGGAAATAAATCCAAAATTGGATTTTAATAATATGACTGTTAAACTTGGAGCAAAGATTTTGAGTGAATTAATATAAAATGTTTCTTGGTATTATTCACTTATAATTAAGTTTTAATATTCTTTTTTCTCTTATTATTCTATGGCAAGAATATTTATTGCACTTGATTTATCAAAAGAAGGTATTGATGAGATAAAGAGAATACAGAAAATACTCTCAAAAAAGAATCTTTTTATGGGAAAACTTACTGAGGATTACAATCTACACCTTACTTTGAAATTTCTAGGGGAAATTTCTGATGAACAGGTTTTAGAAGTTAAAAAAAGACTTTCTCAAATCAAATTTTCAGAACTTTTTGCTGAGCTTGGGGAAATTGGTGTTTTTAACAAGGATTTCATAAAAATAATCTGGATAAAACTTAATGGAAAAGGAATCTGGGATTTGCAAAAACAGATTGATGAGAAACTTTTAGATTTATTTGTCCATGAAGCAAGATTCATGAGCCATATCACAATTGCAAGAGTCAAAAATGTTCCAAATAAAGCCGGATTTCTTGAATATATGAAGAGTGTTAAGCCCAAAAAAATAAAGTTTTGTGTTAATGAATTTGTTTTGAAAAAATCTGAATTGTTTTCCCAAGGTCCTAGATATGAAGACTTAGAAATATACCCCTTGATTAAAAATTAAACCTTAACTTGAGAAAAAACATAATTTAGAAAGAAATCCTGGGTTTAAATGCTTGTTGGTTTTTATTATATATTTTATTTTATAATTCTCTTTATAAATAAAAGAAAACCCATTATATTTTAAAGAAAACATATGTTCTTTTAATGTTTTTTTGTCTATTAAACTGCAATAGATTAAAACAAGCAGTTAAATATAATGGAAAATAAAAAAGAAGCTATTTTGATTCTTGAAGACGGAAGCACTTTTAAGGGTTATTCATTTGGTGCAGAGAAAAGTACAACTGGCGAAGTTGTTTTTAACACCGGGATGACTGGTTATCCTGAAAGTTTTACAGATCCCAGTTATTCAGGACAGATACTTGTCTTAACTTATCCTTTAATAGGAAATTATGGTGTTCCGGGAAATGAAAAAGAAAAAGGGATACTTAAAAATTTTGAATCAAATAAGTTGCAGATTAAAGCAGTAGTAGTCTCTGAATATTCTGCAGAATATGGGCATTGGAATGCTAAAAAAAGTCTTGGTGAGTGGTTAAAAGAAGAGAGTATCCCTGGAATTTATGGGATTGATACAAGGAAATTAACAAAAATACTTAGAGAAAAAGGAACTATGCTTGGAAAAATTGTTTTTGATAGAGATGTTGAGTTTGAGGATCCAAATAAAACCAATCTTGTTGATTTAGTGAGTATTAAAGAACCCCTTATTTACCCAGGAGGTGAAAAGAAAGTTGTATTAATTGATTGCGGATGCAAAAATAATATTATAAAAAACCTTCTTAAACTCAGTATCACTGTAATCCAAGTTCCATGGGATTTTGATTTTTCTCATCTTGAATTTGATGGAGTATTTATTACAAATGGTCCTGGAGACCCTAAAATGTGCAAAGAAACAATTACAAATATCAAGAAGGCTATGGAAAAAGACAAGCCTGTATTTGGAATTTGCTTTGGAAATCAGATACTTGCTCTTGCTGCAGGGGGAGATACTTATAAATTAAAATATGGGCATAGAAGCCAAAACCAGCCTTGTCTTGAAGTTGGAACAAAAAGATGCTATATAACCAGCCAGAACCATGGATTTGCAGTAAAAAAAGAAAGTTTAAATGATGAGTGGGAAGAGTGGTTTATCAATATAAATGACGGCACTAATGAAGGAATCAGGCATAAGACAAAACCCTTTATGTCTGTGCAATTTCATCCAGAAGCCTCTCCTGGTCCTGTTGACACTGGATTTTTATTTAAAAAATTTGCTTCGTTATTGTAATATGAAAGAAATAAAAAAATTAAAAAAATTTCCTGGAAATTTTAGTCTTGCCATTATAGATATTTTGAACTCGGAGGTATTAAATCTATAATGGCAATAAAGAAGGTTATGGTCCTCGGAAGCGGTGGAATAAAAATAGGAGAAGCCGGGGAATTTGATTATAGCGGAAGCCAATGCATTAAGGCACTTAAAGAAGAAGGAATCAATGTCATTTTAGTCAATCCTAACATTGCAACAATACAGACAAGTGAATATCTTGCTGATAAAGTTTATTTTTTGCCTGTAAATTCTGACTTTGTTGAAAAAATAATTCAAAAAGAGATGCCTGATGGAATTTTGCTCGGATTTGGAGGGCAAACTGCACTTAATACTGGTGTGGAACTTGAGGAAAAGGGAATATTCAAAAAATATAATGTAGAAGTCCTTGGAACTTCGGTAGAGGTCATAAGAAATACTGAAGATAGGGATTTATTTGTAAAAAAACTCGCAGAAATTGATTTAAAAACTCCAAGGAGTTTTGCAGTAAGCAGTGTTGAAGAAGCTCTTGTTGCTGCTGAAAAAATAAAGTATCCTATTATGCTTAGAATTGCTTATGCTCTTGGGGGGCTTGGAAGCGGAAGAATTCTCAATTCTGAAGAACTTGAAAAAAGTGCAAGAAGAGCATTCAAATTCACCAACCAGATTTTGATTGAAGAATGCTTGAATGGTTGGAAGGAAATAGAATATGAGGTTGTAAGAGACAAGAATGATAATTGTATTACAGTCTGCAACATGGAAAACCTGGACCCAATGGGAATACATACTGGAGAGTCCATTGTTGTTGCACCTTCACAAACCCTTACTAACGAAGAATATCACATGCTTAGAGAAATTTCAATTAAAGCAATAAGACATCTTGGAATAGTTGGAGAATGTAATATACAGTATGCACTCAATCCAAACAATACAGAATATAGAATTATTGAAGTTAATGCAAGACTTTCAAGAAGTTCTGCACTTGCAAGCAAGGCCACAGGATATCCCCTTGCATTTATTGCAGCAAAACTATCTCTAGGATACAGCCTTATTGATTTAGAAAACAGAATAACCAAGAAGACAAAATCGTGTTTTGAACCTGCTCTTGATTATATTGTTCTTAAGATTCCGAGATGGGACTTGCAGAAATTTTCAAAAGCAAAAAATCTTCTTGGAACTGAGATGAAAAGTGTTGGTGAAGTAATGGCAATTGGAAGAAAATTTGAAGAAGTGTTGCAAAAAGCAATAAGAATGCTGCAGACTGGAATGTATGGCCTTGTCTGCAATAAACCTGGAGCTGTTGATTATGAAGACATAAAAAATCCTACTGACAAAAGAATATTTATTATTGCAGAAGCACTAAAGAAAGGAGTAAGTGTTGATGAAATTCATGAATGGAGCAAAATAGACAAATGGTTTTTGTATAAATTAAAAAATATAGTTGATATTGAAAAAAAATTAAAAGAGTGCAGTCTTGATAAAGATTTAATTACCCTTTCAAAACAACATGGTTTTTCTGATGCTCAAATAGGAATCGCGTGCAATAAATCTGAAGAAGAGGTAAAAAAATTAAGAGACTTGTTTAAAATTAAGCCTTGCGTAAAACAGATTGATACCTTGGGGGCTGAATTTCCTGCACAAACTAATTATCTTTATCTTACTTATAATGGAGATGAGGATGATATTAATTTTGATGATTCAAATAAAGTCATAGTTTTAGGGGGCGGGTCATATAGGATTGGAAGCAGCGTTGAATTTGACTGGTGCTGTGTTAACTGTGTTTCTACACTTCGAAAAATGGGGTACAAAACCATAATGGTTAATTTTAATCCTGAAACTGTGAGCACAGATTATGACGAATGTGATAAACTATATTTTGATGAGCTTAGTTTTGAATGTGTCAGGGAAATATATGAAAAAGAAAATCCTCTCGGAATTATAATTTCTATGGGTGGGCAGATTCCAAATAATCTTGCAATGAAAATGCAAAAAAACAATATAAGAGTTCTTGGAACAAGCCCTACTGATATTGATAGAGCAGAAGACAGAAATAAATTTTCAAAGCTTCTTGATGAACTTCATATTTCACAACCTAGTTGGATGGAACTTAAGAATTTTCATGATGCTGAAAAATTTGCAATGGATAAGTATCCTGTTCTTGTAAGACCGAGTTATGTTTTGTCAGGTTCTGCAATGAGTGTTGTGTTCAATGAAAAAGATCTTGAAAAATATCTTAAACGAGCAACTGATATTTCTGAGGAGCATCCTGTTGTCATAAGTAAATTTATTAAAGATGCAAAAGAAATTGAAATTGATGCTGTTTCTGATAAAGGAGAGTTGATTGCATGGGCAATTTCAGAACATGTTGAAAATGCAGGAGTACATAGCGGAGACGCCACTTTGGTTTTTCCTCCACAAAAAATATATTCTGAAACTATAAGGAGCATAGAAGAAATAACAAAGAAGATTGCACTTGCACTTAAAATATCAGGGCCTTTTAATATACAATTTATTGCAAAAAACAATAATGTTGGAGTGATAGAATGCAACCTGAGGGCTAGCAGGAGTTTTCCATTCATATCCAAGATTTGCAAAAAAAATTTTATTGAAATTGCAACAAAAATTATTATGGGAAAGGGAAATGAGAAAATAGGAGGAATTCTCTCTCTTAATTACGTTGGAGTCAAGGCCCCACAATTCAGTTTTGTCAGACTCAAGGGAGCTGACCCTATTTCAGGAGTTGAAATGAATTCAACTGGAGAAGTTGCCTGTCTTGGAAAAAACCTTAATGATGCTTTTTTAAAATCAATTCTCAGTACAGGCTTTAAACTTCCAAAGAAGAACATACTTATAAGTCTGGGTGGAGAGAGGAATAAATATGAACTTTTAGAGTATATCATGACACTTAAAAGCAATGGATTTGATATTTTTGCAACAGAACACACTTCTAAATTTTTGAATAAATATGAAATAGACAATATTTTAGTCTATAAAATACATGAAAATAAACAGCCAAACATAAATGAACTTATTTCTAAGAATAAATTTGACCTTGTTATAAATATTCCAAAAGATTATTCAGAAGAAGAACTTGAAGATGGGTATGCTATAAGAAGAGAGGCTGCTGATTTTTCTGTACCTTTAATTACTAATATTCAAGTTGCTAAATTATTTATTAGTGCACTTGTTGAAAAAAAAGACAAAGATTTTGAAATTGAGAGCTGGGATGAGTTTAAGTGATTAACTTTCTATAATATCTTTAAAATATAAATAGGTTCAAGAATCAAGAAGATTCTTGAAGGTCACTGCTTGATTTTTCAAAACTTCCTTTAACTCATCAACAGATGCATTGAAAATATTGTTTAAGGTTTTAAATTTTTTTAATAAAGCTTCTGCTTTTTTTGGACCAATACTCGGAAATGCCTCTAGAATATATTGTTTTTGTTCTTTTATTGTTTTTGGAATTCTTGAATGAAGAGAAATTTCTGTTTTTGGTTTTAACTGCTGTTTTCCCAATGTAATAAGATAATTTGCAGTGTCCTTGTAGTCTTTAGTGAAGATAATATTTATTTTATAATTGGTTATTATTGATAAAATAAAACCCCTAATGGCATTCGGATTAATTTTACTGTATAAATCTTCTTGTTTTCCCTCAATTATGAGGAATCTTTGTTCATATTGTTGCATCTGGTTTAATTGCATGGTTAATCTTTTATTAATCATTGAAGAAATAAAGTCACTGGTTGTTTTTCTTTCAATTATTGTGTTTCCTATTTGATAATCTCCAATTTCTAATGACTGGACTCTTAATTCTATGTCCTGATTTGCTTTAAGTTCTGCTAGAATTAATGAATCTTTTTCATGAATATCTGCAATTATTTTTGGTCTTACTTTATTTGGATTTATTTTTCTAACTTTCTTTGAAAAAATATTGTGGAGCATTGTTAATTATACAATCATAAGTTTATTCTTTAATGAATTTGCATATTTTTGAAAATCAACTCCACTTAACTCCAATGTTTCAGTGTTAATATTAGGATGAAAACTAACATACTCTGAATTCCATATTTCTTTATCAATAATTAATTCTACTTTTATTTCTTTATCATTAATTAAACCAAATGGAGATACTGAACCTGGTGCCAGATCTAAGATATCTTTAAGATTGTTTTCAGTTGCAAACTTTAGTTTTTCATTTAATAATACTTCAAATTTATCAAGATTTAATTTTATATTAGCTGGAATTATAATTAAATAAAATTTTGTTGATTTTTTATTTTTTAAAAAAAGATTTTTCGAATGAATTCCTTTGATATCTTTATCATATCTATCTGCTTCAACACACGTATAAACTGCAGGATGTATATATGTTTTAAATTTTATATTTTGCCTTTTTAGATATTCTTTAATTTCCATTTTATTTTTTTAAATATTTTTTCTTGGATTTTTTCTTTATTAGATTAAATTCTTCTTTTTTAATAGCATGAATGGATAGCCTTCATTATCCTGATTTCCAAGATTTGCCTTTAGTTCTCCTGCAATTTCATTGATTTCTTCATTTGCCTTAGCCAGTTCATCTTTTGAATCTTTCATAATTTCTATTTCTATATAATCTCCTAATTCATTAACATGATCTATTGAAATTATTGCATTTTTATACTTCCAGTTTTTTCTTGTCTTTTCTACTATTATCAATTCCTTTATATCCAAATGTTTAAAAATATTTTTTATTTCATTGGAATTTTCAACTATAGATTCAAATTCATCACAGGAAATAGATTTTTTATCATCTATAAAATGCCATTTTTTATAATTAATAGAGGCCTTATTTTTTACTTCTCTTAATCTTAACCACTCTGAGACTGGAGTTTGTTTTATGAAATTTCTGTGAAATGGAATATAATAAGTATCTTTTTGAGTTTCTTCTCCTAAAAATTCTGCTTTCTTTTTCAGTTCATTAACTATTTCTTCTGGATTTTTTAATTCAAATTTTAATTCAACTTCGATTGCCATTTTTAGAATAATTTCTCTTGGGTTTCTTTTAATTTATTTAATTTTTCTTGTTTTTCAATATCTTCGTTAGTTTCCAGGGGAACTCCATTATCAAGATCATTTTTAATTGATTCTATTGAATTATACATTCTTTTTTCTTTGGACTTTGATGCATAATGATATATTTCGTCAAGTGTTCCTTTGTTTAAGAGAATTATTAATCTTCCTTTCATGAGTCTTGCTGTTCTTCCTGCTCTTTGGATTTTTCTTATTGCGCTTGGAATTGGCTCATAGAACACTACTGCATTGACCTCTGGAATGTCAAGGCCTTCTTCTCCTATTGATGTACTGCAAATGACATTAATAACTCCCTCTCTGAATTTATCCATTATTTGCTGCTGCTCTTTTTGGGAGAGTCCTGGGTTATTTTCACCTTTTCCTTTAGCTTGACCCACAAAAATATTTGCATTTATTCCATTTATTTTATTTAATTCTTCTGCAATTCTTGATACAGTATCCCTGTATTGCGAAAAAACAATTGTCTTGTTTTTTGGATTTTCTTTAATTGAACTTTCTATTAATTTTTTTAACTCTGCTAGTTTTGGATTTTCAATATTTCTTGCAATTAATTCATTTAGTTTGACATATGCTGAATTAAATTCCTTGTTTTTTACAATCTGCTTTACTGCTTT
>Ga0182027_10009211_pt1 | contig 14234 bp, 13 predicted proteins | sample 712E1DmetaG_FD_121300 | JGI IMG/M metagenome (GOLD analysis project Ga0182027, IMG submission 121300) | Permafrost microbial communities from Stordalen Mire, Sweden - 712E1D metaG (Illumina Assembly) | ecosystem: Environmental > Terrestrial > Soil > Wetlands > Permafrost | place: Sweden...
ACCGAACACTTGATATAATGCGATGAGAGATGCCAGAGAAGTAGGATTACGATCAATAAAACTGCGGACAAATTTTTTCTGATCATCCACAATTTTATAATATGCTGTATCGAGCCGGTCTTTTATGCTGACAAAGTCAGGTAGATTTTTACTCTTCTTAAAAATCTCACCCAATGAATCCACTTTATCATAATTGGATCTTAGCTTCAGGTTAATATCACGAATAAGGCTGGACCCTACAGAGCCACTTACAGAATACGAGCGTGCTAACTGACGGACATCACCTGTGATTTCGATAGTCTCTTTTTTATCACATAGCAGAGTAAAAAAATTATCCTTCTTCACACGCACCACATAAAAGCCGGGTTCGGTGACTTTTACTTTGAAAAAGAATTCACCGTTTTCATTAGTCATTGTGGAATCAATGGCTTTAAAATCTTTTACTGTGAGTTCATCAAGATAAATGGAATCGCTTTTCGTATTGGAAAATTTTCCATTAATAACAAATTCATCGTCCCCTGCTTCTTTTCCATTATGGCATGAAACCATTGTAAACACTGCTAAAGCCAGACTCATTAAAATACTTATTCTCTTCATCTCATTTTTGTTTTTACAAATTTAATTGAATTTCATTCTTTACAACCACTTTTTCCTTCTGAAATATATCAGCATACCAATGACCACTGCGATGCAGATAATCCAGAAATAAAGATAACCATACTCCCATCCCAGTTCAGGAAGCACTTTAAAATTCATTCCATAAACTCCGGCCACAAAAGTAATCGGGATAAAAATAGTGGCAATAACGGTAAGCACTTTCATCACTGCATTCATGCGATTGCTAATGCTGCTTAAATAAATATCCATGAGACCGGATAAGATATCGCGTTGTGTTTCGATGGATTCAATGATATGAATAGTGTGATCATAAATATCGCGAAAGAACATCTGGGTATCATCTGAAATAAATTTCGATTCGCGCTTTTCGAGTTTTGAAATTCCCTCGCGGAGTGGATAAACAGAACGAAGCAGCACGATGAGATCACGCTTTATGTTTTGAATTTCTTTGAGTGAATCACCTTTTACATCCTTGAGAATTTCTTCTTCAAGATGTTCAATTTCCACCTCCTGCTCTTCGATCACAGAAAAATAAGTATCCACCACGGCATCAATCAGCAGATACACCAAGAAATCAGCGCCTCTGCTTCTCGATTTGCTCTTGCCATTGAGCAACCGTTCCTTTATCAAATCAAAAATACCCTGCTCCTTTTCCTGAAAAGAAATCACTAACTGATCGGTGAAAATAAAACTCATCTGATCATAATTGATCATGCGCTCATTTTTATTGAAGTCAAGATTTTTCAGGGTAAAAAAAACATAATCATCAAAATCTTCAAACTTCGGTCTTTGCTCAGTATTAGTGATATCTTCAAGCACTATAGGATGAAGATTAAATGCTTTTCCGATTTCTTCAATCACGCAAGTATTGTGGATACCGTTCACATTGATCCACATGATGAAACCCTTTTTCATCGCATCCACACATTGCTGCACAGACGAAACAGGAATTTCTTCAGCAGTTTCAGTATTATAACTAACCAGCGAAAAACTCACCTGTTGATTGCTTTCCTTGCCAATATGAACAAGGGTTCCAGGAGGCATTCCGGCTTTGAATGATAATCGTTTTCGCTTATCGCGAACAGGATCTTTTATTGTTTTTTTATCCATTCGGTGATGTCTTTAATTACTTTTTCTGAAACATTACCTGTTTTTTCATAATCTGCAGGTACTGATTTTGCAGGACCTTCAATGAATAAATGATTGAGATTGGGATAAGAAATAAATTGTACAGCTGTGTTTTTTTCCAGTGTCTTTTTCCATCCGTTAAAGTCAGTCATGGTAACCTGATAATCAGCTTCTCCCTGCAGAAACAACATCGGCAGTTTTAATTTTGCTGCTACTTCTTTCTGATGATAATTCTGCAAATCCCACCAGTAGCTCGCAGGCAAATTCAACGGTAATTCAATGGAAAGTGTTTCTAAATTAAAATTTTTCGAATGCAGTTTGTCAATTTGTTTCTGGATGTTTGCAATAGTTTCCTTTTCAATATCAGTAAGCCCGTCGAGTCCTAGAATATATTTGTACTGATCTAATACCAGATCCTCCAAAGGTCTTGAATTACCTGCCATCACAATAATACCTGCCAGTGATGGAATGATTGAAGCAATTCTTGGAGCGAGCATACCGCCTAAACTGTGGCCGAGTACAAATATTTTTGAAGTATCAACTCCGGGAATGGTCTTGGCAAGTTTTACTGCCGAAACGACATCATCTAAAACTTCCTCCACTACCGTCAGATTAGGCAGTTTCGACATTTCAGCAGCGTAAACTTTTGTCCGTTTATCATACCGCATTACGGCAATGCCATTGGTAGCTATCCCGCAAGCTATATCCCTGAAAGGTTTATTGGGCCCGATAGTTTCATCCTTATCATTAGGCCCCGAACCATGAACAAGAATTATCAAGGGAAATTTAGTCAAACCCTTCGGCCTAGTAATCAAACCCTTCAATACATACTGATCGGATTTTACTTCAATCGGAGTTTCTGAATATTTATCAGGAACTGCATAAGCAGGAACCGCTGAGAATTTTTTTTCACCAGCAGGTTTGAAAAAGAATCCAACTATTTTTTTTTCTTTATTAAAAGACAAAGTCATATTTAAAGCCGTTTTCTCCCAAACCAGCGTTGTTATTATAATTTCATATTCTTTTTGTTTCTCAAAACTCCTTTTTGAATGATCCGTAAGTTGTCCGAACTGCTTATCAAAACCACTCCATACTTCCTTTAATTTCTCCACTGATAATTTTTCCTGCACAGATTTATCAAAAAAAGCATAAGCGCTATCATATTCATGGTCGATCAAATGATGAAGAAATTTATTGGAAATTGGAACCAACACTGTATCCGACTGGCAAAACAAACTTGGTATAATGACAAAACCAAATATAATGAATGTAATTATTTTTTTCATTAAATTATTTTGAAAAAAATGCCGACTATAATAGCCGGCAAAATTCATTTTGATGTTTAAAGTAATTCTATTAATCCTTTAATAATTAAAGTCATTCGCTTTTCCGCTTCTGATGCAACTCTTATTACATCCTGATGTGTAACTTCCACAATTTTTTCAGGCACACCCAGATCTGTAATGATCGAGATTGCAAAACATGGAATGCTCATGTGACGTGCTACCATCACTTCGGGTACCGTGGACATTCCTACAGCATCTGCCCCGCAATTTCTCACCCTCATATATTCAGCAGGTGTTTCAAAACAAGGGCCTGAAACAGCCGCATAAATACCAGTCTGATATTTGATCTTTAACTTATCTGCAACAATGATTGCTTTTTCTATCATTCCGTGATCATACGGATCACTCATATCAGGGAAGCGCGGTCCTAAATCAGGATGATTTTTTCCCATCAAAGGATTATCAGGTAATAAATTTATCTGATCATTAATGATCATCAGGTCGCCAATTTCAAATTCAGGATTGACACCACCGCTGGCGTTTGACACAATTAGTCTTTCGATGCCAAGAAATTTCATCACTCTTACAGGAAAAGTGAGTTCTTTCATAGAATAACCTTCATAATAATGAAACCGTCCCTGCATTGCTACTACGTTTTTTCCGCCCAACAATCCAAAAATTAATCTTCCCTGATGTCCTTCCACTGTTGATACCGGAAAATTCGGAATGGTTTCATACGGTAGCGTATACTTAATATCAATTTCCTTCACCAGGCCACCTAAACCTGTGCCCAGTATGATTCCTATTTCAGGTTTTAATGTTATTTTTTCCTGAATAAACTCAGTCGTTTGCTTTATTTTTTCCAACATAATCTAATATTTTTTTATTAAAAAGTTCTTCATCTTCCTTATGAAAACCGACTTCTATCGGTGCGTAAAACACCGGCAGATTCTTAATGACCTCAAGCAATTCAGGTTTGTCGATCCGCATCGCATCTTTTTCCGTGGTGACAATAATTTTATTTCTGCTGTAAAGATTATTAAACGTTTCCCTGATTTCTATCAGATCTTTTTCGGTATACTGATGATGGTCTGCAAAGGTAATAACTTCCAGCTCATCACACATTCTTTTAAGATGTTCTTCCAAAGGGTAGGTATTGGCAATACCCGCAAACATAAGTATAGCATATGTTTTCTTCACATCTTCAGTAAATTCAATGCCTTTCATTTTTTTTAACTGACCATACCTGATGTAAGAAAAGCACACTAACTGGTTTGGCAAGGGATTAATTTCACCAATAAGTTCCTTACGAATAAGCGGAGAAAAAACTTTAGGGGTTTTAGTCACTACAATTATATCAGCACGCTTCGCTCCTGCCCTTCGTTCCCGTAATGTTCCGGAAGGCAGGACAAAATCATGAGTATACATTTTATGATAATCAGTAAGCAGAATATATAATCCTGCCTTCACTGCACGATGTTGAAAAGCATCATCCAAAAGTACCACCTGAAGTTCTGGATTTTTTTGTTTCAGTTTCCGGATACCTTCACAGCGTTTTTCATCCACAGCCACCAGTATATCCCAAAATTTTTGCCGGTATTGCTTAGGCTCATCACCAATTTCTTCTGCGGTTGAATTTTCATCTGCCAGCAGATAGCCGCTGGTTTTTCTACCATAGCCTCTGCTCAATGTTGAGATACGATATATTTCTTTGAGAAGTCTTACCAGATACTCCACATGGGGTGTTTTGCCCGTACCGCCATAACTGAGATTCCCCACACAAATTACAGGTAATTCCGGCTTACAGGAACGTATGATGCCAAAACGATACATGAAATTTCTTACAGACATCAAAAACCCGTATATCATTGAAAGGGGATAAAGAAGGATCTGAGAAAATTTCATTTGAAATACATTAAAATCAACAGGAAGATTATAATTATTTTCAGATTAAGAATTTTTTGTCATTAATAAAAGCTATTTATACTACTTTTGAACACAAATGTTTACAAAAAAAGTAATTAAATTATGATTCTTAAAACCCTGACTGACTGCATTGAAGAGAAAGCACCCCTTTCTCTGCAGGAATCTTATGACAACTCCGGACTTATCATAGGTTCATTTGACCAGGAAATTCACAAAGTGCTTGTTACAGTAGATGTAACGGAGAAAGTAATGAAAGAAGCTATAAAAAAGGGGTGCAATCTGGTTATTTCTCATCATCCACTTATTTTTGGAAGTATTAAAAAAATTAACAGCAAAAACATCACTGAAAAACTAATTATCACGGCTATTAAGAATGATATTGCCATTTATGCCGCACACACCAACCTTGATAATATTTCACATGGAGTAAATGAAATGCTGGGTAAAAAAATTGGTCTGATTAATCTGAAAATATTGCAACCCAAAGAAAATCTTTTGAAAAAACTGATTACTTTTTGCCCGATTAAACATGTTACAAAGGTACAAACAGCATTATTCAATGCCGGCGCCGGACATATAGGAAATTATGATTGCTGCAGCTATAATACATCTGGCGAAGGGACTTTCAGGGCTTTAGAAAATACAAATCCTTTTGTTGGGAAGTCACATGAAATCCATCATGAAAAGGAAGTAAAAATTGAAGTGATTTTCCCAGCTTATTTGCAGTCATCATTGATTCAGGCCCTGATTGATGCTCATCCATATGAAGAAGTAGCTTATGATATTTTTCCTTTACATAATTTTTTTAAGCAGGCTGGGGCAGGAATGACAGGTGAATTTGAAAAAGCCAGGACCGAGAAAGAATTTTTGACTCATCTGAAAAAATCGCTTGACATAAAGACAATACGGCATTCACCTTTGCTGAATAAAAAAATAAAGAAGGTTGCTTTTTGCGGAGGTTCGGGAAGTTTTCTCATCAAAGAAGCTCTTGCCACTCATGCAGATGCTTTTATCACAGCTGACTTGAAATATAATCATTTTTTTGAACCTGAAGACAAGCTTCTGCTTGCAGATGTAGGACATTACGAGAGTGAGCAATTCACAAAAGAATTAATAGTTGATGTTATAAAGAAAAAATTTCCTAAATTTGCCGTCTTAAATTCAGAGGTTAACACGAATCCAGTTAATTATTATTAATTCAGCATTCACTAAACCTTCACCAATGGCCAAGAAACCAGTAAAATCGCCACAGAAAAAAACTGTTAAACCGGTAAAAGCTGCACCAAAGGCTAAACCTGCTGCAAAAAAACCGGTGCAAAAAAAACCTGTACCAAAAAAAAAATCAGCGGCAAAACCATTAAAGAAAGCTCCTCCTAAAAAAGCACCTGTGAAGAAAGTTCCGATAAAAAAAGCAGTTGCAAAAAAAACTCCGGCAAAAAAGGTTGTTCCAAAGAAAGTAGTAGCAAAAAAGGCTCCTGTAAAAAAAGTAGTGGCTAAAAAAGTTCCTGTAAAAAAGGTTGTTGCTAAAAAAGTGGTTGTAAAAAAAGCACCGATAAAAAAGGTGATTGCAAAAAAAATACCACCAAAGCCTATTAAAAAAGCTCCCATAAAAAAAATAGCAGCAAAAAAAGAGGTAGTGAAAAAGGCTCCTGCAAAGCTAGTGAAAAAAACCACTCCAGCAAAAGTGCTGCCCAAGAAAGCACCTGTGAAGAAAGAAGTTATTAGTAAAACCCCAATAAAAAAATTACCTGTGAAGAAAGAAATTAGCAAGAGAGTGGTAGAAGAAAAATTACCGGAGAAGAAGGTCGTTGCTAAAAAAGTGGAAGAAAAAAAGGTTCCCCTAAAAAAAGAAACACCGAAAGTTGAAGTTAAACCAATAAGAAAAACCCCGGCTCAGATTGCTAAGGAAGAAGCACAGAGAAAGGCTGAAATAAAAGAAATGGTAAAAGATGTGATAGGATCAGAATTGATCAGAAAAATTGAATTCGATGTAGATGATACAGCAGAAATCACCATCGAGAAAAAACTGTCTGCTTTGTTTAACCTGCAGTTAATCCATTCCCAGATTGACAAAATCCGCATCATCCGTGGCGAACTACCGCTTGAGGTACAGGATCTGGAAGATGAGATAGCAGGTTTGGAAACACGAATCGAAAATTTCACTAAGGAATTACAATCCCTGGAGGAAAGTATTAATGAAAAAAAGGCTGCCATTAAAGAATGTCAGACTTTAATCAAGAGATATGAAACCCAGCAAATGAACGTGCGCAACAACCGTGAATACGATTCGCTGACAAAAGAAATTGAATTCCAGAATCTCGAAATTCAGTTGTGTGAAAAACGAATTAAGGAATTCAAGGCGCAGCTAGATGTGAAAAAGGAAGCAATTGAAACCTCGCAAAGCGTGTTTGAAGAACGCAGCAAAGACCTTGAAGTGAAAAAGGCAGAACTGCAGGACATCGTTGATGAGACCGAAAAAGAAGAAGGCAACCTGATGAAAAAAGCTACAGACAATCAACGCATCATCGAAGAAAGATTGCTGGATGCATACAAGCGAATCCGCGAGAATGCACGTAATGGACTGGCTGTGGTTACTGTAGAAAGAGATTCCTGTGGCGGATGTTTTAACAAAATTCCACCGCAAAGACAACTGGATATCAAAATGCGTAAGAAGATCATCGTGTGCGAATATTGCGGAAGAATTCTCATTGACAACGACATCGCAAAGCGATAATTCCAAATTTTCCAGGGAGTAATTTTCTCCCTTCTCTATATCCGGTGCTATGTTCAAACACTTCCCGGTAATTTATTTTCTGCTGACTTGTGCAGTCTGTAATGCTAATTACGACTTCAACGATCCCTGTAAAAAAGCTTATCAAAGCATTGTCAATCTTCAGTTCGATGCAGGAAAAACTTTGCTTGAAAATGAAAAAAAAGTCCATCCCGAAAACCTGATCCCATATTATATTGAAAATTATATCGACTTCCTTTCCCTCGCCATCTGTGAAGAAAGAGAAAAATATAAAACGCTTCAGTCTGATGAAAATAATTGTTTAGCTAAACTGGAGGAAGGCGATCAGGCTTCACCATATTATCGCTATTGTCTGGCTGAAGTGAAAATGCAATGGGGATTTCTGCGGTTGAAGTTCGGTGATTATTTATCAGCCGCATGGGAGTTGAATAAAGCATTTAATTTATTACAGAAAAACTCCGAACTTTTTCCTGCTTTTATTCCTAACCACAAAGGACTGGGAGTGCTTCATGCCATGATTGGCGCCGTGCCCGAAGAATATAAATGGATCACCAATATTATTGGCATAAGGGGAACCATCAAACAGGGCATTGACGAATTATCCATCGTGCTTAATGTGGCATCCAAACAAAAGGAGTATGATTACCTAAAAACAGAAAGCATTTTTTTACTCACTTTCCTTGAACTGAATTTGCTCAACAACAGCGATGATCTGAATAAAATCTCCGCCCTGCTCAAAGATCCGTCTTTCATTACCTCGCCCGGAGAGAAGCCTCTGGTGCTCTATGCCACCGCAAGCATCGCTCTCAAAAGTGGCAAGAATGATGAAGCTATTGCTGCACTTCAACAATTCAATACTTCTTCCGAAAGTTATTTTCCTTTTTTTTATCTGGATTATCTCACGGGAGTGGCCAAACTCAACCGCATGGATAAAGATGCTTATAAATATTTTTTCCGTTTCCTTATTAATTTCAAAGGCATCAATTACATCAAAGCAGCTTACCAGAAGCTTTCCTGGTGTTATTTACTTAATGATGATCTGCAGAATTATAAGAAATACAACGCTTACGTCATCAAGCAAGGCAGCACATTGGTGGACGAGGACAAACAAGCCCTCTCAGATGCCAAACGAAATGAAACACCCAATGTACAATTGCTTAAAGCACGTCTCCTTTTCGATGGTGGATATTACCCACAGGCTATGACGGTGATGCTGCAGAAAAAACCAAGTGATTTTTTAAAAACAGATAAAGACCTGCTCGAATTCACCTATCGCCTCGCACGCATTCACCACCAAAGCGGCAATATAGTTTCAGCCATCAGCTATTATCAGCTGACCATTAAAAACGGTACAGATAAACCCTATTATTTTGCCGCCAACTCAGCACTAAACTTGGGTTTGATTTACGAATTGCAGGGCAAATACTCTCTTGCACGTACTTGCTTCACACAGGCAATGAGTTTCAAAAACACCGAATACAAAAACAGTATCGAACTGAAAGCCAAAGCCGGCCTCAATCGTATTGCTGGGAAATAGTCGCAATCGGGATATGTTAAATTTATTCAATGAAAAATTTGAAATTTATGTCCTAAATTTTATTTTGGCATATTTAATTGTATACTTTTGGAGAAAATAAAATTAGATTGGATAAAACATCATAAGCCAATAAAAATAGGGTTGTAAACAAGTTTGGGCAATGAAACAACAACTACAATATAAGTTCAATTACATTGAAAATTGTAATATGTGCGGTTCACCGACCGACAAGCACAAGATATTGGGGAAACGGCTCAACAAATCACAAGGGAAAAACCCTAAAAATAAAATTGGTATCTCAACTACTATTTGTAAATGTAATGTATGTGGACTGATATACTCAAATCCACAACCCATTCCGTTTAATATTCAAAACCATTATGGAATCCCTCCTGAAGATTATTGGAAAAATAAAGATTTCACTATTAATGATCACTACTTTAAAGAAGAAATAGAAATTTTGAAAAAGCTTGTTGACATTAAAGAAGGAATGAAATTTCTGGATATCGGTGCCGGATTAGGAGAAGTAATGATTGTTCTTTCAAAATTAGGTTTTGACACTTATGGCATAGAACCATCAGAACCATTTTATGAAAAAGCAATAGGGCAAATGGGGATAAGCCCAGATAAATTAAAACCGGGAATGATTGAAGATGCCGAATATCCTGAGAATTATTTTGACTTTATTTCATTAAGTGCAGTTTTAGAGCATCTTTATAATCCATCTGAATCTATCATCAAAGCGATGAAATGGCTAAAGCCCAATGGTATTATTCAAATTGAAGTTCCTTCATCCGACTGGTTGGTAAATAAAATAATAAACTTTTATTATCATCTGAGAAGAACGGACTATGTTGGGAATCTATCGCCAATGCACGCGCCATTTCACCTTTATGAATTCAGCTTGAAATCTTTTACAGAACATGCCTTTCAAAATAATTATGAAATTGTATTTCACAAATACTATGTTTGCCCTACCTATTTGCCAAAAATTATTGATTACATTATAAAACCATATATGAAGTGGACAAACAAGGAGATGCAATTTTGTGTTTGGTTAAGAAAAAGATAAAAAAACAGCTATAACAGATCATTGGCGATTTCCTGCTAAAAGGCTCTCGAGCAACAAAACAACTATCTTTTTTATCAAATTTAGCTTTGGATATTGATTTTTTTATATCTTTGCACTCCAATTTAAAAAATTTTATAAATCATTTAAACTAAAAAACGTTATGTCTAAACAGTACGAAACCGTTTTCATTATGACTCCCGTTTTATCTGAAGAACAGATGAAGGAAGCGGTAAGCAAGTACAAGAAGATGATCCTGGACAAAGGAGCAGAAATTGTATTTGAAAACAACTGGGGCTTAAGAAAATTAGCTTACCCTATTCAGAAAAAATCTACAGGTTTTTATTACCTGATTGAGTTCAAAACCGGCGATGACTTTACAAGCAACATGGTTGCCGAGTTGGAACTTGCCTACAAACGCGACGAACGCATCCTGCGATACATGAGCGTGGCCTTGGACAAGCATGCCATCGCTTATAATCTGAAAAAAAGAACCAAAGCAAATGCCGAAAAGGTAAATGCCAATTAAGCTAATTTAAAATTTAATCTCAGAAAAAATGTCAGCACAACAATCCGAAATAAGATATCTGACGCCGATAGCCGTCGATATTAAAAAGAAAAAATACTGCCGTTTCAAAAAAAGTGGTATCAAGTATATTGATTATAAAGACGCCGATTTCCTTCTGAAATTTGTGAACGAGCAGGGTAAACTCCTGCCAAGCCGCATTACCGGAACATCACTCAAATATCAGCGTAAGATCGCACAGGCGGTGAAAAGAGCCCGTCATATCGCTTTAATGCCCTATGTGGCCGATTTGTTAAAATAAGGAGGAAGACGAAATGGAAGTAATTTTAAAACAGGACGTACATAATTTAGGATATAAGAATGACGTGGTAAACGTGAAGAGCGGTTATGCCCGTAATTTTCTTATTCCAAAAGGACTTGGCATTGTTGTCAATGAGTCCACACGCAAAGTTCATGCAGAATCGATGAAGCAAAGAGCCTTCAAAGAAGAAAAAATTCGCAAAGAAGCCGATAAACTTGCCGAACAGCTGAAAACAATCACCGTGAAAATCGGAGCAAAGGCTGGTACTACAGGAAAAATCTACGGTTCGGTGAATGCACTGCAGATTGCGGATGCAATAAAAGAACAGTTTAACTTTGATGTAGATAGGAAAAAAATTCATATTGACGGTGAGAACATAAAGGAACTGGGTACTTACACTGCTAAGATTCAACTCCACAAAGAAATTAAAGTGGATGTGAATTTTGAGGTGTTTGGCGAATAAGAAATCTGACAAAATCTCAAATCCCGATACAAACCTATCGGGATTTTTTATGATATGCTTTCAAAAAATCGTATAAAACAAATCCAATCCCTGAAATTAAAAAAGTTCAGAGACGCCGGCCAGAGGTTTATTGCTGAAGGCCATAAATTGGTTTTGGACATATTCAAAAGTAATTTGTTTATTGAGAGTATTTTTGCTACTGCTAACTGGCTTTATGAAAACCAAAAAACACTGCACCATTTAAAAGTTGAAATGGTTGAGATCAGCGAAAAAGAACTTCACGCCATTAGTTCCTTAACCACCCCTAATCAGGTGTTGGCAGTTATCAAGATCCCTCAAAGGAAATTCAACAATAATATTTTTAAAGAAGATTTTGTATTGATGCTGGATGAGATAAAAGACCCCGGCAATATGGGAACTATTATCCGCACAGCAGATTGGTTCGGTATCAAGAACATCATTTGCTCTCATAATTGCGTGGAGGTATATAATCCAAAAGTAGTTCAGGCTACGATGGGCTCTATTGCACGAGTCCAAATATATTACGAAGACCTAACAGATGTTCTTTCTAATCTTCATCCATCAATAAATGTTTTCGGAACATTTCTGGAAGGAACACCATTGAAAAAGATTTGTTTTGAAAAAAACGGAGTTATCATCATAGGGAATGAATCAAAGGGAATTTCATCAGCTATTGAAAAATTTATTAAAGAAAAAATATATATCAATCCTTTCTATTGCGAAAACGGTTTTTCACCAGGGCCAGAATCTTTAAATGCTTCCATAGCTGCAGGAATTATACTTTTTGTAGCTAAAAATTTTTGTTCAAAATAGTGCTCCGAATTTTTCGAATCAAAAAAATATTGTAGGTTTGTAAAAATACTTTCCTTCAACCGATGGAAATCAATATTTGGGATATTATTCTGTCACCATTTTATCTAATGGTCATTTTTTTTATTTCACGAAGAACAAGAAATAAAAACATAGAAAACAATCCCGGTTACCGTTATTACTTACCCGGCTTATGGCTTAAAATAATTTGTGGAATTTCTTTATCTTTAATTTACATTTACTATTTCAAAGGTGGTGATACGATCTCATATTTCTATGATACTAAAACTTTAGGTAATGTGCTGTTTGAAAATCCAAGAGAATTTTTCAAACTAATGCTTAATGGTACAAATAATAACTTTTATTATTCAATCGGTACAAAAGTAATCACATTTGAATTTGGGAAAGATGCTTATTCTTTTTTCTTTGTAAGGCTTATTACTCCCATTACCTTTCTTGCTTTTCAGAATGCTCTTATTACAGTAATCCTGTTAGCATGGATTAGCTATATAGGTGTTTGGAAACTTTATTCTTTATTTTGTGAAGTATTCCCCAAATTATATAAAGAACTTTCGTATGCAATCGTATTTGTTCCATCACTTGCTTTATGGGGATCCGGGATTCTTAAAGATACAGTGACCACAACAGCCTGCTTTCTATTTGTATTTTATTTTTATCGATTATTTATTAAAAAACCGTTTTCATTTAAATATTTTTTGTATTTAATTCTCTGTGGTTTTGTTTTAATATCTATCAAACCCTATATCATTATTGCGCTAATTCCTGCCTGTCTGATTTGGTTTTCCGTTGTATGGACAAGAAATATTGAGAATGTTTTTCTAAGAGTAATTTCTACTCCTACCATCATAGTATTTGGAATTACAATAGCTATTTTTATTTTATCCCTTTTGGGAAGCAGCCTTGGAAAATACGCCAGTAAGGAAAGTATTCTTAAAAAAGCCCAGGAAACACAACAGGATCTTATCAATGCAGAATCTTATAGTGAAAACTATTTTGATATTGGCAAATTTGATAATACAGTTCCAAGTGTACTGTCAAAAGCTCCTGCAGCAATTACAGCAGGCTTGTTTCGGCCATTTATTTGGGAAGCACGGAATCCACTCATGATTGCCTCAGGGATAGAAAGTTTTTGTATTTTACTTTTATCTATTGTCGTTTTATTTTTTGTCGGACCAATAAAAATTATTCGAAACCTGTTCAAAGAACCTATCATTTTCTTTTCTCTGGTATTTGCCATTATATTTGCATTTTCTGTGGGTTTGACTACTGCAAATTTCGGCGCACTGGTCAGATATAGAATTCCTGCAATACCTTTTTATATTTGCTTTTTGATAGTAATTCTCAGTAATAACATCCGGGAAAGAAATTCAAGCAAAATGGGTTATTCTAAATGAAGTTATCTATAATAGTCTTTCCCTTCATGCAATAATCTATAACTTTACTTCTTGATAAAATAAGATATAAAAGACTTTTCCTGCTTAACACCAATGCGTTTTTTTATATTTTTGCATTAATCAAATACTTAATTTACATTCCTGATTTTATTTCTTGCTCTACATATAAATGTTTTTAACCAAGAACCAGATTATTTCGCAATAGATATTTATTTTACCACAAATGCTATAAGGAATAATTATCAGAATAAAACGTAAAATATAAAAGAAAAACATGCCTTTTAATTCAATTGATTTTGCAATATTTTTACCAATAGTTTTTCTTTTGTACTGGTTTGTAGCAAATAGGAATCTTGCTCTTCAAAACTTTTTAATTGTTGCA
>Ga0182027_10009212_pt1 | contig 14233 bp, 12 predicted proteins | sample 712E1DmetaG_FD_121300 | JGI IMG/M metagenome (GOLD analysis project Ga0182027, IMG submission 121300) | Permafrost microbial communities from Stordalen Mire, Sweden - 712E1D metaG (Illumina Assembly) | ecosystem: Environmental > Terrestrial > Soil > Wetlands > Permafrost | place: Sweden...
AGAGAGTTGCGGAAAGTCCCCACTGGCGGCAGCGGATCAGGTCCATGCCCGGATGTTCGCAGGGAAAACCCTTGGGCGGACGCGTCAGCGCGTTGCCTTCAAACTCACTGAATATCTTCCGAAGGGCCGCCCCCTGCAAGAGGTTGCGGAACTCGGCGTGGTGGTCGAGCAGCCAATGGCGGATTTGGGAGAGCTGATCTTTCTCCGGCATGTAGGCTCCGGCTGCGACGATCACTTCCTTGGCGCTCACGTGGAAGTAGTAGCCTGCACCGGAGGTCTTTTCGAGGCCCTGGTGCGACCACCAGGCAGCAACGTGGGTCTTGTAGGGCAGCTTGTTGGCGCTGAAGCGGGTGTCGCGATAGATGCGGAAGAGGCACTTCTCCGCAGGCCGCACAAACGCAGGCGCAAAGTCCATCATCGCGTCAGTCACCTTGCGAATGATGGCCAGCATAGGTTCTTTCAGCTCCGCCTCGAAGGCAGCCTTGCGCGGTGTGAACCACTCACGGTCGTTGTTGCGGGCCAGGTTGCGAAGAAAGGCGAGACCCTCGGGACGAAGATGGGCGGGGAAAGCAGGAGCGGATTTCGGAACGCGTGGCATAACAGAGTCAGTCTATCGAATCACCTTGAGCGCGCCGCGGAAGAGTTCGTCGAAGTCGGCAGCGAGTGCCTTCTCCTTTGCGATGGCCTGCGCGATGGCCTTTTCGGCGGCGGGGCGCTGGTAGCCGAGATTCACCAGAGCTGAGAGTACATCGTCCACAGCGGGGCCTGCGACCGAGGCCTGCACAGGTGCGACGGCAAAATCGTCCAGCTTGTCTTTGAGCTCGACGACGAGGCGCTCAGCCAACTTTTTGCCCACACCGGGAATGCGCGTGAGTTGCGCGTGGTCCTGGCCGCGGATGGCTTGCACGGTGCGATCTGAAGAAAGTCCACTAAGCATCTTGATAGCCAGCTTGGGCCCTACGCCACTCACGGTGATCAGCCGCTCGAAGAGGCGCTTCTCTTCAAGCTCGAGAAAACCGAAGAGAGCAATCTGATCTTCACTGACCTGTGTGTGAATGTGCAGAGCGGCCTCTGCGCCCAAGGAGGGCAGAGCTGTAAAGGTGGGCACAGAGATGGCGACGTCGTAACCGACGCCCGCGGCCTCGACGATAGCCTGGCCGGGCTGCTTCGAAATGAGCTTGCCGCGCAAGTGAGCGATCATTGGGCCTTATTGTAGAATCTCCAGCCTCTTTGCCACACGCTCGAAGGTTTCCAGCGCCTCGTCCAACTGGGCTTTGGTGTGTTCGCTGGTGAGGATGGCGCGGATTCTCGCCTTGCCTTCGGGGACTGTGGGAAATGCTATGCCGGTAGCCATGACACCTTCGTCGAAGAGAGCGCGGCTGAATTCCATGGCCGCGCGGCCCTCGCCGACGATGATTGGCGTAATGGGCGTCTGCGTGGCCGGCGTTGTAACGCCGCCGATGTTGAAGCCCAGCCGGTGCAGCTCGCGCTGAAAGTAGTGCGTGTTGTCCCACAGCCGCTGGATGCGCTCCGGTTCCTGCTCCAGAATGTCGAACGCGGCGATGCAGGTAGCCGCAACCGAAGGCGGGTGCGAGGTGGAGAAGAGGAACGGGCGGGCGCGATGGTAGAGGTAGTCGATCAGGTCGCGGCTTCCGCAAACATAGCCACCGAGCGCGCCAATAGCCTTGGAGAGCGTTCCCACCTGCACGTCCACCTTGCCGTGCATGCCAAAGTGGTCAACCGATCCGCGGCCGTTGCGGCCCAGCACACCGGAGGCATGAGCGTCATCGACCATCATGATGGCGCCGTATTTCTCAGCCAGGGCCGCCAACTTGTCGACGGGGCCAATATCGCCGTCCATGGAGAAGACGCCATCGGTGATGACGAGCTTGCGACCGGGCTGGTTGGCGAGTTCCTGGAGAAGCTGCTCGCAATGGGCGATGTCTTTGTGACGAAAGACCTTAATGGTGGCACGGGAGAGGCGTGCTCCGTCGATGATGCTGGCGTGGTTCAGCTCATCGGAGAGGATAAAGTCCTCTTTGCCCAAAATGGCGCTGACGGTGCCGGCGTTGGCGGCAAAACCGCTCTGGAATACGACGCAGGCCTCGACATTCTTGAACCGGGCGATCTTCTCCTCCAGATCCATGTGGATGCGCATGGTTCCTGCGATGGTCCGAACCGCTCCCGAGCCAACGCCGAAGGTGCGAGTGGCGGCCAGGGCAGCCTCAATCAGCTTGGGATGGTTGGCCAGGCCGAGGTAGTTATTGCTGGCCAGGTTGATCACCTGCTTGCCGTCGTAGTGGCAGACCGGGGCCTGCTGGTCGTCGAGAATGCGGAGCTTGAAGTGAGTGCCTTTTGCACGGAGTTCGTCGAGAACCGCGGTGAGATGGGCGAATTGGGGGCGAGGAGGGGCCTGTGTCATGACGTTGCACCTCAAAGAAAGAGCATAACGCTCCCGGACGGGGTGTGCGGACTCTCCATTCCGGGTATCCGGCGTCCAACCTATGCAAAGGCCTGGTATTAGCGCCTGGGCAAGCGCTGCTCTGGCGGCGGGAGCCGTTTTCAGGGCAAATCGTAATGTGCCGGTTGGCCCCACCGCACCTGGGCCAGATACAATAGTCTTCTACGCTTAGGCAAAGGGTGATACGCGATTTGGCAACGCGCGATTCTTCTGGAGATTTGGAGCAGGTGCACGTGAGAGGCATGAACCGCCGCAGTCTGCGGCTTAAGTTGGTTGCAGGGCTGGGTATGACGCTGGCAATGCTCGCGCTGCCGGTGACGACGGCGAGCGCGCAAAGCGTATCCACAGAAACCTCGATGAGTGTCACCACCAACGATCCGGGCGGACAGACGAAGTCCACCGTACTGGTGAACGTGACCGGGGCGGATGGGGTTCCAGCCGCAGGCGCTGTCTCCATCATGGAAGGTGGACGGCAACTTTCCCAGGTGGCATTGAACCCATCGGGCCAGGCCACCAGCGTATTGACCCTGCCCGGCGGCGAGCATACTTTGCGCGCGGTCTATAGCGGTGACGCATCTCATCTGGGTTCGGCTTCATTGTCCACGCTTGTACAAACCCAAACCGCGACGACACCCAGCTTTCAGTTGACACTGGTTCCGGTGGCGCCGGCGGCACTCCCGCTTGTGCTCACGGCCGGCGACGCTGGGACGATTAACGTGACAATTGTGCCGGTGAATCCATCCGCGTTGACGGCGCCAATGTTTGTAACGCTCTCGTGTTCGGGGTTGCCCAATCAGGCGTCGTGCAACTTCAGCCCCGGAAACGTAGAGATTCTATCGACAACTCCAACCAGCTGTCTTGCGGGTTCGCCACCAGCGGCGTGTCCCCCGGTCAGCTCGATGGTGCTGCAGACAGTTGCCGCTGGAACGGCTGTAAAAGCCACTCAACCGGTGTCCATTGGCAAGGGAAGCAGCCCGGTAGAGTGGGCATTGCTTTTGCCTGGGGTACTGGGTCTGGGTGGCTTGGCGTGGGGAGCGCGGCGGAAAGCATGGCTGAGCCGGCTTGCGCTGGTGGCGCTGGTTGCCCTGGTCACAATGCTTGGCACAACCGCCTGCAATCCACGCTACTACTATTTCAACCACGGCCCGCCCACCAACCTGCCCACGCCCTCGGGTACCTACACGGTGACTGTGACCGGGCAATCAAGCGACGGCATCACCGCCATAACCCAAAACACGACCATGGTTTTGACGGTAAAGTAGATAAGAGGCAGCCCAGAAGCCTGCATGAACCGTCGGCATTCCCTTCCCGCGGAAGTGTACGCGCTGGTGGAACAAACGCCGGCCACAGTGCTGCTGGAGTGCGGCAAGCCAAACAACACAGAGAACAATGCTGAAGACTGCTCGCGGATCTTCGCAGCGCCTGTAAGTGTTTGCGTGGCGAATGAGGCAGCGGAGATCGCTGGGCTCTTCCGCGAGATTGAGAGCGCGGTTGCCGCGGGACTGACCGCAGCGGGATTCTTCACCTACGAGTGCGGCAACTGCTTTGAACCGAAGGCCGGAATGCGCGCCAGCCAGCCCGGCCAGCCGCTCGCATGGTTCGGCATTTACGAGCGCGCCTATCGTTTCGACCATGCGACAGGGGCTTTCCCTGACGGCGAGCCGCCGGCGCTGGAGAACCTCTGCGGCCCAGAAGTGGAGTTTCCAATTGAGGCTTCGCTCGGTCTGACAGAATTGCAATACGCAGAACGGATAGCGGCGATTCATGAGTGGATTCGCGCCGGCGATGTGTATCAACTCAACTTTACGACTCCCTACAATGTGTGCGCGCGCGGCAGTGGGGCTGCGTTGTATGCGCGCCTGCGCGAACGGCAGCCGGTGGAGTATGGAGCGTTTCTTCACTGGCAGGCAGGAAGGCGAATTCTCTCGTTCTCGCCGGAGCTTTTTTTTCGAGTGGATCAGGAGAATGGCGGCCGCCGAATCACCACCAAGCCGATGAAGGGAACCGCAGCGCGCGGACGTACCACGCGTGAAGATCGCGAACGCGCGGAGTGGCTGCGCAACGACCCGAAGAACCAAAGTGAGAACGTGATGATCGTCGACCTGCTGCGTAACGATCTTGGGCGGGTGGCGAAATTCGGCAGTGTGAAGACGAAGGATCTTTTTGCGGTTGAACGTTTTCCGACGCTGTGGCAGATGACTTCGACAGTGACGGGAGAATTGCGGCAGGAGATTGGCTTTCACGATATTTTCAAGGCGCTGTTTCCGTGCGGGTCGATTACCGGTGCGCCGAAGGTGCGGGCGATGCAACTGCTTGCAGGACTTGAGGATCAGCCGAGGGGAGTGTACACGGGAGCGATCGGATACTTTTCGCGGCAGCGCACGGTGTTCAATGTGGCCATTCGCACGCTGGAGCTTGATGGCGAGCGGGGGACGATGGGGGTGGGCAGCGGCATCGTGATCGACTCGAATGCGCAAGAGGAGTACAGCGAGTGCGTGCTGAAGGCGGAGTTTCTGACGGGATCGGCAAGCAGATTTCCTGAAGGTTTCTCACTGATTGAAACGATGCTGTGGGATGACGGGTATCCGCTCATCGAATTGCATCTCGACCGGTTGCTGGACTCAGCCGCGTACTTCGGATTCGACTGCGAGCGCAAGGCCGTGGAGACTGCGCTGATGGAGCATGCGCGTGCTTTCAATGGCAAATTGGCGCGCAGGGTGAGATTGCTGGTGGATCGCTCCGGCGAGCCTCACATTGCGGACGAGTTCCTGGTGAAGAGCGGCGAAGCGGCAATGCCTGTGCGCGCGTACATTTCGCCGCAAAGAACCGATCCGAAGGATCCAATGCTCTACCACAAGACAACGCACCGGCCGCTATACTCAACTGCCTTCAAAGATGCCGTGAATGCTGGGTTTGACGATGTTCTATTTCTGAATCAACGTGGCGAAGTGACCGAGGGCGCAATCAGCAACATCCTCATCGAGAAAAGCGGGCGATGGCTGTCGCCGCCCATCGAGTGCGGATTACTTGCCGGCGTCTATCGGCGGCATCTGCTCGAGACGCTGCCACGCGTGGAAGAGCGCGTGCTCTATGCGGAGGACCTCCGCCTGGCAGATGCGGTGTATCTCTGCAACGCGGTGCGCGGCCTTCGCAAGGTCGAGATCGACTGGATCGCCTGAAGCCCCTTTCTACTCCGGGCGCATAACTACTTTGATGGCTTCGCCGGATTGGAGCAACTCCATCGCTTTTTGGAACTCGCTGAGCTTGAGGCGGTGGGTGATAGCGGGCTCGAGGTTGAGTTTGCCTGTCGAGAGCAGGGCTTCCATCTGAAACCAGGTCTCGAACATCTTGCGGCCGTTGATGCCCTGCACGATTGCCCCTTTGAAGATGATGTCCTTGGCGAAATCGAGCTCGAATGGGCGCGAAGGAATGCCGAGCAGCGAGGCGCGGCCACCGGTTCGAAGGATGGAAAAGCCGAGACGCATGGCCTCGGGGTGGCCCGACATTTCAAGCAACACATCGACGCCGGTACCTCCGGTGGCTTCAAGAAGCCTCTTCTCGACATGGTCGGTTTTTGGGTCGAGGGCGAGATCGGCGCCCATCTCCAAGGCCACCTTGCGGCGATGCGCATTGACTTCGATGGCGAAGACGCGCGCCGCGCCGCAGGCCTTGGCGACGGCGATTGAGAAGAGTCCTATGGCTCCGCAGCCGGTGACGGCGACGCTAGTGGCTGCAATGGGGCCGGCGAGTACGGTGTGGACAGCGTTGCCGAGCGGGTCGAGCAGCGACGCGTAGTCGTGGGGAATTGAGGGCGAGAGCTTCCAGATGTTGGTTTCGGGAATGATGGCGTAGCCGGCAAATGCGCCGTTGGCGTCGACACCAAGGATGCGCACATGCTGACAGATGTGGGCCTGGCCGGTGCGGCACTGGAGACACTTGCCGCAGGCAACGTGCATCTCGGCGCTCACCAGGTCGCCTTCCTTGACCGTGGAGACGCCTGGGCCGACGCCAGCGACCGCGCCTGAGAATTCGTGGCCGGGAATCAGCGGCGGATGGATGCGGCCCTTGGCCCAGGGATCCCAGTTGTAGATGTGAAGGTCGGTACCGCAGACACTGGCGGCCTGCACGCGGACCAGCACTTCACCGGGGCCGGGTGTGGGGACCGGGACTTCGCGCAGCTCGATACCGGGTGCGGCCTTGGCCTTGACGACGGCCTGCATGGTGGTTGGCATAATTTGAAAGCTCCCCTTGAAATACCAAACACCCAAGCATATCAACCGGCGGGAGTGGTAGAACGTTACAGAGGTTGAAAACATGGAAAATTGCGCCGTCCGGCTGCGAAAGAAAATCGGTTTTGCAGGGGTGTTTGTTTCCGCCGGGATTTTAATGGCGGGATTTGCGGCGAGTGGGCAGAAGGCAGACCAGGCGTGGCTGAAGTACAGATAATGCACGCCTTACCGGCTATTCGGTCATTGACGTGAGGCCTTGGGAGGATGCTTCGGGCGGCAAAGCGGTTTCGTGCGTGGAGAAGAAAAGCTGCTCGGCGGAGTGGACGTGGAGTGGCGCGACCGGAGGGTTCGATGTTGCGGCCGAGTATTTCGATTTGCAGGGGGGCGCGGCGAAGTTTGCGCTTTCAGTCAATGGGAAACAGGTGGCGGCGCGGACAGCGGATGGGACGTTTCCGTCAAAGCAGCCGCATGGGGATAACTCGGTGCGGTACACCGTGCGCGGAGTGGAGTTGAAGGCGGGGGATGTGCTGAGGGTGGAGGGTGTGCCGGATGGAGAGGATGCGGCTACGCTGGATTATCTGGAAGCGACGGCGACGGGGCGGTGAGGTGGAGCGCAGAGAAATCGCTGCCGCACGAAAGTTTTGTGATGGTCAGCTCTTCCGGGGCTGAAGCCTCTCTGTTTTGCTGGCTGCATGCGGGGGTTGAAACCCCCACCTCTCTCCGAATTAGCGCGCGCTACTTGCCAGAGACGATGCGCTCGGCGCGGGCGTAGGAGCCCATGTTGAAGACGTTGGGGCAGCCGAGGGCGAGGAGCTTCTTTCTTGCTGCGCCGCTGCGGGCGCCGCTTTGGCAGTGCAGCAGGAGCACCTGATTCTTGTCCGTGACGCGACGGGAGAGGTTCGTCTCGATTTCGCTCAAAGGGAGATTGACGGCGACGGGCAGATGGCCGACGACGAATTCGCCGGCGGTGCGCACGTCGATGACCATGGCGCCATTCTTCAAGTGGGCCTGGGCGTCCTTTATCGAGATGAGTCCAGAGCGCCGGTAAGCGAGAAAAGCCGTGACCATAGCAGCGGCGATAAGAATGTCGATCCAATTCATGGCAAATAGCTTACTGTGCTGGGGTCACATTTGGCAGTGCGGGAATCAGATTTTTGCGGGCTCGGCAGTTTTTGCAACTTCCACGAGGGTGGAGTAGAAGGTGGCTCCAGCGCCTATGTCGGTAAGGCGTTCGCTGGTGAGGGCGTTGACGTTGGAGCCTCCGGTGTGGAGTTTGGCCCAATCGAGGCGCGCGGCGACGACGCCGGGGGGCAGGCTGGGGTTGAGCAGAGCGGTCAGGGGCAAAGAGCCGCGATCGTTAAAGATGCGGACCGGGTCGCCGTCAGCAAGATTGCGGGCTGCGGCGTCGGAGGGGTGGATTTCGAGCCGCTGGTTGGTGCTGGACTCCATCTTGCGGTGGCCGTCGAGGTTGGCGAAGGTCGAGTTCATATAGTTGTCGGCCTTGCGGGCGAGCAGCTCGAGGGGATAGCGCGCGGCGTCGGTGCCCCAGCGGGACTCGGTGGGAGGCGTAAAGCCCGGGAGCGGATCGAGGCCTGCGGCGGCGAGGGATTCGGAGTAGAACTCGACTTTGCCGGAGGGCGTGGGGAGCGGGCCGACGGTGAAGGGCAGGAAGGGATGGGCTTCGGGCGCGTTGTGAAGGTCGACCGGAATGTGGCCGCGCTCTTCGAGAGCGGCGTAAGTGATGTGCTCCATGCCGGGGTTGGCGGAGGGTGCGTCGGGGCCTCCGGCTGGGTCCATGTTCAGAGCCTGGCGGATGATTTCCTGAGGCGTGTCGCGGAAGCAGGGCTCGGGGAAGCCCATGCGCTGGGCGAGCTGGCCGAAGAGCCAGACGTTGGAGCGCGCCTCGCCGGGGGGCTCGATGGCCTGCTTTGAAAGCTGTACAAAGTAGTGGCCGTAGGCGCCCTGGATGTCGGTGTGTTCGAGGAAGGTGGTGGCGGGCAGGATGTAGTCGGCGTAGTCGGTGGTGTCAGTGAAGAAGAGCTCGTGGACTACGGTGAAGAGGTCGGGGCGGGCGAGGCCGCGGCGAACCGCGTTCTGGTTGGGAGCGACGGCGCCGGGGTTGGAGTTGTAAACGAAGAGGGTTTGGACGGGGGGGCCGTCTTCGGGCTTCGCTCCGAGCTCTGTCAGGGCCTGGCCGAGGGCGGACATGTTGACGAGGCGGGCCTGGCGGCCGAGGGGCGACGCGAGTTGGAGGTCGGGGCGGCGGACGGGGTGCTCATTCCAGGCGAAGGCACCGGAGGTGGAGAGGACTGCGCCGCCGCCGCGATGCTTCCATGCACCGGTGAGTGCGGGGAGCATGGCGATGGCGCGGACAGTGGAGCCTCCGAACTCGGCGCGCTGCACACCGTAGTTCATGCGCAAGGCGGCGGGGCGGGTGGTTGCGTATTCGCGGGCGAGCTGCTCAATCTCTGCTGCGGTCATGCCGGTCCATGCGGCTGCGCGCTCAGGGGTGTACTCGCGGGCGCGCTCGGCGAGTTGCTTGAAACCGTGCGTCATGGCTTCGATGTAGGCGCGGTCTTCAAGGCCTTCGTTGAGGATGACGTGCATCATGCCGAGGGCGAGGGCCGAGTCGGTGCCGGGTCGGATGGCGATGTGCCAGTCAGCGAGGGCGGCGGTGCGGGTGCGGTAGGGGTCGATGACGATGAGACGGGCGCCGGCGCGGCGGGCTTGCTCGATCATGGGCCAGAGATGGACGTTGTTGCCGTGAATGTTTGCGCCCCAGGCGAGGATGAGCTTGGCGAGGCGGAAGTCTTCGGTGGGGGTGCCGAGCTTTTTTCCGTAGACGGTGTTCCAGGCCTGGCCGCCAGCTTCAGAACAGATGGTGCGGTCGAGGCGGCTGGCGCCGAGTCGGTGAAAGAAGCGGCGGTCCATGGAGCCGAAGCCGAGCACTCCGATGGTGCCTGCGTAGCTGTAGGGCAGGATGGACTCGGGGCCGTGTTCGTCGCTGATCTGCTGGAGGCGCGTGGCGATGGCGGCGAGGGCTTCGTCCCAGGTGACGCGCTCGAAGGCTTCATGCTCGTGGCCCCGTTGGCGAGGCTGCTTCGCAGTGCCGAGTTTGCGGCGGAGTGGGTAGAGGATGCGGTCGGGAGCGTAGACGCGGTCGAGATACTTGGCGACTTTGCCGCAGAGGAAACCCTGAGTGACGGGCTGCGAAGGATCGCCTTCGACTTTGATGGCTCGGCCTTGCTCGTTGACCGTGACCAGAACGGCGCAGGAGTCCGGGCAGTCGTGGGAGCAGACGGTGTGGACGATGCGGAAGGGGGATGCGGAGGCGGTCATGAAACTATTTTATTCCCAATGCGGATGAGGGACGCGAGAGCACCAGGAGATGAAGCAGCGTTCAGAAGTGAACCGGAAGCGCGGGGGATTCAGGCCGATTTTGCGGGGGCAGATTTCTTCGCGTGAATGAGCGCGTGTACACTGGTGTCGCTATGAGCTGCCTGTTCTGCAAGATCATTGAAGGAACCATTCCCTCGACGCCGGTTTACCAGGACGACCTTTGCTACGCCTTTGCGGACCTCGATCCGAAGGCACCGGTGCACGTGCTGATTGTGCCGCGGGAACACATCAGTTCGCTGGACGCGGCGGGCGAGGACAAGCGCGCGCTGCTGGGCCACCTGCTGTGGGCCGCAGCGGAGATTGCGCGCAAGAAAGGCCTCACGAACGGTTATCGCATCGTTGTGAACACGGGCGAAGACGGCGGGCAGACAGTGGAGCATTTGCATCTGCACTTGCTTGGAGGGCGGGCGATGTCGTGGCCTCCGGGATAGATAAAGACAGGGATTGAGAGACCAGAAACACTCCCCGACAGAAGTTCGTCGAATCCCAGGTCCCAGAATCGGGACCTGGGGCACTCGGCGGCTCTGCGAGACGGTCGATTCAGATACATAAAGAAGGGCGTACTCGGATTGAGTGCGCCCTTCTTGTCTTTGCGTGCAGACGGGATTACATCATCGGTTGCTGCGCGTATTCTTCTTCCTCTTCAATGCCGTAGCGGCGGAGGAGGTTGGGGAGGCTTTGCGAGAAGGCGGAACGCGGCATCACTGTGTCGCAGCCGGCTTCGACGGCCTTCAGCTTCAGGTCGCCCTGGAGGTGATTGAGAAAGCCGACGATGGATGTGGCCTTCTTGAGCTTGGCCTTGAACTTAGGGATCAGGGTCATGGGCTTGGCATTCAGGTTGTTGAGGTCGAAGACCAGCAACGTGGGCTTTTCCCCTTCGGGCAGGTCGAGCAGGCGCGCCACCGATTCTTTGTCGCCCTTGATGAACTCGACCTTGATGCCGAGCTTGCGCGAAGTCTCCTGAATCTTGGCCTGGAAGAAGAGATCTTCAATGAAGCAAAAGATGCGTGTGGGAGCGTCTTCGCGGACAGGCGCGGCAGGCGGCGCTGAGTAAACGTCAGGATAGTAGTTGCTGCCGTGGTTGCTGCCCATCATCTGGATGGTGGAGGGCGGGCCGTCGGCTACGTTGCCGTTGACGGCGCGGTAGCTGTGGTCCATGGGACCGACAAACTCGCGCGGGCCACGCTGCTTGCCCTTGCGCTTGCCCTGCGGAGGGCCGGAGATACTGTTGCCGGGCTGCGCGGGCGGAGCCGAACTCTTCTGGAAGAATTTCTTTTTCTTGCGCGGCTGATTCTGGTGCGCCTGCGGCGGCTTCTGTTGCGGCGGCGGCGCCTGCTGCGGTGGGGGTTGCTGCTGCGTCTGGGCTAGTGGAGCTTGCGGCGCACCCTGCTGACTCGATTTATTCTTGCGGCGGCGGCGGCGGCGGCGATGCCCTTGCAAAGGCGCCTGGCCATTGTCAGGCGCTGGCCCCACTTCAGGCTGGGGCTGGGTTGTTTCTGTCGTCATGCGTGTACTTCCTGGGACATTGCTCTCTGATGCATCGGGTTTACTGGTTCAACTACCTTACCAACATGGACTCTGGCCTCTATTGCCTGCTGCCACGTGAATGTGGATGCGGCTGGCGAAACAAATGCGGGGCACAAAACAGACTGCTACGAGCCGAGCCTTCGGCGCACGTTGTTCTGAATCTCCCGCGCACCTGACGATCACCGCTCTGCAGTATGGCGAACTTGCCGAGGCCGCCACTCCCACCGCCCATAGGCCGAACCATCTCTCATGCGGCCTGCGCTCAAACAGACCGCGCCGGTTCAGCATCTATGGCCTTACAATTCAAACTCTCTGGAAAATGCTGGAGCCGTCCTATACGCAGGAGCCTTACATTGGCTCCATCCGCTGGTCAGGATCGATACGGTGCGGCTTGTGCTTTTCTCAGGTGATGCCCTTCCTATGCGAGCTTTTGCCGCGTACAGCTAAGTATGAATTGAACTGGCCGGCGTTTTTCCTGCTCGGCGGCGAGCTTGCTCTACCCCAATTCGGGTGGCCCGCGTCAGCCGCTTGATAGGCAACTCCGATACTACAGGGAAGCGTTCCGGCTGGCAAGTGTACTTTAGAGGTACATGAAAGGCAGAGACCAGGGAATGGGGCAGACGCACAAAACGCCGCTCCATCTGGAGCGGCGTTTTGGGGCCCGCAAAGGCCACTGGCCTCCCGTAAAATTGTGGCCGGCGGTTGTTCCGCCTGGCCTACCGCAGACTCTCCGGCCGGTTCATTCCTTTTCAGGGCCGCTTCTTTGGCGGTTGCTCTTGCCGGGGTCTGCTCTTCTTGGCTGGTCGTTCCTCCGAGGCAGCCGGTACATCACTGGCGTTTATTTAGTTGCAATTGGCGGGCCGTTCACAAAAGTGTTTATGTTCATCAATTTAGACAGATTCACCATCTTGCATTGTCTGGATTCTGGAAGGTCAGGCTGCGAATAATTCAAAAAACCATAGCTGGCGGTCCTAGCGCTGGCAAATCGGGCAGAAGTGGGTTCCGCGGCCGGCCAGTAGGATGCGCCGGATGGGCGTCTGGCATCTGCGACATGGCAGGCCGGTGCGGAGGTAGACGCAGTGTTCCAGTTGGAAAAAGCCCCGCACTCCGTCGGCATCCACGTAGTCGGAGACCGAGGAGCCACCCAGCCGGATAGCCTGCTCCAGGACCTGGCGTAGCGCGAGCCTGAGCCGCTCGAGTTCGGCCTTCGTAAGGCGGCCGGAGCTGCGGCGCGGCCGGATGCCGGCGTGAAAGAGACTTTCGTCGGCATAGATGTTGCCCACCCCGGAAAGAAGGGTCTGATTGAGCAGGGCGGCCTTGATGGGCAGGCGCCGGCCGCGGAAGAGGGAGGCGAACTCCTCCGATGAGATCGTAAGCGGCTCGGCGCCGGATGCGGCGAATGCTTCACTGCGGGCCAGGTCGCGGAATTCGAGCCGGCCAAAGCGGCGCGGGTCGACAAAGCGTAGCTCGCGGCCGCTGGACAAGCCAAGGCGGACGTGAGTATGGGCTGCCACGGGCGCTTCGGGGGTGGTGACGAGCAGGCGGCCTGTCATACCGAGATGGACGATCCACTGGGCATCGGACACTGGCTGCGCGACATGCTTGCTGCGGGGTGCCAACAGCACAGGTCCAAGCTCGCAGACGATGTGTTTCCCGGTACGATGCACGGAGAGAAAGACGCGGCCTTCAAGGCCTTTTGCCTGGCGGGTGGCGGGTGTTTTGAACAGCGCGGGATGATTGGCCAACCACACATCGACGATGCGGTCGTCACGCACCCACTTATTGACGCCACGGGCGATAGTTTCCACCTCAGGCAGTTCAGGCATTTTTCTATTGTAGGGGAGCGGCGAGGACGGGGATTGCGCTTAGCCCAGCGGCGGCGCTTCGCAGCAGTTCAGCCTTCTTCCCCGGCGAATTCGCTGTCTTCTTCGTCGGCGCGGGATTGCAGGCTGCCCCATTTTTCGAGATAGACAAGACCCAATCCGAGGCCGACAACAAACACACCCACCGACGTGTACTCGATGAGGTTGAGCTGCCGATTTTCATCCGCGGTCTGGTAGACGACGATGCCGTGGATTTCGCGCGGGACAATGCGCCCCTCCACCAGCACCGGCCCCCTTGGCATCACTTCAAGATAATGCGTTGAGATCATTGCGGAGACGATCAGTCCGGCCAGGCCCGGCAGGATGAACAACAGAGCCAGGATTCTGAGCGCTGCCAGTTGTGCGGATTTCATTTGACAGACCCCTGTTCCGATCCACCAACACTTGTTTTTCCGGACGAGCTGCAACGTCCCAATGGGCTGATCGCAGCTCACGCTTGCCTGAGGAAAGGCTACCCTTCGAAGGCGGCCGCAAGATCGGAGGGTTCCGGGATACTCTCCTCGTGCAGCAGTCAACGCTCAACGAGTGGCCCACTCCTATCTTCGAGTCGAGGGAAAAATAGTTCGAAGATAGATTCCCTATTTATTTTATACCAGAGTTAACGAAAGACCCCAAACGGACCAGGGCAATCGCATTTGAAATTGTGCAGAACCAGAGTGGCCACGGATCACGGTTGCCACTTACGTACCGAGTTGTCAGGCATGAAGTTTCTTGCAGGGGGATTTCATGTCCGG
>Ga0182027_10009213_pt1 | contig 14232 bp, 7 predicted proteins | sample 712E1DmetaG_FD_121300 | JGI IMG/M metagenome (GOLD analysis project Ga0182027, IMG submission 121300) | Permafrost microbial communities from Stordalen Mire, Sweden - 712E1D metaG (Illumina Assembly) | ecosystem: Environmental > Terrestrial > Soil > Wetlands > Permafrost | place: Sweden...
ATTGAGGCAGGACTTGTTTCCGGAATTAAAGGTTACATTGCAAAAAGAATGCTTCATAAATTAAGAATCTGGGATGTTATTGCCTCCAACCGGCCCGATTATTTTATTGCTATATCCAGCCATATAGCAAGGAGAATTAAAAAAACTTATAACAGGGAAGCCACCGTTATCTATCCACCCGTAGATGTGAACCTGTTCGGAACCATACCTATAAAAGAAGATTTCTATCTTACCGCCTCAAGGATGGTCCCTTATAAAAGAATGGATTTAATTGTTGAGTCTTTTTCTGCTATGCCCGACAAGAAATTAGTTGTAATAGGCGACGGTCCTGAAATGGAAAAGATAAAAAGCAAAGCTTCCAAAAATGTTGAGATTCTCGGCTACCAGTCGTTTGAAGTGCTTAAATCATATATGCAGAAAGCAAAGGCATTTCTGTTTGCCGCTGAGGAGGATTTCGGAATTATAGTGGTTGAAGCTATGGCATGCGGGACTCCCGTAATTGCATTTAATAAGGGGGGCGCTTCAGAAACTGTAAGCGAGATGGAAAGCGGAATCTTCTTTAATGAACAAACTACCGCGTCAATAAAAGATGCAGTAACTAAGTTTGAATCTGTGCAGAATAAATTTGATCCGAATGTTATTCATAATTATTCGCTGCAATTCAGCAGGGAAATATTTGAAGAAAAAATTAAAATGTTTGTAAATGAAAAATCATCAGAATTCTTCGGCTAAGTATGCTCGCTAATAAAAAATCTCTTTATTATATCCGGCTGTTAAGCGATTTAATTCTACTGAATATTTGCTTCGTGGCGGCTGCAATAATGGCTCAGTCAATCCATACGCTTTTCCTGAAAAATCATATGTTCATTCTGGAAGCGGGGCTTAATTTTGTCTGGTTGTATTTTGCTAATGTTATAAACTTTTATGACGAATCAAATGACAGGAATTTCTCTTTACAAAGTATAAATATTATCAAAGCTTTAATTACGCAGGGATTAACGGCAATCATTTTTATTTTCCTGCTTAAAGAAAATCTGTTCACCAGAAACTTCATAATATTTTATCTTATACTTCTTGGATTCCTTGTGTGGCTGAGGATATTGGTATTCAGGATGATATTTGCTTCGCTAAGGAAGTCCGGTAAGGGGATAAAAAACCTTCTCATAATCGGTACCGGTGAAGTCGGTCAGGACTTTTCAAGTGTGGTTGAAAGCAATCCCGGTTACGGATATAATTTTGTCGGCTTTCTTGATGAAAAAAGTATCCCCTCTGAGTTGCCGCGTATTTTGGGAGGAATAAATGATCTTGAAAAGATTATACTCAATTATAAGATTGAAGAAGTTGTTGTGGCTATCCCGGATTATGCGGCTTCATTACTTACGGATATAATCAGAACCTGTAACAGGAATGCGGTAATGACTCACATAATTCCTGATTATTTTAAATTCATATCCAAAAGATTCAAGATCTCATTGATCGGCAATTTCCCCGTAATCAGTGTAAGGAATGAACCTCTGGAGGAGTTCCACTGGAAACTTCTTAAAAGAACTTTCGATATTGTCTTCTCTCTTTTGTTTCTCATACTGATTTATTCCTGGCTCTATCCAATAATAACTATTTTGTTAAAAAGAGATTCAGAAGGTCCGGCTATTTTTATACAGGATCGTATAGGAGTTAAGAATAAAAAATTCAGATGTTATAAATTCAGGACTCTAAAAGCGGTCAGCGGAAAAGAACATTTTGTGCCTGTCACCAAGGACGATCCGCGGATTACCAGCTTTGGTAAACTGTTAAGGAAGACTAACCTTGATGAGATACCGCAGTTTATTAATGTTCTGAAAGGGGAGATGTCAGTTGTCGGTCCCCGGCCCCATGCTATTCCTTACGATAACAAGTACGGTTTGATTGTTGACGAAATAAAATTAAGACATAATGTTAAACCCGGAATAACCGGCTGGGCTCAGGTGCATGGCTTAAGGGGTGATGCTTTCAGCGAAGAAGAGAATACACGCCGCACTATAAAAAGAATAGAACACGATATCTGGTATATCGAAAACTGGTCTTTCTGGCTCGATCTGCAAATTATTTTCCTTACTGTCTGGCAAATGGTTAAAGGAGATACAAAAGGATTTTAGCAGATTTTTCTTTCTATATTAAAAAACTTTAACTACTTTATTAAGGGGTTATTTTTAATGTAGAGGTTCTCTATGAAAGAAATTATCAAAGTTTCTTTTTCAGATTCCTTTTTATTTTGCGTCCTGTCGTTTCTTTATTTCATTCCATCCGTTTTCGCTCAGTTGAGTGAAGGCGGAAAACCATACAGTTATACTCATTTCGCTCCCGCACAGATTCAAACTGTAATTATGCCTCCTGTTAATGTACCCAAATTACTCGCTGAAGATGAATCAGAACAATCAAAGGGCTTGCCTTTCAGGTTCGGCGTTTCTATTGATGTTGATTATAATATGAATAATTCCGGCACGTGGATATCTCTTCCGAATGGCGCAAAATTATGGAGACTTAATATTAAGTCCGTTAACGCGTCAACTATCAATTTTATATTTAAAGATTTCTGGCTTCCTCCGGGATCTGAATTCTTTATTTACAACGAGCAGAAGTCTGAATGTATCGGCGCTTTTACTTACCGGAATAATAAGGAGGATGGAACATTTGCCACCGGTATATTAAGAGGGGAATCTATGATCCTTGAATATTATGAACCCGCCGGAGTAAGCAGCCCCGGTACTATCAATTTGGCAAATGTAATTCATGGATATAAAAACATTTTTAATATAATTAATGAGATAAACGATTTCGGTAGTTCAGGTGCCTGCGAAATAAATGTTAACTGTCCTGCCGGTGCTCCATGGGCGTATGAAAAGCGTTCTGTGGCTTTGGTTATTACTTCAAACGGAACAAGATTGTGTTCCGGTTCTTTGATGAATAATGTTAGAAAAGACCTTTCTCCGTATTTGTTAACCGCCGAACATTGTAACGATGGCGCTACTGCAGTTTGGGTAATAATGTTTAATTATGAAAGCCCCTCGTGCGTAAATGCAGACGGACCTCTGAATTATACAATTTCAGGTGCGACACTAAAAGCAAGTAATGCTGCAACCGATTTCTGTCTTGTCAAATTAAATGAAGCTGTACCTGATAGCTACGTTGTTCATTATAATGGCTGGAACGCTTTGGATTTTCCGGCAGAAAATGCAGTATGTATCCATCATCCTAAAAGCGATGTTAAGAAAATTTCTTTTTCATTTAATGCACTGGTAAGTGATACATTTCCATTTTCTCCTTCTCCTTCAAATTCACATTGGAAGGTTTTCTGGCCTGCTGACGGTTCGGGCGGAGTTACGGAACCGGGTTCTTCAGGCGCACCGATTTATGATCAGAATCATTCTGTTGTCGGCCAGTTGCATGGAGGCCTTTCTTCCTGCACGGGGTCAGATAAAACGGATTATCTGGGAAAGCTATCAATGTCATGGACATACGGCGGCACTCCTGCCACAAGATTGAAGGACTGGCTCGATCCCGATAATACCGGCGCTCTTGTGCTTGACGGATTTCATCTGAATATTGGCCCGCGTGATTCTGTACCCCCGACAAGAATTACAGACCTTTCAGTTACTGCTCCAACTTCAAATTCTTTAACATTAAAATGGAGTGCCCCGCTTGATACTACTTACGGCGGTGTCAGAGAATATGATATCCGGATTTCAAATAGTGCAATTAATAATATCGCTTCATTTTATGACGCTAACCGCATCCCTTTTAACGGAATTATAGAAACGCCTGGAACTATTCAGTCTCAGGTGGTTAGTAGCCTTAATTTTTCGGGTACATATTATTTCGCCATCAGATCAAAAGATATGTGGAACAATTGGTCACAGGTGTCCAATTCACCCGGAGGAACATCGTTAGCGGCTCCGGTGCTTCTGGTAACGCCTGATAGCATACACCATGTTCTGCCTGACAATATTTCGCTGACAGATTCCATTGATCTGAAAAACAATTCCCCTTATCCTTCGACATTAAATTACAGCATTAAACTGGAAAATAATACTTTTCCTCCCGGCAAGGTTAATATTAAGCTTGTCCCTGTGGTTAATAAAATGTTTCAGGCATTGAATAAAAACATTAAAGGTGTTCCGCAAAACGTGAACGCCGGACAGAGTATCGGGGGATTCGGAGGCCCCGACTCATTCGGCTATAAATGGATTGATAGTGATGCGCCTAAGGGTCCTGGTTTTATCTGGAATGATATCTCTGCATCCGGGACTGAAGTTACCAACTGGGCTGTAACCGGTTCTTCATTTGACTGCAAAGATGAGGGGATTGCCGGACCATTACATCTGGGATTTAATTTTAAATTCTATGGAATCGTGAAAAATCATATTTACATCAGTACAAACGGGATACTGCTTTTTGATACTGTTTCTCAAAATATATTTGCAAACTCACAGATACCCGATTCATCAATACCGAATAATTTTATTGCTCCTTTCTGGAATGATCTTGATGGCATTTCGCAGGGTCACGTTTATTATAAACAGTCCGGAAATATGTTTATTGTTCAATTCACCAACTGGCACAAATATATAGGCGGCGGCTCTGTCACTTTTCAGATTGTTTTAAGTTCGGGCGGAAAGATTATATTCTATTATAAAGACATGGCTGCAACTCTAAACGGGGCAACTGTTGGTATCGAAAATGGTGATGGTTCCTCCGGATTGCAGGTGGTTTATAATGCCCCGTATATTCATGACTCTTTGGCTGTAATGTTTACCGCTGCACCTGACTGGCTTTCGGTTGATGGTTTATCCGGTTCTCTGGGGCAGGGGAATGATGTCCGTCTATTTGTAACATGGCAGTCTGAAGATTATCCTTCAGGTGAGTACCATATGGATATAATGATTTCAAGTAATGATCCTGTTACTCCATTAAAAAGAGTTCCCGCTGCTATGACCATTGAGCCGGTCTCCGTTATCAGGGATAATGTTGAAGCCCCTAAACAATTTCTGCTTTTGCAAAACTATCCCAACCCTTTTAATCCGGATACCAGAATTATGTTTTCCATTCCTGTCAAATCATTCGTCAAACTTATTGTTTTCAATGAACTTGGCGAAAAGATGGGGGAATTATTAAATGAAAATATGGAACCCGGATATCACGAAGTTCTTTTTAATAGGAAATTATCGTCCGGTGTTTATTTTTACCGTATTGAAACTGAAAATTTCACGGATACTAAGAAAATGATAATCATTAAATAAAATATTATGAAAAAAATTACTGCTATCGGCGAAATAATATTTGATATTTATCCGGATGTTAAAAAATTGGGCGGAGCTCCGTTGAATTTTATATATCATATCCACAAGTTGACAAATAATGGCGCATTTATCTCAAGAGTGGGGGATGATGCTCTGGGCCATGAAGCAATTTCCTTTCTGCAAAAAAACAATATTCCGGTTAATCTTATTCAAACAGATACGGAATATGAAACCGGCGCCGCCTTTGCAAATCTTGATGATAATAAAATCCCACATTGGGATATTCCGCCTGATCGCGCGTATGACTTTATTAACATCCCTCCCGATGCAGAGCAGATTATCGAAGAAACGGGATGTTTCTATTTTGGTTCGCTGGCGCAAAGAACCGAAAGATCATGTACAACTATTCAGTCTTTCTTTGGCGGAGATGCAAAACATTTTCTGGATTTAAATATTCGGCAGAATTATTATACGAAACATATTATAAGCCGGTCATTATTAGCCGCGGATGTTTTGAAGGTAAATCTGGAAGAACTGACTCTGCTGCATAATATGTTCTTTGCCGGTACTTTTAATATAGCCGCGTGTGCGGCATCTATAATGGATAGTTTCAGGATTGAGCTTATTGCCGTAACAATGGGGGAGGCGGGAGCATACTTGTTTGACAAGAACAATTCAGATTTTTGCAAAGTTACTGGAAATAAAATTATGGATACTGTGGGTGCCGGGGATGCGTATTCTGCAATTCTTGCACTTGGATATTTGCAAGGCTGGATGTTAAGTAAGATAAATAAACTGGCTTCTGATTTTGCAGGTGAAATTGTAAAAATACCCGGAGCTTTACCGGCCGATGATTTAATTTATAAGCAGTTCAAGTTGTCATTCTGATCCCGACTTGTCGGGAGAAGAATCTCACCACTTAAAGTTCTGAAAAATTAAGAAGAAGTTGTAATCCCGCGTTTCCCGATTCTTCTGGATGAAACTGTACTCCGTAATAATTATCCTTTTCAATTGCAGCTGTGAATCTTATTCTATTATCAGCCGAAGCTGTTGTATATTCGTTCAGTTCAAGAAAATAGGAGTTGCGGAATCTGAATGTGTCATGTTCATTAATTTTATTGAACAGAGGACTATTCTTTTCTATTCTAATAGTGGCGTTTTGGATGAATGGAATTATTGAAGAGGGTTCTGAGAATTTTTGTACAGTACCCGGGAATTTTCCCAAACATGCGACATCTCCTTCTTTTGAGAATTCACTTAAAAGCTGCATTCCAAGTCCAATCCCCAGCACGGGTTTTTTCACAATCCTTAATACGGTAAAAAGATTAAGCAGATGAAGTTTTTTTACTGCGGAAAATGCCTCTTCAATGCCGGGGAGGATAATTTTATCCGAGCCGATAATGTCATTTTCATTTCTTGTTATTCTGAAATTAACACCCGCCTGATTTAGCGCGTCGGCTACTTTATCCACTCCCCCAAGCTTATAATCTATAATTGTTAACATATATTACATCCCTGCTTATCAAAAATATTAATCCCCCTAAGGAGTAATAAAATTATTCTTATTCCAACTCAATTAATAATTGGTTTTTAATCACAGATTCCCCCTCTTTAACAAATATTTTTTTGATCTTTCCTTTTACGGATGACCGTACTGTGTTTTCCATCTTCATTGCTTCCAATAACAGTAACTGGTCTCCCGGGTTTACTATAGTTCCTTCGCGGACATATAATTTTTTTATGGCACCTGGAATAAAAGCTATTAATTTAAGAGGATCGGATTTTTCATAGGGCTTTCTGTTTAGGAATTTCTTTGTAAGCCTTGTCTCATAATTAGTAGAATCTATTTCAAGCGAATTAAAATTTTCTTCTATATTCATAATTAAAATGGTGGAATTCCATGTTTCTTTTTAGCCCGGGTTTCAGATTTGTTTTCTGAAATCTTTATAGCGTGAATGAGAAAGTCTCTTGTTTCGGAAGGACTGATTACAGAATCAATGTGCCCGTTGGCTGCGGCAATATAAGGGTTAGCGAATTTTTCGGTATACTCCTGAACCTTTATTTTCCTCATCTCATCCGGGTTTGAGGCACTCATAATTTCATTTCTGAAAATAATGTTTGCAGCTCCCTCAGGCCCCATTACAGCAATTTCAGCAGTAGGCCATGCAAATACAAAATCAGCACCCAGGTGTCTTGAGCACATTGCTATATACCCGCCGCCGTATGCCTTTCTTAAAATAACAGTTATCTTGGGAACGGTCGCTTCACTGTAAGCATATAAAAGTTTTGCGCCGTGCCTTATAACTCCGGCATGTTCCTGGTCAACGCCGGGCAGATATCCGGGCAGGTCGACTAAAGTTATTAGTGGGATATTAAAAGCATCGCAGAATCTGATAAACCGGGCTGCTTTATCAGATGAATCAACATCAAGAACGCCCGCTAAAACAAGCGGCTGGTTTGCAACAATCCCTATGGTTTCCCCTTCTAATCTTGCAAATCCAATTACAATATTTGAAGCCCACCTTTCGTGGATTTCAAAGAAATCAGAGTCATCAAACAATGCTTTTATTATATCTCTGACGTCATACGGTTTTGAAGATTGCGGAGGAACGATATTTTCTATCTTAAAATATTCCTTCGGGAGTTTAGGTGGGAATGATTTTGCCTTTTGGGCATTGTTCCATGGTATAAACGTTACCAGTTTTTTTATTTGATCAAAACATTCTAATTCACTTTGAGCGAAAAAGTGAGCATTACCGGAAATTTCAGTTTGAACTCTGGCTCCTCCGAGATCTTCCATCGATATCTCTTCACCAAGAACAGTTTTGATAACTTCAGGCCCGGTGATAAACATTTTAGATATTTTATCTACAACAAAAACAAAATCTGTTAATGCAGGTGAATAAACAGCGCCTCCTGCACAAGGCCCTAGTATTACAGATAACTGGGGAATTACACCTGAGGCAAGTGTATTGCGGTAAAAAATTTCACCGTACCCGGCAAGGGAGTTTACTCCTTCCTGTATTCTGGCTCCGCCGGAATCATTTATACCTATTAATGGAATTCCAAGCTTTAAAGCATGATCCATTATTTTGGTGATTTTCCGTGCATGCATAATCCCCAAGGAACCCCCTGCTACAGTAAAATCCTGAGCGAAGATGCAGATCGGATGCCCGTAAATAGTGCCGGTACCCGTAATTACACCATCGGCGGCTAGCTGCTTTTTATCCATGTCGAAATCCAGGCATTTATGCTCTACAAACAAATCATATTCATGAAATGAATTCGGATCAAGCAGTGTTTTTATTCTTTCACGGGCGGTGAGCTTTCCCATAGACGCCTGTTTTTCTATTGCCTTTTGTCCTCCGCCTGTCTGTATTTTAGCCTTTCGCGTGAATAATTCTTTTATTTTTTGTGCTAATGACATATGCTTTTTTCAGATAATTTGATACGCAAAATTACCAATTATTTATTTTAGTTACTACCGTTATTTTTTACCTGACTTTGATCTAAATTAATTGAAACGGGAAAAACTTTAGAACCATTTCCAGAATACAGTTTCGGATCAAAACACTTTTACAAATTGATTTGGATAAAATGAAAATACTAAACAGGTAACATTAATTTTTTTTAATTTATGCATTTGAGATCAATCTTTTTCAACTAAATCTTAACAAAACAATTATATGTAAGTAGTTATGACATCTTAATATTGCTTTTATATTTAAAATTTTTGTATATTTATTTCAAGTACATAATATTTCCGATTTTTATGGTAATAGGTAAAAGGGCGGAAATAGCAGTAGGTTATTTTTGTATACAGAAACTCAAAAGGATATTAAATTTGATCCAAGTTTGTTTACTGTTTTTTTTACATACCTCCTTGTTCTACAAACAAACTTTCCAGTCGGGATATCTCTATCCTTTTTTACCCGTTCAAAATTTTTTATTTCAATTAGAATATTAAATGGGATGTTCAATTCATGGGACATCTATTTTTAATAAATAAAACCAAGTCACTTTATAGGAGAAGGATGATATGAAAAGAATAATTACCATTCTGGTTTTCCTGCTGTTAATTCCGACTTTTATTTTAGCCGGAACCGCGGGTAGAATCAAAGGTAAGGTTACTGATCTCCAATCCGGGGAACCTCTAATTGGAGCCAACGTAATTGTCGTTGGTACTTCTTTTGGTTCTGCGGCAGATGCTAAGGGAGATTTTGTGATTCTGAACCTGGATGCTGGTATCTACACTATTAAGGCTTCTTATATAGGATATCAGACTATCACTATTTCCAATGTCCGAATAAATGCAGATCTTACAACCGAAATGGACTTTAAACTTCCTTCCGCCGGGATAAAAGTTCAGGAAATTTTGGTTGTTGCTCAAAGGCCATTGGTTGAAGCCAGTAATACTAATGCTATCCGAAATACAACCAGTGAAGATTTTGATAATCTTCCTCTTAGAGGTATCAACTCTATTCTTGCTCTTACTCCGGGCGTAAATCTCCAGGATAACATTATTTATGTTAGAGGCGGCAGGCAGGATGAAGTTGGCTATTATCTTGAAGGTACTAATGTTACCAATCCACTTGCCGGCGGCAGAGAAGTAGCTCTTTCACAGGATGCTGTTGAAGAAATCCAGGTACAGGCCGGTGGTTATACTGCTGAATTCGGCGGTGCTAATGCCGGTATAGTTCGACAGCAGTTAAAAACTGGTGGAACTGACTTAAAGCTTAGCGCCGAATATATTACCGATAATATCGGTTTGCAGGGAGCAAGCAGCAGGTTTAACGGCGATAAAAGACTTGGTACCTATTGGTGGGGATATAGTGATTTTACAGGTACTGTAAGCGGTCCATTATTAGATAATAAAATTAAATTTTTCGGGTTATTCAATTCTAATTTTCAGAATGATGTTAATCCGCAACCCTTCCCGGGTATTAATCTCGGATGGATAAGAGATCCTAAATCTCCTATCCCCACAGATTCTATTAATTTTAATTACCCCGCCGGGGCTACATTCAAGAATTCTGCACAGACTTATCAGGGTACAGGTACAATTACTCTTGATCTTAACCCTTTTACACTCAGATTAACCGGTACTTACACTAGTGTAGATGGTTATGATGGTGGCGCTAGCGGTACCGAAGGTAATCTCGCTGATATAGTTAATTTGGATAGGGTTGCAAGGAATGATAATAGGAATGCTTCATTTAATTTGAAAGCAACTCATTTATTATCACCAACAACTTATTATGAAATAAGTGCTGGTTATACTTTAGATAAAGATCATATCTATGACCCTTTACTTGTTGATAATTTCCTTGGCTATGGCGATAGCGTTGCCAATGCAAATGTCGGTGTAAATTGGGAAAGAAGAGCAGCACCAAACTATAGTGATGCCGGTCGGTACAATCAACCTGCACCAATTGCTCTTTGGAATCTTAGCTTTAATGCTCCCGGTACTGTCGTTGCTCCTTATTTGAATCGTAAACAGGAAACTTTCAGTTTCCACGCTGCTTTATCTTCGGATATAAGCAAAGAACATTCAATTAAAATAGGCGGCGAATTAGAAACTTATAGAATTCGTAATTACAGCTTCAATAACGCAACTGTTGTTTCTCTTGCTAGTCAGTTGGATGCGAATTCAAAATTATCTGCTAATAAACAATTATCTGAGGCGCAGATATTTATGAGACAGGGCGTTAATAATTATGGTTATGATGCTCTTGGGAATGAATACAATGGACCTGATAATTTTGCCACTGGTCAAATGGCACCTAAAAAACCTACTATTGCAGGTCTTTATGCTCAGGATAGAATAGAATATAAAAATCTTATCGTTAACGTTGGTCTCCGTTGGGATTATATCAATATTGATAATATTGAGTTTAAAGACCCTACAAGACCAGAAAAAACTTTTTCCACCGATCCTAATGGTGCCTTAATTATTGATCCTAATTATGTTCAAAAGGTTCCTTCTTTCAACTCTTTAACTCCGCGTCTCGGGTTTTCTTTCCCTATAACTGACCAAACCATGTTCCATGCTCAGTATGGTAAGTTTGTTCAGCAGACAAGATTACGTGATGCTTATCAGGGACTTTATGCTACAATATCTAACATTCGAGGTGGTTTTTTCATTACCAACCCTGTTGGTTTTGATATTAGACCTACCAGAACTACCCAGTATGAAATCGGTTTTACTCAACAGATTGGCGACTTTGCCTCCTTCGATTTAACCGGTTATTATAAAGATATTCAGGATCAGGTTATTATTACTCTTCAACCAACAGCTACAGGTTCTGCAAACCAGGCTTATAATATATATACTAATGGTGATTTTGCTACAACTAAAGGTATCGAAGTTGCTTTTAATATGAGAAGGGTTGAAAGAATTCAGGTTAATGCTTCTCTATCATTTCAGGATGCTGAAGGTACAGGTTCCTTCCCAAGTTCAGACGCCGGTATCGTAGGCGCTCCAATTGATGGAAAAACAATTTTCAAACCTGTTTATGTTTCTCCTCTTACATTCAATAACCCTTTGAGCGGTCATTTAAGCTTTGACTACCGCTTTGGTAAAGATGATGGACCTTCTGCACTTCAGGAACTCGGACTAAATGCCCTCCTTACTTTTACCAGCGGTCATCCTTATACTCTTGGAGTGGGACATGGCGATGCTAATTACGCTCTTGAAGGAGATTCCCGTAATAGAAGTCCAATTGAACCGTTAAATTCCTCGACAACTCCGGGCACTTTCCAAATAGATCTTCGCATTGATAAATCTTTCGCGATATATGATAAACTAAGCGCTAATATTTATTTATGGATTACAAATTTGTTTGATACAAAAAATGTTTATAATGTTTTCCTAAGAACTGGTTCTGCTACCGACGATGGATACCTTAGCGATCCAACTCTTGGCGCCCAGCTCGCAGCTCAAAATGGCGCCAAGTATTCTGAATTATACAAAGCCGTAAATATCGACTATTATCAGGCATATCAGCTTGCCGGCGGTAGTACTCAGGGTCTTGGCTCATCTTTGCTTTACGGACCTCCTCGGGAGATCAGGTTCGGACTTCGTTTGGAATACTAATTATGTACTGTATCTATAATTATAGGAGTTTAATATTATGATATCTAAAAAATTAATATACTTATTGGTCTTTTCCTTAAGTATAATTTTTCTTCAGCAAAACATCTTGTTTGCTAAAGATGGAGTGAAAGATAAAAATAACAATGTCCGCAAGATAAATCTGGATCAGGTTGCCAGAACTTATCTCGACATTAATAATCTGTCAACCCAGTTTTTTAATAATGGAATTGGCGATATAGATCCTTCCGGTAATGCCGGACTTATCTATCCTAAAGGGAGCGGTAAAAATGCGGCTTTTACTTCCGGTCTTATGTGGGGAGGTATGGTTGTAGGTGATCCCCTTCCAAATGTTGGAGGAACCGCGTATAGAACCGGTCTTCAACCCGGAAATATTTTAGCGGATGGTACTCCTGCCCCTAATCCTTTAAAGGATCCTAAATTCAGAATCTATAGGGTTAGACCTGACGTTAATCCAGTCAGTTCGGTAGATCTTACTGCCGAAGCGGCTAATGAAAATTCTGATGCTGCTACTCTTAAAGCTCAGTATCTTTTAGACTGGAATCAATGGCCTGCCGACTTAGGAGCTCCCTATACCGACGTTAACGGTGACGGTAAATATGATCCTAATGTTGACATTCCCGGTGTTCCGGGTTCTGATCAGACGGTATGGTTTGTTGCCAATGATATGGATCCTACTCAAGCTGCTTACCTTTATGGCGCACCTCCAATCGGAATTGAGTGCCAAACTACTTATTGGGCTTATTCACAGACTGGTGCTCTTGGAAATATGTATTTTAGAAAATACAGAATTATTAATAAAGGTTCTCAGAAAAACACTGTGAATGATATGTATTTCTCAATGTTTGCTGATGTCGACCTTGGAAATGCTACCGATGACTTTGTCGGCGTTGACACTACCTTATCACTACAGTATTGTTACAATGCTGCTGCTGTTGATATAGTTTATAATCCGCTGCCACCTCCCTGTACTGGATTTGACTTTTTCCAGGGACCTCTTGTTAAAGGTATTGCTGGTCAGGATGTAAATAAAAATGGTGTTGATGATGCCATAGATTATGGAATATTTAATGGCGCAAAATCTGCTCAGGGATATATTAATTTACCCATGACCGCCGCCTATTATTTTGCTAACGGTGATCCTAATATCGGTGATCCACCGCAGGGTAGTAGACCAGGATCATCTCAATTTTATAATTTCTTCCGCGGTTTGTATGGAATAAGCGGCGCTCCGTTTATAGATCCTACAACCGGGAAAGTTACTACTTTTGCTTTAAATGGCGATCCTGTAACAAGGACAGGTTGGTTGGATGGTTTGCAGTTACCTCAGGGCGATAGACGTCAGGGGAGTGCTTCAGGTCCATTCACATTTGCTCCCGGTGATACACAGGAAGTTGTTGTTGCTGAAATGGTCGCTGGTGCTATTTCGGGTGTAGATCATATCTCTGCAATAAGTCTTTGCAAATTTTATGATGCCCAGGCTCAGTTAGCTTACAATAACTTCTTTAATCTTCCGATTCCTCCTCCTCCCCCTATTGTAAATGTAATTCCTTTAGATAAAGAAATCATGATTAACTGGAGTACGGATACTGCCCAGGTCCGTCTTACTGAATCAAACTCTGCGAAAGGGTATACATTCCAGGGATATAATGTTTATCAGTTACCCAGCGCTTCGGCTGACGTCACATCGGGCGTCCGGATTGCAACTTTCGATATAGTTGATGGAGTTGGAAAAATACAAGACCTCGATTTTGATGCGAAATCAGGCACTGTACTTAAAGTTGTTAAACAATTTGGTAATGATACAGGTATCAAAAGATTCCTCGATGTTAATATAGACCA
>Ga0182027_10009214_pt1 | contig 14231 bp, 9 predicted proteins | sample 712E1DmetaG_FD_121300 | JGI IMG/M metagenome (GOLD analysis project Ga0182027, IMG submission 121300) | Permafrost microbial communities from Stordalen Mire, Sweden - 712E1D metaG (Illumina Assembly) | ecosystem: Environmental > Terrestrial > Soil > Wetlands > Permafrost | place: Sweden...
CCGCAATTCCAACTCACATTGCCGTTAATGCCGTCCTGGTTACCTTCACCATTGGCTTCGTTGTGCTTCTGGTTGTAAGAGACCAGGTCGTTGAGGGTGAACCCGTCGTGGCAGGTTATGAAGTTGATGCTGTTGATTGGCAGTTGGCCGCGCACCTGGTATAGGTCGGAGCTGCCCGCCAGGCGGGAGGCAACCGCCCCCACCAGGCCCGGATCGCTCTTGACGAAGCCCCGGATATCGTCGCGATAGCGGCCGTTCCATTCCGCCCAGCGGTCGCCCGGAAAGTGCCCGATCTGGTACAGCCCGGCGGCATCCCAGGCCTCGGCGATCACTTTCGAGTCCGCCAGTTCGTCGTCCAACTCGATCTGCCATACCACCGGCGGATGTTCGCTGGGCATCCCATCTTCGCCGCGCGACAGGATGGATCCCTCGTCGAAGCGGAAGCCATCCACGTGCGCCTCACGCACCCAGTAGCGCAGGCATTCGACGATCAGCTTCTGGGCGATCGGGTGATTGCAGTTGAAGGTGTTTCCACACCCCGTGTAATCCATGTAATACTGCAAATCCCAGGGCACCAGGAAGTAGTATGTGCGGTTGTCGATTCCGCGAAACGAGAAGGTAGGTCCAAGCTGATTCCCTTCGTCGGTGTGATTGAAGACGACATCCAGAATCACTTCGATGCCGGCTTTGTGCAGCGCCTTCACCATGTCGCGAAATTCGCGCAGATGGCTGCCCCTCTCGGGGCTCACGCAGTAACACGACTGGGGCGCGAAGAAACCCATGGTGCTGTAACCCCAGTAATTGCGCAGCGTCTGGCCATCCACCACGTGCAGCACGGCGGTCTCATCGAAGTCGAAAACCGGCAGCAGTTCCACCGCCGTGACCCCTAGATCCTTCAGATACGGGATCTTCTCGACGATGCCCCCGAAGGAACCCGGATTCCGCGCCCCGGAGGAGGGCGAGCGCGTGAAGCCGCGGGCGTGCATCTCGTAGATGACGGTGTCCTGCGGGAGATGGTTCAGGGGCCAGTCGCCTTCCCAATCGTAGCCGGAGGCGTCGATCGCCACCGAGCGCATCGAAACCGCCGCGTTGTCGTCCGGCCCGCAGGCGGCGGCGCGTTGCCACAAGTTGTTGGCATTGCCCCTGGCGTAGGGATCGATCAGCACCTTGTTGCCGTTGAACCGGTGTCCGGCGCCGGGGCTGAACGGTCCGTCCACGCGGTAGGCGTAGTGCGCCCCGTGACCCAGCCCGCGAACGAATGCGTGCCAGAAGTGAAACGTCTTGTTCACGTACGGGTCCAGGCGGATCGTCTGACACGGCTGGGCCGCGTCGTGCGATGCGAACAGCAGCAGCTCCACGCCGCTGGCGTTTTCCGAAAACAGCGAAAAATTCACGCCTTCCGGCGCCACGGTCGCCCCGAGGGGATGCGGCAAACCCTTCTCGACCGTTAGTGGGATCTGAGCGGAAGTGGCCATTCGTCCAACCTATCAGGTTCGGAGACCGTGCGGCGGGTTGACACCGTAAGTGTGCGATAAATTACACCGGCCAGTCAAAGGACGCGGCCAGGCCAAACCAAGCCGGCGAAAACCCACCTTGGACAGGCTGAAAGCGAGTAATATCGGAGCTATAGCGGAGCACCAGACAAGGAATGAGCTTGGAGTCCTCGATGCGTGGAATCGATGAGCCGGGAGGAAGCAAGAATGTCTCGATGTAGTGTCCTTATCTCCATGGGGCTAGCGATCGCTTTCGTGATGCCCATTCCAGCGGCCGACCGGCGCGAAAAATACAAGCAGCCGGATATGCCGAAGGAAGAACTTGCGGACCTCGCCTTTTCGCCCTCCAGCGAAGTGCATGTGACGGCCATCGATGGCGTCGAGGTCAAGGCGGCAAATGTTCTGCGCGAACTCGACCAGCATGAATACCTCACCCCCGGTTTTCACTCGCTGTTAGTGCAGTTTTCGGGGGTGGGGCCCATAGGGGGAGTTCGGTTCGAGGTTCGGTCGGAGGGGTCCCCGCTCCTGGTGGATTTGAAGAAGGGACACCAGTACGTCGTCGTCCCGTGGTATTTTGTCGATGGAAATCCGATGCATTTCGGCTTCGATGCCTGCGATGCCCGGAATGCGCTTTTCAAGGAGTTCCCATATCAGCCAGGGAACTATCCATGCTTGAGCAACATCTACTTCGAACTCTACGACACCACCGGCCTGCCCCCCGGGAATAGGTTTGAGAAGAGAGACCGCGAGCCGGACATCGCATGGCTTGTCGCTCCGGCCTGGGTCTACGATTCCAAAGCGGTTGGTGGGCGGAGTGTTCCGAAGACGTTTGTCGAGTTGGACAAAGAGATCGCCAGCCATCCGGACGATCTCTGGGTGCATCGGCGCCGCGAGCTGGCGGAGCTTTGGAATCCCACTCCCGATTACGGCAGGGCCCTCTCGGAAGCGTCCAGGGTGATCGAGATCGATCCTCGCCTGGCCCAGGGTTATCTCGAGCGCGCCTGGGTTCTGGGGCTGAAGGGCGGCACGGACGCCACGTTTCCGGATGTGAACAAGGCAATCGAGATCAAGCCGGAGTTTCCGGCGGCTCTGCGCCTGCGAGCCGATGTGTGGACGGCCAAGGGCGACGCGGACAAAGCTATGGCGGACTATTCGCGCGCCATCGAACTCGACGCCTGCAATATCTGGAGCTATTACAGACGCGGGAATCTGTGGTTACAAAAGGGCGACCTGGACAAAGCGCTGGACGATCAAAACCATGCAATTGGAATATCTCTCAAGTTCGCCCCCGCCTTTGCCTCGCGAGGGACGGTCTGGCTGCGGAAGAACGAACTGGACAAGGCCATCGCGGATTTCAACGCGGCCATCGTCATCGACATCAAATCTTCCGCCGCATATCTGGGCCGCGCGCAGGCCTGGCTTGCGAAACACGACTACGATAAAGCTATTCTCGATTGCTCCTGGGCCGTCAAGATAGACGGCCGCAACGCGCTCGCCTACCTGGGGCGGGGGACGGGCTATCTGATGAAAGGCGATGCCGACAAGGCTCTTCCGGAATACGACAGGGCCGTGGAGCTTGCTCCCAGTTCCATGGAGACGTACTTCTCCCGCGGCGGCGCGTGGCTGCAGAAGGGCGATTTCGACAGGGCCGACCGGGACTTCACCGAAGCGCAGCGCCGCGCGCCATCCGATGCCCGGGTCAGCGAGACTGCCTGTTCGATGCTGGCGCAAAAGGGCGAGCGGGCGCGCGCCGCGGACGATTGCGTCATGGCCGCCAATATCCGCTTGGCGCAGAAGGACCCGAAGAATGCCGTCCTGGCCTGGAATGCGGCCCTCACTCTGGCGCCCGGCCGGGCCGACGTGCTTCGCTGGCGGGCGGAGACGTTCGTTCAGCTCGGTCAATTGGACCAGGCTATCGCGGACTACCAGAAAGCTCTCACAATGACGCCGGCGCAAACGGATTGGGCTCACCGCCTTGCCGAGTTGAAAGCCATGCCGCGGCCGCCTGCCGCGACGCCCGGCCGCCCGTAGACGGGGAAGCCATCGTTTACTCCGCGGGCTGCTGCTGCGACAGACAGTGCAGCGAGCCGAAGCCCAGGATCATATCGACGCAGTGGATTCCGACCACCGCGCGGGGGCGGAAGAGCTCTCCCAGGATGCCGAGGGCCACGCGGTCGTTGGGGTCGTTGAAGGTGGGCACGAGCACGGCGGCGTTCGAGATATAGAAATTGGCATAACTCGCCGGTAAGTGGCAGCCGGCGAAACTGAGAGGCGCGGGCATGGGCAGCGCCACCACTTCCGGCTTCGAGCCGTCTTCCAGCCGCAGGTCCTGGATGCGCTCCCAGTTCCGGGCGAGCATCGGGTAGTTGATGTCCGCCGGGTTTTCTTCGCGAATCAGCACCAGGGTGCGGGAGTTGACGAAACGGCAGATGTCGTCGATGTGCCCGTGTGTGTCGTCGCCGGCCGGCCCGCCGGCCAGCCAGCAGACGTTCGCGACGCCCAGATACTCGCGCAGGGCGGCCTCGAAATCCGCGCGGCCCAGACCCGGATTGCGCACTTGAACCTTGGGATCGAGGTAGCACTCCTCGGTGGTGAGCAGCGTGCCGCGGCCGTTGACCTCGATGCCGCCGCCTTCCAGAATGAATGGCCGCCCGCCCGCCTGCGCGTCGAAGAGGCGCTTGCCGAGATGCCTGGCCGCGGTCTCTGGCACGCGGCGGTCCTTCTGCCAGTCGGCATACTTGGCCCAGGCGCTGAAATGGAAGTGCACGATGGCGGTTTCGATCTTGCGGGCCAGGCACCGGCGGACGAAGAGCGGTCCGCTGTCGCGCGTCCAGCCGCGGTTGGTCGGATGCACGAGGAACTCCACCGCCGCCATGTCTGCGCCGGCTCGACGCAGATAGCGCGCGGCACTGGTGGCTTCCTCTTTCGACCGCACCAGCACCCGCACCGTTTCGCCGGCGGCGATTTTGCGCACGATCTCGGCGTAGACCCAGCGGATAGTGCCGAGCTTGCCGGGCCAGTCGGTGGGATGGTGCGGCCAGGCGAGCCAGGTGGCCTCGTGCGTCTCCCATTCGGCGGGCATCGAGAAACCGAGAGAGGCGGGACTCCGCCGGGCCGGCGGGCGCGATTTGGGCATATGAATCGAGGATAGCCGGAAGCGCCCGGCGCGTCTAATGACCGGTTACAGGTTCTTCTCGAGAACCTCGCGAATCGCGTTGTCGTTGAACATGCCCTCGGCGCCCAGCGCGTAGGCGCAGTGCATCTCCAGGACGCCGCCTTCAAAGGCGATCTTCATGGCCGCCTTGTCCTTGACGTTCTTGAGCTTGACCAGCTTCAGCCCGTCGCGGACGGCGCTCTTCCCCATGTCGTCCAGGCAGATCGACCGCAGCGCCATGTTGAGCCGGTGGCAGGAAAGGATGTCGATGAAGTTGAGCCCCTGCGCGTCGTCGGCCAGGCTGTCCCAATCCACCTCGTAGGGAATGGGCGCGCCGCAGATCTCTTCGATCTCCTTGACCCGCCCCGGAAACGTGACGTCCTGCAATTCCTTAATCTTGCGTCGTTCGTTGAGTCCCATGGGCATGCCACCGCCCGGCCCTCTCGGAATAGGGACCGGATTCTCCGTTTATAGCAGAGATGCCGGTACGGCGTACGGCCTCGCGGGTGCTTAACCGTTCCGGGGGCACGACGAGCGCAGAGGTCTCGCCGTGGGGCAAACCGGGGACAGACAGCGAATCTCCGGCAGACTGCGCCGGAAATCCGAGTCTGGCAACGGTTTGCGGGCGTACCCGGCCTCGCGGCGCCCGCGCATCAGCGGATGGCGCCGAGCACGTCCAACACATGCTTGAGGCGGCGGCGGCTAACCGGCAGACGTTCTCCGTTCCGCAGTGCGACTTCGGCGTAACCGCCGGCGAGCGGCAGAACCTCGGCTACGCCCGCGATCCGGACGACATGTTCGCGGGAAATGCGAAGGAACCCGGCCGGATCGAGGCGCCTCTCCAACTCCGCTAAGGTCACGTCCATCCAGCAGCGTTGGCCCGCGGAGTGGAGCGCGGTCAGGCCTTCGTGGATCGAGAAGTAGTCGGTCTCTTCCTCGGCGACCACCCGGTAGCGGCCGCCCTGCTTGACCAGGAAGCGGGGTTGCGGGAGCGGGCGCGCGCGGATCAAGCGGTCGACGGCCTCGTCGCGGGCGGGAACCACGGTCTGGCGGACGCGGTCCAGAGCCTTGGCGAGCCGCACGCGGTTCACCGGTTTCAGCAGGTAGTCCACCGCGTGCACTTCAAAGGCATCCACGGCGTACTCGTCGAACGCCGTGCAGAAGACGATCTTCGGGCGCGGCAGGGGAAGAGACGCCGCTATATCGAGCCCGCTGCAGCCGGGCATCTGGATATCGAGAAGCACCAGGTCCGGATGCAGCTCCGCGATCCTGCCGATTGCCTGCTCGCCATCCTCGGCTTCTCCGGCAATCCCGATGTCCGAGTGCGGAGCCAATAACTCGCGAAGATGATCGCGCGCCGGCTGCTCGTCATCCACCAGCAGGACGCGAATCATGCACGCGCCCCCTCGCACGGGACCGGCGCGCGCTGTGCCGGGAACTCGATCGCTACCACGGTCATCGAGTCTTCGCGGCCGATCCGCAGCGCTCCGCGATCCCCAAAATAAAGGTGCAGGCGGTCTTCGATGTTGCGCAGTCCGAAGCCCGCCCCGTTGGCGCCAGGCGCGCGAATCCCGGGCTTGAACCCGTTTCCGTTGTCGCGGACTTCCAGCAGCAGCCTGCCGGCTCGGCATTCGCCGCGTATCCGGACGATTCCCGCTCCCGGCACCGAGCAGACGCCGTGCTTGACGGCGTTCTCGACAAGCACCTGCATCACCATGGCCGGGACCATGAACTGCTGCGCCGCTTCCTCCACGGCGATTTCGATCTTCAGGCGGGCGCCGAAGCGCGACCGCTCGACATCCAGGTAGGCGGCCACGAAGTCCATCTCATCCGCCAGGCGCACCCATTCGTTCTCGGAACGGCAGAGCGTGTAGCGGAACACTTCGGCCAGTTGTTCGACGGTTTCCCGGGCGCGCGAGGCGTCCCTCGATATCAGCCCCGCAATGGCGCCCAGGGAGTTGAACAGGAAATGGGGGTTGATCTGCGCCCGCAGCGCTTTCAGCTCCGCGCGGGTGGCCAGAATCTGCAGGTCCTTCTCCCGGCGCTCCTGTTCGATCTTCTTCTCACGCAGCCTCTGATTATCCAGGAGGATCGAGAACTCGCTGGCCAGCGAATTCAGGAGGGCGATGTCGGCGCCCATAAACTGCGGGATGCGGGGTCTGGACGCCACCTGGATGGATCCGCATACTTGGCCTCCCACACGAATGGGGGCATGCATTCCCGCCCCGTCCGCGGGCGGCGCGGAAGCGGGCAGAGAGATCCCAGCCACGGAACCGAAAACCTCGTCCAGCGCCCGCTCCGCGCTCTGCGCCAGCTCCTCTTCGGTGATGGCGCCTTCGAGCCCCGCAAGGAACCGGGTCCTGGCTTCCGCCGGGGTGAACCGCCGCTGGAACAACGTGGCATCGATCCAGCGCAGCCACTTGGCGCGAAGCCAAGGCACGGCTGCGACGGCGGGCCACATACAAACGATGAACCATGGGAACGCGCCACGCCCGGCGAGAAAGGGAATGGCCGGGAAGATCCACCAGGCCGAATACACCGCGACCAGAACGAAGTAGGCGAACGAGACTTCCTTGATCAGCACGTCGAAAGTCAGCGGCTGAACGTAGTAAGCCAGAACGAACAGCAGAGAGCCGGGAATCAGGCTCTCGAATGCGCTGAGCCACATCGGGTCGCACGCCAGTTGCGCCAGGTGGACGGCCCCAACCAGGACAAAACCCGCCGCCAGCCACCCAGCGAGTTTCCGCTTCACTTCCGGGGCTCCGGAATGCCGGGTCTGCCAGATCAGCAGCGCAGTCATTGCCGCCGAAACGCCCAGGACCGCGCAAAAGGAGGGGAAGGACCAGAGGCGCAAGCCGCGGCACACCGGAACGCAGAACGGAGCGATCACGGTGAACGCCAAGCCGGCGGCGCAGGCCAAATAGAGGGCGATCAGGCCGAATCTCCACCACGCCACCCCGCGCAGGTTTCTCCGCTCTTCGTGGAAGAATACGGCGACGATCAAGGGCGGAACGGCGAGGTCCAGCCCGTCATGAATCGCCCAATGAAAGTCCGAAATGGGCGGCATCAGCGGCTGCACGCGAACGTTCATCACATAGATCAAGGCTACGTCGAGGACTAACAAAGCAGTCCGCACGCCTCCCCAGATCCGGGCTCCGCCGGCGCAGTCGCGCAAAAGGAGCCAGGCGCAGGCGGAGAAGCCGACGGCGTTCCATGCGTACACCAGGAGCCTGATGTGGTGCAGCACGTCCGTGGACGGAGCCATCGGCCTCCTGTTAGAACTCCAGCGTAAAGCCCGCCGTGGGCAGAATCGGCATGCTCGTACCGCGGTACCAGCCAACCGTGCTGGAGTACACGAATGGCGGCACCACATAGTAATAGTAGCGCCAGTTCGTACGGTCCAGCAGGTTGGCGATTTCGACGTAAACCGTCACCTTGACGTGCCGCAGCGTGACGGCGTCGCTCACGCGGCAATCCAGGCGCTGGTAGGCGGGGAGGCGAACCCGGTTGGGATACTGGCTCAGTTGAAACGGCACCAGGCTGCCAGGCCCCAGGCTGAGATTGAGCGGTCCCTGGAAGTAGCCCGGCAGCGGGTAACCGCTCCCGTAGCGGTAGCTGGCGCTCACGCTGATGGTGGGTGTAATCCGGGAACTGCCGTACGCCGCGACCGTGTTCCGCTGGTCGAAATCCCCCCAGAAGCTTAGGTTCGTACCGGGCTGCCAATACTTGGTGTAGGAGCGCGAGTAGCTGACCCAACCCGAAAAGCGGTTCGCGCTACGGCGCTGCACGGAGATCTCGACGCCGCGGGCGTAGCCTCGCAGGGTATTGTCCAGCACCGGGCCGGGCTGCGGGAAATCCAGGCCGCCCCCTTCCCAGGGAAACAGGCGGAAGTAGGTCTCCGGCGAGTAGATCACCTGGCTCTCCTGGCGGTTGTAAGCTTCGGCGTGAATGCGCAGTTTGCCGGTGAGGAACTGATCGAGTGCGAGCACCGTGTGCGTGGATCGCTCGGCCCTCAGGCCCGGCGTGCCGAATTCGCCATACAGATTCTGCAGGCTGGGGAACTGGGCGTATTGGCCGGCCGAGAGAGAGAGCCGCGTCTGGGCGATGGGCGCGAAAGTAATGGACGCGTGGGGCAGAAAGACGCTCTGCCGCGTGTCGCTGAAACGGTCCCAGCGGCCGCCCGCCTGAAGCGTCAACCGGTGGTGCAGGAGATCGGCGGCATCCTCCGCATATCCTCCGGCCTGCCAGCCAAATCCCGAGTAGTCCGCCACCGGAGATAGATACGGGTTATAGGCCCACGCGGCATAGTTCCAGAGCGACATTTCCAGATACCGTTGGTCGCTGCGCCGGTCCGAAACCCCGGCCTCGAACCGGTTCCAGTTGCCGAACTGCCGCGTAACATCGCTGCGGACGGCGTACTGGCGGGATTCCGTGTCGATGGTGGTCTGGTTCTTGGCATTGCGGTCGAGTTCGAAGTCGTCGTTCCAGGAGGCCTGGGTCTGAACCAGCGTTGCCGGCGAGGCGATCCAACTCCAGCGGAGGCTGGCGAGGTCGCCCCGGCTGTGCCCTCGCGTGAAGTAACTGTCGTTCTCGCCAAACACGTCCAGGAGACTCCGCACCACCCGGCTTCCGCCCCAGTACGCGGTCAGAGCGAGCTTCTGGTGAGCGGTGAGGTCATAGGTGAGCTTCCCCTCCACGTCCTGGTAGCCGAGGGAGAGGCCGTTCGAAACGTTCAGCCGGTTCAACAGGTATTCGAGGTAGCTCTTGCGCACCGAGATCAGCCACGACGCTTTCTTGGACTTCCCCAGCGGGCCTTCGGAAGTGATGGACGTGCCCAGGAAGCCGGCGCTCGCGCGCGTCTGGATGCGGTCGCGGCCGCCATCGCGCATCTCGACATCCAGGACGGCCCCGGTCCGATCGCCGTAACTGGCCGGGAAGGCGCCGCTCATGAGGGATGTGGATTCGATCAAATCGCCATTGAGGATGGAGATCGAGCCCATGTCGCCCTCGTCGCGCACCGCGTGGAACGGCCGTTCCACCAGCACGCCATCGAAGAACACGCCGATGTGATCGAGGCCCGCGCCGCGCACCGCGAAATCGGCGTAGAAATCCAGGTTGGCCGATACGCCGGGCAGATTGTGCACCGCGCGCAGGGGATCGTCCGCCAGCACCGTGGACAGATTCCGGATCTCCGTGCTGTCGAGTGAATACTGAGTGGGCGCCGCGGCCACCACGGGCGCGTACGGGCCGGTGGTCACGGTGACATGTTCGCTGTGTTTGAGCGCGTCCTGACCCAATAGAAGCTCCAACTCCAATTCCGCTCCAGGCGCCACTTCAATCCGCGTCTTCAAGAGACCGTATCCCACGGTGCTGACGGTGAGTTCCACGCTCCCCGGCGGAACGTCGCGGAGCTCGAATCTCCCGTCATGCCCGGTAGTGGCGGAGATGTTCCGATCCCGTACCGAGACCACCGCCTTTTCCATGGCTTCGCCGGTTTTGAAGTCGATCACTTTTCCGCGGACCGTGGCGGGCTGCGGGGCGGACTGTCCAGATGCCGGCGGCTGTGCGATATCGAACAGAGCGCACAATAGCGCGGTTGCCGCCAGTGTCCCGAGTCCTCCGAAATTCATGCAGAATCTCCTTTCAATTAGCCTTTCATAGATTGTGTACGGAGATGGGTGAGCGGCGAAGAGACTTCCCTGGACCGGTCGGATTCCGACCGGGAGCGGCAGCCCACGGGCCGGGAGTGATGGAACCGCGGACTCCGTCCGGCCAACCGAAACCGTGAGAAATAGGACAGTGGCGCCTGCGGCTCGTACAGCACACCCGCGAAGGGAATGGCTCCGGTTGCGGGATCGCAAAGGAGCAGCGCAAAGGGCCGGCCGCTCCCCCCGCCTTCTTCCGCATGCCGGGCCGCATGCCTATGGGTGCCATCGGGACGGCCGCGGCCGATCTGCGGGCGTTGGCTTCATCCAGGTTCAGGACCTGGCCGGCGGGGACGTCCTCGAGCACCTGCTTCTTGCCCCTGGGCCACTCGATCTCCAGGCGCCGGGCAGCGGTTTCCTTGCCGAGTCCGACATACAGCCGCATGTTGCTGGTGCTCAGGTAGCTGCCGTAAGGGTTGATCTCGCGAAGCCGCGTCACCGCCGGCGGTGATCCGCACTTTGGAGCCGAGGCCGAAACGATTGCTCTCCCGTCCGCGCGCTTTGATGGCCAGCCAGTGATTGCGGTTGCCGCCGTCGTTGCGGTACCGCAGAGCGGGGCCGCCGCAGTCGGCGATGACGAGATCGAGGTCGCCGTCGTTGTCGAAATCGGCCACCGCGGCGCCGCGGCCCACGTGCTTGATGCGAAACGCCGGTCCGCTCTCGGCCGAAACGTCTTTGAAGCGGCCGCCGCCGGCGTTCTGGTAGAGCAGGCCGCTCTGCCTGTAGCTGAGCTGAGGGTCGTAGAGTTCCACGTTGTCGGTGACGTGGCAGTTGGTGCAGAAGATGTCGAGGAGGCCGTCGTTGTCGAAGTCGAACAGCTTGGTGCCGAAGGCCAGGGTCAGGAAGCCCGATTGCAGTCCGGCTTTGAGCGTCACGTCCTCGAATTGCAGTTTGCCGAGGTTGCGGTAGAGGGTGTTGTACTCCCGCGAGAAGGCCGTGAGGAAGATGTCCGGGAGCCCGTCGCCGTCGAAGCCGGCGATTTCGGTGCCCATGCCGGCCATGGTCTTGCCGTTCATATCGAAACCGGTTCCCGCGGTGTAGGTGACGTCCTGGAAGGTTCCGTCGCCCTTGTTGTGGTACGGGAAACTGCGCACGCCGTCATTGGTGACGAAGATGTCCGGCCAGCCGTCCAGGTCGATATCGCCCACAGCCACACCCAGCCCCTTACCGGCGCGGTTCGCAATGCCCGCCTTGACGGAGACGTCGGTGAAGGTTCCGTCATGATTGTTGTGGAACAACTGGGCCGGCACGCCGTCGAACTGCTGGGGGTCGCAGTACATGCGGTATCCTTCCTGCTTGTAGCCGCAGTAAGGCGCGTGCTTGACGTCGTAATCCAGGTAACGCACCACGAACAGGTCTAGGTAGCCATCGCGGTCGTAATCCACCCAGGCCGCGCTGCTGCTCCACCCGCCGCCGGCGACGCCCGCTTTGGCGGTTACGTCGGTAAACGTTCCATCGCCGTTGTTGTGGAAGAGTTGGCGCGAGTTGTAGCCGGTGACGAAGATATCGAGGAAGCCGTCGTTGTCATAATCGCCCACGGTGACACCGGTGGCGAACATACCGTTGCCGGCCACACCCGCCTTGCGGATGACGTCCTCGAACTTGCCGTTGCCGAGGTTGCGGTAGAGGACATTGCCGGGGGAAGGCCTGTCGTGGGCGAGGTCCGCGCCGTTGGCGAAGAACAGATCGGGAAAGCCGTCGTTGTCGAAATCGATCCACGCCACGCCGGAGCCGAAAGTCTCCGGCATGCGCCACCCGACCAGCGGCACGGCGCTCGGAACGCTGGGCTTGATGACGCCCTTCTCCACTTCCGACGGCATCAGCGGAACGTCGCGGTAGAAGATCGGCGCGCCCACCGGGTCCGGTGAAGTGGAGATGTGGACATGGGCTCGGGCGCCGTCGGGCTCCGTGATCGTCACCGTAGCGGGATGGCCGGCGGAATGCGCCTTGATGGCCGACCAGGCCGCCGGAAGCGGCTTCCACGTGTGAGCCGCCGCCTGCTCCGGTGTGAGCCTCGGCAACTGGTTCGATTCGGCGATGCATAGCGGATCGATCTCGCCGATGCTCGGGGGTTCGCCGCGAGCGGTCAGACGCATGGCGGGCGCGCCGTCAGAGAACGCAATTTCGATTTCCCATGCGGTGGCGGAGGCTTGCGAATCCCGCCAGAGGAAGGTCGGCGAAGCGAAATCCGGCGGGAAGACGGATCCTTCTTCCGGATAGTCGATCGCGATGCGCGGCTCCTGCGGAGCCGGCGTGGCGGCTAAAGACAGCAGAGCGAGAAGCGCGAACCTGGGCGTGCACCGCGAAAGCTCAGCCATCATTTGGCGGCCTTCGGGCCATCCAACTTGTCCGCCAGGGCGGCCTGCTCGACGGCATGCGTGCCGTCCCCCAGTTCCTGGTACAACCCGGCGAGTTTACGGTGAACGGCGGCGCGGCCGGAGTCCAAGGCGAGACAACGCAAGTACGCCGCGATGGCTTCGCGCGGGTTGCCTTTGGCCGCATAGGCGCGCCCGGTTTCGAAGTGTATGTCGGCCTGCAGTTGCTGGTAATAGTGAGACGTGGGGAACGTCTTGCCTGGCGGCAACGCCTGGCGCAACGCGTCCAGCGCCTTGCCGCTTAGCCCCTGGGCATTGTAGAGCTGCGCGAGATTCAGGTAGGAATCCGAGCGCGCCGGATCGGGCGCGATGGCTTTGCGGCACAGATCATCGGCCTCGCGGTAGCGTTTTCGTTGGGTGCAGAGAGAGCCCAGGGTCAGGTAAAGCTCGGGCACCACATAGGGCGATTGAATGGAAGCTTCCAGCTCCCCGATAGCCTCGTCGTCCTTCTTCAGATCCATGTATGCGAGGGCCGCATAGTAGTGTACCGTGTTCATTTTCGGATCCGCGGCGAGCGCCTGGCGATGCTACTCGAGGGCGGTCTCCGGATTGCCGAGTTTGCGCTCCGCCTCCCCCAACAGCGAGAGGAAGTGCGACACCCCGGGCCGGGTCTTGAGGGCCTCTTCGAGTTCCCCCTTGGCCTTGTCCGGGCGCCCGGTATCGAGGTATACCTTGGCCCGGTAGAAGCGTGCCCAGACCAAACTGGGATCGCGATCCAGCGCCTGCCGCAGTTCGGCCTTCGCCTCGGCGATCATGCCGGGCGAATGCAGGGCAAGATGAGCCTCGCCAAGCAGCATGTGGGCCGAGCCCGACTGAGGGTCGATGCCCACCGCCCGCCTGCAATCGGCGATGGCCTCTTGAGCCTGGTTGCGCTGCAAGGCCTCCGAGCAAGCCTTCAGATGGACCAGCGCTTCGGAGCCTATCTGGGGCCAGAAGAGCAGGTACGCAACCAGGACAGCATGCTCCGATTATGGCAGGATAGGGCAGACACGGGAACGGGCCATGGGGCGCCGCGCCACGGACGGGTTACGGGCGGAGGGCTTCCCCCCGAAGCCTGATAAAATCGTGAGGAACCCACATGGCCAAAAAGCAAACCCCTCATCCCTCGCACGACCGTTATCGCAAAGACCTGACCGAGATGCCGGAATGGCTGAAGAAGAAAACCTGCCCCAACCGGGCGAAGTTTCTCTCCGGCAAACGCATCCAGCCGAAGAACCTGACCGGCCAGGAGAAGCTCGCCGACCTCATCGATAACGCCTTCCTGGCCTACAACGGCGCGCGCCTCCGCGAAGCCTGCCAGCTCTTCACCCGGAAGATGCTGCAACGCGACGTAACCATCGGCATGAGCTTCGCGGGCGCGCTCACGCCGGCCGGCCTGGGTGCATCCTCCATCGTTCCGCTCATCAAGGCCGGATTCGTGGATTGGATCGTGGCCACCGGCGCCAATCTCTATCACGATCTGCATTTCGCGCTGAACTATCCCGTCCGCATGGGCGATTTCCGC
>Ga0182027_10009215_pt1 | contig 14228 bp, 13 predicted proteins | sample 712E1DmetaG_FD_121300 | JGI IMG/M metagenome (GOLD analysis project Ga0182027, IMG submission 121300) | Permafrost microbial communities from Stordalen Mire, Sweden - 712E1D metaG (Illumina Assembly) | ecosystem: Environmental > Terrestrial > Soil > Wetlands > Permafrost | place: Sweden...
CAGTTCCTGGTTTCGAACCCTCAGGTCGGATAACATCTCGCGCAACTGTTCGTGCGAGCCTTGAAGATCGCTGAGAGAATCCCGTCTCACGCTTTCGGCCATCATTGGGGTTTCAACTAACTCTGGTAGGTTCACATCAGGCTTTCTGGATCGAAAATCCGGTATCGACTGGGGTCGTGCGTTGGATCTCATAATAATGACTCCTTGTTTGATATTCGAGGATATTTCCCAATTCAACAACTATATGTTAAAGCAAACACTCCCCGGCCGCATCGTGCGACTGGGGAGTCTTGTTCTCCGCCACTTGGGGGAGGACTAAAAAGAACCTCCCGCTTCTTTCGGAGCGGGATTCGACCTTGTCAAATTTAACCGCCAAGAGCGCCAAGTTTTATGATTTTCTTTGCGATCTCACCTGCACTGCACCAAGCGCAGTGCGGTGCAAGTGTCGCGGTCTTTGCGATTCAAAACTCTTGTCTGACATTAATTGGGTAACACCATGGCGAGGAGCCTTATGATGCGGTCATCCTATAACCATCCTATAACCATCCTATATCCATCCTATATCGAAGCCCTGAAAAGCCCGGCTTTTATCCGTTTTTCATCTATTTTCCATCCCTACCGCCTGCTTATACAAAACAAAGCAATCGGTCGCCTGCATATACTTGCCGCGACATCTAATCTTATAACCAACACTTGGAGAGATTCTAAAGCTCAGGAAATGATGCGGTTACGCAGCGCAAGCGTCACGGCTTCCGTTCGGCTCGTAACGCCCAGCTTGGAGAGAATATTGCTAACGTGGGACTTGATGGTGGATGGACTGACCATCAGCCTTCCAGCAATCTGTACGTTATTCAAACCTTCTGCCATCAAGGCTAATACAGCACGCTCGCGTTCGGTAAGACCATAGCCCGGCGCGGGCGGCTGGCTGGCGGCATGGACCAGCGCTTGAGCCGCCTCGGGCGAAAGGGTGGCGCGTCCGGCATGGGCCGCACGGATGGCCCTGACCAGTTCATTGGCTGAAACATCCTTGAGCAGGTAACCAATGGCCCCGGCTTCCAGTGCGCTCTTAACCAGCTCCTCTTCTTTGAAACTTGTTAATGCAATCACCTGAACGTTTGGAAATTGTTGGCGGATGATACGCGTAGTTTCCGCCCCGTTCATCTCAGGCATGACCATATCCATCAGGATCACATCGGGTTGCAGCTTGGCGCACAGTTGGATGGCGGTCTGACCGTTCTCGGCTTCGCCTGCCAGTTCCAGGTCATCGAAGGCTTTTAAGAAAGTCGCCAAGCCTCGACGCACCATGGTGTGGTCGTCCACCAGCATAACGCGAATGGGTTTGGATGAGGGTGTTGTCATAGTTTAGGCCTCCTTTTGTTTGGTTGCTTTCCAGCGGATAGTCAGTTCGCTACCCTGATCAGGCTGGCTCGCGATGAGTAACTCTGCGCCCACCTCTTTGGCGCGTTCGCGCATCATGCTCAAGCCATAATGCCCGGGGAGAATAGTTTGCTCAGGATCAAAACCCTGACCGTTATCGTGAATACTCAATTCAATCGCGGTTCCATCATCGTGCTTTAGATTTATCTCTACCTTGCTGGCTCCGGCGTGTTTCACGATGTTATTCAGCGCTTCCTGGCATATCCGATAGATTGCCACTTGCGCTTCGGCGGGCAGGACGCCTTCTCCCGCCACGGTGACCGTTGCGGGAATATTTGTGCGGCCCGTGAATGCATTTCCCAACAAAAGCAACAGATCGCCCAAGTCGACATCGGTCAAGGTCGAGGGTCGAAGCTCGGCCAGCAGTGCGCGCATCTCGGCCATGGCGCCCCGCGTCAAGCGGCGCAAGTCGTCCAGCGATTGTTGCGCCTGGGCCTGATCCCGATCCCACAAACGCGGCAGGACTTCGGCGATCAATCCCGCAGAAAAGAGCGATTGGTTGACAGCGTCATGCAGGTTCTGTGCGAGCCGCTGGCGTTCCTGTAGTGCGGCGAGTGCCTGTGCCTGTTGATACAATTCCGCATTGACCATGGTGATGGCAGCCTGATTAGCCACAGTCAGGGACAGATCGGCGTGATGACTCGTGAAGTAATTCCGTTCGGTGTGCGCCACACCCACGCTGCCGATGATTCTGCCTTTGATTGCCAAAGGCACCCACATCCATGCTTGTATTCCATTCAACAACACCGCGGCGTCGTTTGCCAATAATAATCGGAGGAACCGCGCATGTTCGTTCGCACTCGAAACATCCGCGATTCGGAGGGGACGATGTCCGTGGAACAGCCGTGGCAGAATCTCCGGTCCATCCAAATGGATGCGGAAGGGTGCAGCGCCTTCCGGCGAAGGTACTCCACGCAGGGCAATGGATACCAGAGTTGAGTCTTCTAATACGAAAAGTGCGGCATGGTTGTATTCTACAATGACCCGCAACTGGTCGAGGATCAAATCTGGTTTGAGTTCCAACGTGGAAGCTAACGTGTGGGAGATATCCAGCAAGGTGGACTGTTCGCGCTGGCGGACTTCCTCCTGCTGGAGAAGAAGCTGTTCTGTCTGGAGTCGTCTGCTGACATCGCGAACGACGCTTAACAGACACGGACGGCCTTGATAAGTAAATGCTGTCCTGCGCACCTCGACATGGAATGGTGAGCCATCACGGTGCAGGTGAATGGCGGGCGATTCGAACATGCCGCCCAACTGGACCGCTTGGGTGGACTCAGTGAAAAGGGACTGACTATCGGGATGAATGTATTCCGTTAGATGCAAGCCGATGAATTCTGCGCGGCTGTATCCGTGCATCGCAGCGGCTGAAGAGTTGGCCTCGACCACACGCTGGGTTTCTGAATCCTGCACGATCAATCCATCGCCAGTAGCTTCAAAGATCGCCCAATAAGGATGATCTTTTTCTTCAGGTTGGGAGGCTTGATTTCGGTCCGAGCTCATATAGTTTCCATTTTCAATATCTACCACCTCTATTTTATCATCCTTGCCTTTTATCTTGGATGACAACGTATTCAGGTAATCTGCAATGGTATGTGGGCTAAGATGCCGCGCACCTCCAGGTACAGTTTCGCTTGTTTTGATAATCACCTGATGTTGTGATAATCAAAAAGGCTTTTTTTCGTACACTGAAAGCCTGCGAACCATGTGTCCTGCGGTACAACGATTTTCTTCCCCTTTTGCTGCCAGAGACCTCACGGATGGAAAGATTGGGTTCTCCGTGAGGCCTCTGGTTGCTGTTTGTCGGGGCGCCGAGATTTGAACTCGGGACCTCACGGACCCGAACCGTGCGCTCTACCGGGCTGAGCCACGCCCCGAAACTCTATTTGATACTTTGAAAAGCAGGACGCATTATAACTGTCGGACTCGCTTTTGACAAGTTTCGATTAGGGGCTTAGCGTAATCAATTGAGTATAAACATATGCCGGTCCGAGCCAGGGGATGGGATATTGATTGGAAAAAAACACCGGGTTTTTCAGCGTATCATCCTGCTGATGGATAACAAGATAAGCCTGCGTTGGAGCATCCACTCGATAAGAGAGCGTCGTATTAATGGACTGTGAATCCAAACCATTAACAGACAACGGACGTCCGGCGTTCAGGCTTTTGCCATTTAGATTAACCAGTTCCAATACCAACTGCTGCAAATTGAAAGGCAAGTATGTTCCCTTGACTGTCAAAGCGCCGCCCGAAACTACGGATTGAAAAGCCGGCGTCTCCAATGCAACCCGCTCATAAATGCCATTGCCCGCCGGATTGATTTGGCTGACGCCGCTTGACAACAATAAAACTCGAACCGTGTTCAACGCCATCAACACACCAGTGCCATCGCGAGTGGTCACTTGCAGGATTCCAATTTCAGCCGCGGTGCGAATCTCAAACGGAAACTTCACAAATACATATGCGCCGCTGGACACATTGGGAATATTTACAAGCTCATCATCCAACAAGCTGCCATCTTCTCCATACAAAGCGATATATACCTTGGTATTTTTGACCGCCACGACGCTCATGCGGACTTCGAGCGGAGATCCGACTTTGGACATCGGCCCCGGCGATGTGATTTGAATCGCGCCCAACGACATGCCGGGCGGAGGAGTGGATGTATCCGTCGCAGTTGGAGTTGGCGGAATGGGCGAAGGCGTAACGGTTGGAGTCAGCGTGGGCGTGACGGCAGCGGCAGTTTGAATAGCAGATGTTGCGTGAATAGATCGGGCGGTTAAATAAATCACCGTCGGAAGGTAATCAGCGGGATAAGGCGTCGGGACAGAAGAACCGCCTTGAAGCGCGCAGCCGGCTAAAAATCCGGAAAGGGAAACGAGCAGAATAATTTTACGGAACATCTCAACATGAAGGCGCCCTCGCGAGGAGGGCGTCCTGCTTTCATCTTAAAATCTACAATCCATAAATTTCACTGTATTTTTTCGTCAGATAACGAACATAAGGTTCAGGTGTGATCTTTGAACCGGTTACTTTTTGGATCAAGTCCTGGGGATCATACTTGCGTCCATGCTGATGGATGTTCGTATGCAGCCAGCCAAGCAACGCATCGAACTTTCCTTTGCGGAATTGTTCATCGAGATCAGGAACATCTTTGTTGATCTTCTCCCACAACTGAGCCGAGATGAGATTACCCAGCGCATACGTGGAAAAATACCCGAGCATTCCGCCTGACCAATGAATATCCTGCAACACACCCAGCGCGTCATTCGGCGGGAGGATGCCGAGATATTCCTTCATCTTTGCATTCCAAATATGCGGCAAATCCTTGACTGCCATCCTGCCTTCGACCATTCCGATTTCAATTTCAAGCCTCAGCATGATGTGAAGATTATAGGTGGCTTCATCGGCATTGACGCGGATCAGCGAGGGCTCCACTTTGTTGATGGCTTTATAGAAAGTTTTCAAATCCACATTGCCGAGCTGGGACGGGAATAATGTTTTAAGACGCGGGAAGAAATATCGCCAGAACGGCAGTGAACGTCCCACCAAATTCTCCCACATGCGCGATTGAGATTCGTGCACGCCGAGCGAAACTCCATGCTGCAGAGGCGTGCGCTCGAAACCGCGATTAATTCCCTGCTCATACATCCCATGCCCCGACTCGTGCATGGTGCTGAACAACATCGCAATCGGATGATCGGCTTCAAAGCGCGTCGTGATGCGTACATCGTCAACGCTGAACGAAGTTTCAAATGGGTGAGCAGCCTTGTCTTGCCGGCCGCGCTTCCAATCGTATCCGAAGCGGGTCACCACATCCACACCAAAACCCAAAAGCTTCTTCTCGTCATATTTTTTATGCAGGAAAGAATCTTTGACCTGCTTCGCGTCCGTGATCTGTTTGATCAATTCCACCTGGCGCGGGCGGAGAGAATCAAAAATTGCTTTCACGTCGGCGGTCTTCATGCCCGGCTCGTAATCATCGAGAAGAATATCGTAGGGATGATCGGCAGGCGGGAAGAATGAAACATACTTATGCGTCAGCTCAACGACTTTTTCAAGATGCGGTCGAAAAATCGAAAAATCCGATTTCCGTCTCGCTTCCACCCATGCCTCGTGGGCTTGAGTTGAAACGACGGCGATCTCAGACACAAACGAAGACGGAACGCGCGTGGCTTTATCGTAATCGCGTTTTGCGACTCGCACCATCGCTTCATCATCGGCGCTGAGAGCGGCTCCCTCTGAATGAAGTTCATCCAACAACTTGCCAACCTCGTCCGATGTAAACATCTGATGCGACAACGTGCCAAGCGTTGCCACTTGATTGCCGCGCGCCTCCGCCCCGCCCGGAGGCATGTTCACCTGCTGATCCCAGTTCAGCACAGCCGCCGCCGCGTTCAAATCCGCGACTTCAGCCATAATTTCTTTAAAGCGTTTCAATTTTTCATTCATTTAGAAATCTCCTGATGACTGCGAAAGCCATAAAACGTCTTAATTTTAGCGCCAGAAAATATATAAGCCGTCTTCGCACAAAGCTTATTCATATCGCAAGGCTTCAACCGGTTCGAGACCCGCGGCGCGGTTCGCCGGATAAATCCCAAAGAACAGACCGACAGCCGCAGAGAATATCGTCGCGAGCAAAATCGCATTGAGGCCCACAACCGGCGTAAAGTTGGTTCCGGTAGCGGCGGCAATTTGTCCAACAGCAAACGCGATCAGCCAGCCGAATAAGATGCCGACGATTCCTCCGATCAAACTCAACAGCGATGATTCAACCAGAAACTGGATGAGGATATCCCGCTTGCGCGCGCCGAGCGCTTTACGAAGTCCGATCTCGCGCGTCCGCTCTGTCACAGAGACCAGCATGATATTCATAATGCCAATCCCGCCGACTAATAATGAAATAGCCGCAATGCCGCCCAGGAAAATGGTCAGGACGCCGGTAACAGTTTGTGCTGTGTTAAGAATACTTTGCTGTGTGAAAACCGTAAAATCATCCAGCCCAACTTGAGTCCGATGACGCGTACGCAGAATCTGCGAAATCTCATCCGAAGCCGCTTGTACCGTGCTGAAATCGGTGGCTTCTACATAAACTACGTCCACCGTATCCGGAGTGGGACGGGAAATCAACCTCGCCTGAGCAGTGGTGATTGGCACCAATACTTCATTATCCTGCGATCCAAAAGAACCTCCACCCGCCGGTGTGAGAACACCAATGATACGAAAAGGTGCATTCGCAACTCGAATCGTTTCACCGACCAACCCATCACGGCGATTAAACAACGCATCAGCCACGTCCACACCGATCACCGCCACAGAGGCTCGACCCAACTGATTCGATTCGTTGATAAATTGTCCATCCAGCAGGGTAATGTTGCGAACCGCATAATAGTCCGGCGTGACGCCAATGACGGTTGTGGTCTTGGTATTCCCGTTATAATCTGCGATTGCGTTTCCCTGCAAAACAGGCGCAACCGCTTTGATATCCGGCGCGGCATTCAGATCCATCATTGCATTGGCATCTCCCATCGTCATGGGACGCGGATTTTTAACCGCCGGATTATTCTGTGCCCCAGAAAAAACGAACAATAGATTGGTTCCGACACCGTTAATGGAACCGAGGATCGAAGCCTGCGCGCCGTTCCCGACTGCCATCATCGCTATCACTGCTGCAACGCCGATAACGATACCAAGCACGGTTAGACCCGAACGCATCTTGTTTGAAATAAGGCTTTCGAGCGCTTCTAACAGCAATCGTGTAAAATTCATTGGCTCCTGCCTTCCACCGAATCCTCCACCAATCCATCGCGGATATGAATAATACGTTGAGTCTGTTCGCCGATGGTCGGGTCATGAGTCACGATAATAAGCGTCGTGCCGCGTACCTTATTTAAGTTGAGTAATAAAGCCATGATCTCCTTGCCAACTTTGGAATCAAGATTGCCGGTTGGCTCATCGGCCATGATGATCGCTGGATCATTGACAATCGCCCGCGCAATCGCCACGCGCTGTTGCTGACCGCCGGAAAGTTCGGTTGGACGATGATTGATGCGTTCTGCCAAGCCAACCGCTTCAAGGGCTTCCTTTGCGCGTTGCCGGCGGTTGTTCATTTCGCCTGCATAGCGTAATGGCAATTCCACATTAGAAAGTGCCGTTTGCCTTGATAGCAAATTAAAAGATTGGAATATAAACCCAACTTTGTGATTCCGAATCGCGGCTAGTTCGTCATCGTTCAGCGAGGCGACCGATTCGCCATCCAAAAGATACTCACCCGAGGTTGGGCGATCGAGACATCCAAGGATATTCATCATCGTAGACTTGCCGGACCCGGAGGGTCCCATGATGGCGACCACCTCGCCACGCGCAATTTGCAGCGAAGCGCCGCGTAAAGCCTCGACTTCGACCTCGCCCATCTTATAGACTTTCTTCAAGTCCTTGACCTCAACCACCCAATCCATCTCATCCACCTCCGCCACTTCCGCGAATGACCGACCCGCCTCCGCCGCCAGCGCCGGGCTGAAATAGCGCAGGTGGATTCAAGATGATCAAATCGCCTACGTTCAAATTGCTGCCAGTCACAACGCTCATGGTATCGGAGGAAGCCCCAAGCGTAACTATAACTTGTTTTGGCTGACCATTGGTCAGAACATAAATGACCTTCTGACCATTTACGAGTCGAACCGCTTGATTTGGAACCAGCAATTGATTCTTGACTTGATGCACCACAATATTGACTGCCGCAGTCATGCCCGGCTTCACCTGAGCATCCGCATCCGTTAACTTTACAGTTACTGTGAAGTCCACCTCGCCTGATGTGGTATTCCCTGCCTGGGAAACTTCCGTAACCGTTCCATTATAGGTTTTTCCTGAGACGGCATCGAATGTGATGGTTGCAAGCTGACCCACTGAAACGCTGTTAATATCCACTTCGGAAACCTGCACATCCACCAGCAAACTGGAAAGATCGTCCAACCTGAAAGCTTGTGTTCCCAGGGCGATCTGATCTCCAGAGGTAGGCTCTGCCTGAGTGATCGTTCCGCTGAAGGGCGCGGTAATATGCGCCACACTCAGGGCTGCTTGAGCCGCGTCCACGCGCGCTTGAGCCGCCGACAAGTCGTCGCTGTTCGGCCCGCCCTGCACGCGATCATAGGCGCGCTGGGCATCTTCCAATTGTGCCTTTGCCAGCGCCAATTGAGCATCCGCGTTTGCAATATCGGTTGGATCGGGATTGGAGCGATAGGTTTTTACCTCAGGGACTGGCACGGAACCGACTTGGACAACCACAACTTCCTGATAGGTCACCGGCCCATTCAACGATGTCCGATTATTGAGGGCGGTCGTATAAGCAGTTTGCGCATTCCTTAAAGCAATCCACGCGTTGGCACGCGCTGTATCCGAGTCGAGTAAGTCAGTCAGCGCCTGTTGAGCAGACACCAAATCGGTTTGCGCCAGAATAACACTTTGCGGAAGCGAAGTCTGCAACAGAGATGCCAGCACGTCTCCTTTATTAACTTGATCTCCAACCTTTACATTGACCTGATCCACAGTTCCGGTTGTCTGCCACGCCAGTACCGCGCTTTGATTTGCACGTACGGTGCCCGTCGCGCCGATGGTGGCGGTCAGATCGCCGCGGGCCAGCGCTTGAGTCTGAAAGCTGGATTGTGTTTTCGCGCGGCTGCGCACGAATACAAACGCGACCACAATCAGCAGGACGATTCCAATTGAAATCGAAAGTCTGCGGTGCTTCTTCAGGAATCCGTTGAATGAATTTAATATCTTCGACATAAATGTTCCTCCGCGAGGGCATTCCTCGCCGAGTCAAGATTTTACCCTACAAATATGAATTGGCAGTGAATTTAATCTTGAAACCATACGGGAATCTTATAAACAAAATTATCAAGATCGCCGTTTACAAGGGCGAATCAACGACCCGCCTTTATTTTTTGTCGAGAATCAATTTATTCTGGTTATAATCCATCCCATGCTTTATCATTCGAACCAAATTCTGCCATGGCTGATCTTGACCATTGCCTGTTTCTTCCTTCTCAATTTCAGCTTTCATTCCACGCCGGTTCCCTACGCGCTGATTATCTCGCCGCGCGATCAATAAACATCAAATGCCGTTGCGAGGATGTTCTCCCTGCGCTTGCACGCAGAACAAGTATCCTGCAGCAATGACATCTAAAAACGGAGCGCTTATGCAAACCAAAAAACTTTTTGCTTTTCTCTTTTTACTTTTATTCTTTCTTCTGCTCGCTTCCTGCGCGCCAACAGCGCCGGCGGAAACGCCCACGACTTCCCCTCCGCCGACATTTACGCCTGTTCCAAATACACCGGTAACATATGCGGGTTGCTCAAACGTCACCGCCGAGCCGACGGCAGATGTCTCATCCATTTTGCCACCCATTACTTCCGCGGATTATGTGCGCGGCCCGGATAACGCCGCGGTGACCATGATCTTATATTGTGATTTTCAATCCACACAATGCCAGAGCTTTGGCGCCGTAGTAGATAAATTGCAACAGAATCATCCAAACGATCTTCGAGTGGTGTATAGGCCAATGCCGATACTGGACACTGGCTTCCTGGATAAATCACAGGTATCAACACAAGTTGCGATTGCTGCTGGTAACCAGGGAAAGTTCTGGGAAATGCGCGATCTTTTGCACACAAAATATGACGATTGGGTCAAATTATCCGGAGACCAATTCGATGCGTGGATCAAAGGGCAAGCTGCAGGTCTTGGGATTGATCGAGCCAAATTCGAGGCGGATTACAACAGCCCGGAAACGGTATCCACCGCAAAGTCAATGAATTATGAGGCGGCGAAGATTCCAATTGCGGCGATACCGGAGATCTTTATCAACGGTGGCTTACAACCGGCCAACCTTCTTGATTACAACAGTGTGAATGATGCGGTGAGTTTGATCGCATTGGGCGCACGGCAATTCAAGTCATGTCCATCCTTCACGCTTGACACATCGAAACAATACATTGCCACACTGCATACTGAAAAAGGCGATATTATCATCCAGTTATATGCAGACAAAGCGCCGCTCGCAGTGAACTCATTTGTTTTTCTTGCAAAGCAGGGCTGGTTCGACGGCGTGACGTTTCATCGCGTCATCCCCGGATCTGTCGCACAGGCCGGTGACCCAAGCGGAACCGGTCAAGGCGGACCCGGTTATTTTTTCAAGAACGAAGTTTCAGATTTGAAATATGATAAGCCCGGCGTGGTGGGCATGTATAATTCCGGACCCGACACCAATGGCAGTCAATTCTTTATCACGTACGCGCCTCAGCCAACCTTTGATGGAATTTATACAATCTTCGGTCAGGTAATCAAGGGCATGGATGTGGTTGAAAACCTGACCCCGCGCGATCCATCTCAATCTGGGGATTTGCCGCCGGGCGATAAAATTTTAAATGTAACCATCGAGGAGCAATAGTGGAATCGAAAACAGGCAAAGACTGGCGCTCGATCCTTCTTGCAGTTGCAAGTACGGGCGGCGCGATCATGGCAGTTGCCATGGCAATGATCGTGGTAGTAGTTCAAGCCGCGATGACGCTCAGAGGCGGCCGGCAAAACCCTCCGCTCATTGACGGAGTCCTGCTCGCCAGCGCGATTCTCTTTGTTGGGGCGTTGTTAATTCCCAGTGCGTATTACAGCATCCAGCGATTGATCGGCGAAGAGGTGGCAGTCAACACAACCAAGCCAATGAATATTGCAACCGGTATTCTTTTAACATTCGTATGGCTCGGTATCGCTGCGCTTGCTCAAATCTTTTATGGAAATACTTTTCTGCGCTGGTTTACGCCGCCGCTTTATATATTATCCATTGGTCTGCCGGTGTATTTTTTCGCGCGGCTGGCTGTCGGAGGATTGAACGCCGGTTCAAAAGAACGCATGTGGGGCGCTTTGGGAAGCGGATTGATATTGGGGCCATCGCTCGCCGTTTTTGTAGAATTGATGTTGGTTGTTTTGTTGTTTATCGGCGCGGGCATTTACCTGGCATTTCATCCCGAACTCATGGCCGTGTTCAATACGATCAAGAATCAACTCAATAACACGTCCAACTCGGGTGATATTTTAAATCTGATCAGTCCGTATTTACTCAATCCGCTGGTCATCGTATTGGCGCTGATATTCTTTTCTGTGATCGCACCAGTGGTGGAAGAAACTGCAAAATCGCTGACCGTCTGGGCAGTCTTCGACCATCTTTCATCACCGGCACAGGGATTCGTCATCGGCGCATTGAGCGGCACCGGCTTCGGGCTGGTCGAAAGCCTGCTCGCTTCCGTTCAACCCGATTCAAGTTGGGCCACCACATTGCTTGTGCGCGGCGGAAGCACCATGATGCACATCGTCGCCGCGAGCCTCACCGGCTGGGGTATCGCATCGTTCCGCACAACAAAACGGCCCGAACGCATGATCGGCGCGTACGCGCTGGCGATGTGTTTACACAGCTCGTGGAATGCGTGTGTGATATTCATTGTGGTCGGCGCCGTGCGTATGTCTCTCGGCACATCTCCAACAAACACTATTGGAATCGTGCTTGCGTTTTTCGGTGCGGCAATGCTGACCATCATCGCACTAGGCGCTCCCATTGCTTTGGGCGTGATCAATGGACGATTGCGCTCTGCATCCCATCCTTTGCCCATCACCGACGTTGTAGAGAGTAACAACATGGAAGGAGTAAAATAAATCCATGTCATTCAATGTCACCACTTCCAATGCGCGCGCGGGGGATATTGCCCAGTTGGTCGGCTTGCGGCACAAAAATTTTATTATCACGCTCAAAGAAGGCGCGAGGCTCGAAACCCATCGCGGCATTCTGCAGCACGATGAGCTGATTGGCAAACCATGGGGAACGCAAGTCTTCAGTCATATCGGCTCGCCGTTCTTCCTACTTCAACCCTCGCTTGCAGATTTGCTCAACGATTTGCCGCGCAGCACTCAAATCCTTTATCCAAAAGACATCGGCTTCATTCTTATAACAATGGGCATTGGGCCGGGGAAAAAAGTCATCGAAGCGGGAACCGGTTCGGGTTCGATGACGATCGCGCTGGCGTACAACGTCAGCGTGGATGGACATGTCATTTCGTATGAAGTCCGCCCCGATACGCAAAATCTGGCGAAGAAGAATCTCGAGCGCGTCGGTCTCGCTTCACGCGTCGACTTCAAACTGCGCGACATCGCCGAGGGTTTGGATGAAACGGACGCCGACGCGTTTTTCCTCGACGTGCCGAATCCATTCGATTACATTTCACAGGTTCGCGCCTCGCTCAAGCCCGGCGGATTCTTTTGCAGTTTGCTCCCGACCGTCAATCAAGTGGAATTGTTGCTCACTGCCTTGCGGCGCGGACAATTTGCCTTTATCGAAGTATGCGAAGTGTTGGTTCGATATTACAAACCGGAACCGGCGCGCCTTCGCCCCACGGACCGCATGGTGGCACATACCGGCTTTTTGATTTTCGCAAGAAAGATTGAACCCGTTGAAGATCATCGAGGCGCTGAATTAGTCAAAGAGATCGGCGCGGGAATCGAAGAGAAAGAAGAATGACGTTTTCCGTTACGGAAGGATTTATCAGAACGAAATTACGCGAGGCGGTTGCATCCGCCCCATCGTCAGATGGATATGCGGAGATTGATCTGACGGACGAAACGCGTTTGAAATGCGCGGCGGTGTTAATCCCTCTGCTTCAACAAGACGATGAATGGCATTTGCTGTTTACGCGCCGCACCGATAAAGTGGAGAGTCACAAAGGGCAGGTTTCGTTTCCGGGCGGCGCATGTGACGACGGCGAAACGACGCCGGAGGAAACCGCGTTGCGTGAAGCCAACGAAGAGGTGGGAATTGACCCGCAAAAAGTCCGCGTGCTGGGACACATCATGAACATGATCACCATCACAAGTTTCCGCGTCACGCCGGTGGTCGGGATCATCGAGTGGCCGACCGTCTTGCTTCTCGGAAAAGATGAGGTGGAGCGCGTGTTCACGATCCCCCTCCTTTGGCTGGCAGATAAAAACAATCGCTGGGAATTTTCCATGCCCGGAAGGAATCGTTCGCTGATCGTATATCATCCCTTCGACGGCGAATTGCTTTGGGGCGCAACGGCGCGAATGACGGTTGATTTTCTAAACGTATTGGATTTGTAGAAAAGGAGACTCTTATGGCAATGGATCGTTCTTTCATCGAACAGAATCGCGCTTCCACAGAACGCATTCGCAAACTGGTATCAAAATTATCGGACAAAGAATTGCAAAATCCGGTTGGCGAACATTGGACGGTTGCAATTACTTTGGCGCATCTGGCGTTTTGGGATCGGCGCGTGATGTTCATTCTGGACAAGACCGAACAGGACGGCAAACTATCCGCACCAGAGATTGACGTTGTTGTCAATGATATTTCCCTGCCCCATTGGGCTGCCATCCCGCCGCGCGAAGCGACTCGACTTGCCGTGGAGGCGGCACAAACATTGGATAAGCGGCTTGAAGAGTATCCGCAAGAACTGCTCGAGCAGGTCTACAACTCGAATAAACGTTGGGTTATACGCGCCTTGCATCGCGGCGAGCACTTGGATGAAGTGGATGAGGCTTTGATAAGCTAATGTCATTGCGAGCGATGGTCGAGTAGCGCTCTTCGCGTACCGAGACCGAGCGACATCGTACTCGAAGAGTAAGCAATCTCCTCGTTGAAAGAATAAGATTGCCACATCGCAATGACACCTTAACGCGCGTAGAGCCGCCTCGTCAGGCGGCTCTACGGTTATAATCAAGATAGAATAAAAAA
>Ga0182027_10009216_pt1 | contig 14228 bp, 12 predicted proteins | sample 712E1DmetaG_FD_121300 | JGI IMG/M metagenome (GOLD analysis project Ga0182027, IMG submission 121300) | Permafrost microbial communities from Stordalen Mire, Sweden - 712E1D metaG (Illumina Assembly) | ecosystem: Environmental > Terrestrial > Soil > Wetlands > Permafrost | place: Sweden...
GAGTGAATAGAATTGCAGAACTCATAATACTCTTGCATAAACCATTTCATCATTGAGTCAGTAATTTTTAATAGGAGATTATATCAATTAAAACTTTTCTTAGCGTTCTTTGCGCCTACTTTGTGGTCTTTGCGGTTTATCTTTTTTTTAACTCTTAATTCGCATTAATAGCTAAAAATAAGCTAAACCTAAATTAATATTTCAACGTCAAAATATCAATTGTTTAGAATACTTGCATATGTTAAAGCAGCACCCAGCAATGCTGAATCTTTCAAAAGTGATACCATTGCAGTTTGATTTCCCGCCATTACACCCGGAACGTGAAGGCTAAGGATAAAGATCAACAGCATTACAGCAAGTAAAAGGCAAGCCAGTCGGGCTTTTACATTTATTATTATACTCACTGCTGCCAAAATAAATGCCAGACCGGTAATATATACTAATCCTTCTGCAATTGGCCAACCTTTTAACATTGTTGCATACGTATGAGGTCTCAGAAAATGAAAAACGCCGAATACTCCCAATGCGATTGCGTAAATAAAACGTCCTACAACAGAAAGTGCTTTCATAATGATTTGGTTATTTATGGTTGTAAAGTATTATTTGATGCTGACCAAATAATTACTTTTTGCTAAACGTGAAAAATGAAAGGACAAATATATTCACAATTGCCTATTTGTAAAAGATCCTTTTAAAAGTCTCAGAGGAACTGATTATTTCACCCAACCAGCAACTTCATCCTGAGTAGGATTTGTCAGTCCGAGTTTATTTTTTTTATTATAACCGCATATTTCCTGATGCAGCTTAGTATGTTTTTCAACTTTTTTTAGTGCTGCAACTGTTTTGTATCCCAACTTCTGAAGAATTTCAACCCATTCAGCAGGAATTCCGGCTTCATTATATTTCTCCGGCTTGTCTGAAGTATCTCTCTTTTCAGGACGCATCTGCGGAAAAAATAACACATCCTGAATGCTAGCCTGGTTAGTCATTAGCATGGTAAGGCGATCGATACCTATACCCATTCCAGATGTCGGAGGCATCCCATATTCAATGGCACGAACAAAGTCATAATCGATGTACATAGCCTCTTCATCCCCTTTTTCAGATAAACGCAATTGTTCCTGGAATCGCTCGAGTTGATCAATCGGGTCATTCAATTCGGAATAAGCATTACACAATTCTTTACCGTTTACAATCAACTCAAATCGTTCTGTGAGTTCCGGGTTATTGCGGTGTTTCTTACAAAGCGGTGACATTTCAACGGGATAATCAATTATAAAAGTCGGTTGTATGAGATGACTTTCAACTTTTTCGCCAAACAATTCATCAATAAGCTTTCCTTTACCCATCGACTGATCGACTTCAACATTCAGCTCTTTGCAAACATTTCTGATCTGGACTTCGTCCATTCCTGCGATATCAATGCCGGTAAATTTTTTTATGGCATCGATCATGGTATATTTTTCGTATTTGCCAAAATCAATTGTATTTGCACCAACCAGAAATTTTGTATCATCCTGCAAATCCATTGCTACTTTTCGCAACATATCTGCTGTAAAATCCATCATCCAGTTGTAGTCTTTATAGGCTACATAAATTTCCATAACTGTAAATTCAGGATTGTGTGTGCGGTCCATTCCTTCATTCCTGAAATCTTTTGAAAATTCGTATACACCGTCAAATCCACCAACGATAAGGCGTTTAAGATATAATTCATTGGCAATTCTCAAGTAAAGAGGAATATCAAGTGTGTTGTGGTGTGTAACAAATGGCCTCGCTGCAGCGCCACCAGGTATGGGCTGTAAAACAGGTGTTTCAACTTCAAGATAACCCTTTGCATTAAAAAATTCACGCATTGAATTCAGTATGCGTGTGCGGTTCACAAAAACTTCCTTCACTTTTGGATTTACGACGAGGTCGACATACCGCTGCCGGTAACGAAACTCCGGATCTGTTACTGCATCAAATACAACACCGTCTTTTTCTTTTACAACAGGAAGCGGCTTAAGCGATTTGGCCAACAATACCATTTCTTTCACATGAATGGAAATTTCGCCCATCTGGGTAATAAATACAAAGCCTTTAACGCCAATAAAATCACCATTATCCAGTAATTTCTTGAAAATTTCATTATAGAGTGTTTTATCCTCACCCGGACAAATATCATCTCGTGTAATGTAAAGCTGAATTCTTCCGTGTGAATCCTGTAATTCCGCAAACGATGCCTTCCCCATGATCCTTCTGCCCATAAGTCGGCCGGCGATACTTATATCATTGAAGTTATTTTTGGAAGGATCATAACTTTCCTTAATTTTATTCGTGTTTATATTTACGGGATATGCAGCAGCAGGAAATGGTTCAATTCCAAGTTTTCTTAATTCATCCAAAGCTTGCCTTCTCAATAGTTCCTGTTCACTTAACTCATATTCAGCCATAGGTTTATTTTTTATATTATATGCAAAGATAAAAATTTAGTGAAGAGCTAAACTGGAAACGGTTAAATGCTAAATAATAATGGGAATTAAGAGTTGGAAACTTATAAAAAAAGTACTTAATTAAGTATCTAAATATCATGAGGAATATGAGATTTTAAAATTTATTAAATAACTATCGGGAATGATACACCTAAATTAGAAAAGGATGCGACATTCCTGCGCAAGCAGGAACGGCGAAGCCCTCGACGAAGTCAATCCAGCCAAAAAAACCGGATTCCGTGTCAAGCACGGAATATTACAAATGGCTTAGGTTAATTATTCATGATTCCAGATCGTCATAATTTATAATTTTAATAGGAAATTAACAACAATGAGAAATCTCAAGGGATGTAACATTTTTATAAATTTTCCGTTCTAATAAAGGCATTTTAATTTAAAATCCGTCAAAAAGCAGGCATCCCTTATATGTTGTTATTAAGTTGTATTCTGATTTATTACAAAAAAGTTATATTTGAATTATATTTTCAATCTTAAACCAAAATTATATTTACGATGAAACTAAAAACCGCAATCTGTTTTCTAATTTTAGGCACAATGGTTGCCTTAAACTCGTGTAACAAGGATTATTTAATTGATGTAACGGGTACGCTGACCGGAGTTGTAACAGACAATTCGACAGGGGCATACCTTAAAGGTGCAACCGCAAAAATTATTGTTGGTGCTGATACCATCAACTTTAAAGACTCTACCGATGTTAGTGGACGATATTCCATATCGGGTATTCCTCTTGGTGATTATATCATTTATTTTACTAAACCAGGCTATGCAACTGTTAGAAATAGTATAACTGTTCAGCCTGCTTATAACGATAATGGTACTTCCAGTACCTCAAAGAGTAAAAAGCAATCCTATACTGTTGGTATTATTCAGGATGCTGCTCTAAGCCCGCTTTCCGGGAAAGCAAATGGTTTGATAACTTATTATGGGGCGCCTGCTGCAAATGTAACTGTCAAAGCATATACAGAATTTGAAAATCTGATATTTACTACTACTACAGATGCTTCAGGTTATTATTCATTTTCGGATCTTCCTATCAGCACTTATGTAACTTTCACTTCTTCAATGAACAATGCTTCGGCTTCAGAAACTGAATATATTTATTTTGGGTCTGACGTTCAACCCAGGGAAGTCTCCGGAATTGACCTTACCGAAAATGACCTGACTGTATTAAGTTATACTGGGCAGGGAACTAACGTTAAGTTGGATACAACGGCAAGTATCGTAATTGTATTTTCTGAAAATGTTTCAGAAGCAATAACAAAATTACATGCAGGAGGAGTATATCTGTATAATGGATTTAACGAAGTTGCTAGTGTCGTCACATACAGTGGTAATACAATTACCGTAAAACCAGTTGGTGGTCTGAATTATAATCACAGTTATTCTGTGGGCCTAACTGTTTATGCTTCTGACATTAAATCATGTAATAGTTCTCTTGATTTTTCAACTATCAACAGACCTTATGGAACTATAACCGGCCCAGCCACTATAGGAATAAGCCAGGTTGGGGGAGTATATTATTTACAGGTAATTACAGAACCAACATCTGATTATCCAATAAATTATTATATATATGCAAAAACACCCAACAGCAATGAATATCTTTATCAGACCTATAATGATATGACCGGTGATGGATATGATATTGATGGTTATATTACTGGCACTACTTTTTATGTAATTCCGTACATTAATGTGTATGGGTTTGTTGAAGGATCTCCTTCAAATATTTCTATCCCTAAACCGTAATAACAAAAATTATAAAAAACCGGGTAATACCCGGTTTTTTCTTTTTAGCCCGGCACGGTGACGCAAATATTAAATATATTTACTTCAATGTCGTTTAGTTAAACCTTTCCACCTGTTTTTACCCCTCCCTAAATCCCTCCCCAAATTGGGAGGGACTTGGCCTTCCCCCAATTGGGAAAAGGTTGGATGGGGGTAAATCTGTTAACTTAACGACATTAATATTGGCTTTCTGATTTTTTAAATAATTAACTTTAAAAAGCAACATTTGCTTATACAATTTGTTACCATTTGCAGTAAGAGCTAGGCATAACTTTATTATTTCCGGTATAACATTTAATAGTAAAGCAAGAATTATTTTTATTTGAGATGAAATTAAATGAAGAAAGAACACGGCTGCCGCATTGGATGAAAGTACCTATGCCCAATGGTGTGGAATACTCAAGGGTGAAGAATATTGTCTTGAAACAAAAATTAAATACGATCTGCGTAAGCGGTAATTGTCCTAACAAGGGGGAATGCTGGAGCTCTGGTACAGCTACATTTATGATCCTTGGAGAAAAATGTACCCGAAATTGCAAATTCTGTCAGGTATATACTTTAAAGCCAGATCCCATTGATTATGAAGAGCCTGATAGGTTGGCGGATACAATAAAGGCCCTGAACCTGCGGCATGCCGTTATCACTTCAGTCGCTCGCGATGAACTTGTAGATGGGGGTGCGAACTTCTGGGCTTTGACCATTCGAAGAATTAAGGAAGTCAACCCGGCAGTCACAATGGAAGTCTTAATTCCTGATTTCAGAAGGGGCAATAAAACTCTCGATCTGATAATTAATGAAAAACCAGAGGTAATTTCGCACAATATCGAAACTGTTGAACGTTTATCGCAGGCTATCCGGTCAATGGCACGTTATAATAGCAGTCTGGAGCTGCTTAGGTATGTTGCACAATCAGGGTTAATCGCAAAATCGGGAATCATGCTTGGTCTGGGTGAAACCGAAGACGAAATTACAAAAGCAATGGATGATGTGCTGGAGGTTGGTGTAAAAGTCTTTACAATGGGGCAATACCTCCAGCCAACCAAAGAACACTATCCTTTGAAAGAATATATACATCCGGATATGTTTATTCATCTTAAGGAAATCGGACTTCAGAAGGGTTTCAGCTATGTTGAAAGCGGACCGCAGGTAAGGTCATCTTATCACGCCGAATTACATATTAATGCATGAAATAGTTATGACCTCCCAGATTGAATATAGTGATATTGGCCTGTGTGAATATAAGATGGCATGGGATCTGCAGGAAGAAAAACTCACCAAAGTGGTCGAATCGAAAGGAAATTCAGATTTAGCCGGCTTTGCAGGCATTTTGATTTTTTGTGAACATCCAAATGTATTTACAATTGGCAAAAGTGGTCAGACAAACAATCTTTTAATTGATGATGAATTTTTGAAAAAAATCAATGCCTCTTATTATAAAAGTAACAGGGGAGGAGATATAACGTACCATGGTCCCGGCCAGATTGTCGGCTATCCAATATTTAATCTTGAGAAATTGAAAATGGGAGTGAAGGCATATGTGCACAATATTGAAGAAGCAATTATTTTAACACTGGCTGATTATCAAATTACAGGGGCCAGACTGGAGGGTGCGACAGGTGTCTGGCTTGATACCGGCACCAGAAATGCACGTAAAATCTGTGCTATTGGAGTTAGAGTCAGCAAATCCGTGACAATGCATGGCTTCGCTTTGAATATAAATACGGACTTAAATTACTTTTCCTATATCAATCCTTGTGGTTTCTCTGATAAAGGAGTTACATCCATGGAAAAGGAACTCAAAATGAAGGTTGATATTGAGATGGTTAAAGCCAATGTAAAAGAAAAAATTTGCAAAGTTTTCTCGCTGAAAATAAGGTAATTAGATGCCGTTGATTTATTTGAAATAAATAAAAATTGTACCCGTCCTGCATCATTTTTTTATTATTTTTGTTCGGCTGATCAGAAAATTTCATTATTCTGATTGTGTCGCAACAGGGAAGAGGACGATTATGGAAAAATACTGGAAGATAAAAGTAAGTAGTAAAAAGGCTGAAATAGATAAACTTGCAGCTGAACTGAACATTGATTCCGTTATGACAAATTTATTGGTGCAAAGAGGGATAACCAATTTTGAACAGGCAAAAGCTTTTTTTCGGCCCAATCTTGAAAATTTGCACGATCCTTTTCTGATGAAAGATATGGATGCTGCGATTGATCGTTTGGATTATGCCATTAATAGGGGTGAAAAAATTCTGATCTATGGCGACTACGATGTAGATGGTACTACATCCGTAGCTATGACGTATTCATTTCTTCGCAAGTTTTATGACAACCTGGATTATTATATTCCCAGTCGCTATACCGAAGGATACGGGATCTCTTTTAAGGGTATTGATTATGCCTCGGAGCATAAGATTACGCTTATCATTGCATTGGATTGCGGGATAAAAGCTGTTGAAAAGGTGAGTTATGCCAAATCCAAAGGCATTGATTTCATCATTTGCGATCATCATAACCCTTCCGAAATTTTACCAGACGCTGCTGCAGTTCTTGATCCGAAAAGACTTGATTGCAATTATCCTTTCAAAGACCTTTCTGGTTGCGGAGTAGGATTTAAAATGCTGCAAGCTTTCTCAATTCGCAAGAAGATACCCTTTGACGAATTGACTCCCTATTTTGATCTTCTTGCAGTAAGTATTGCTTCGGATATAGTTCCAATCATTGATGAAAATCGAATATTCACTTTTTTCGGATTAAAAAAACTTCAGGAAAATCCGTGTACTGGTCTGAAAGCTATAAATACCGTGGCAGGAATTGAGGATAAGCCAATCACGGTTGAAGATATTGTTTTTAAAATTGGTCCGCGGATAAATGCTGCAGGACGTATGGAATCAGGAAAACAAGCAGTTGATCTATTAATTTCAAGTAACCACGATGAAGCATTTGTACTGTGTGAAAAAATTAATACACACAATCAAACGCGGCGTAATATTGATAAAAACATTACTGAGCAGGCAGTAAAGGAGATTGAACAATTCGATGCCCGATATAAATATTCTACTGTTTTGTACAACCCCGAATGGCACAAAGGCGTTGTAGGTATTGTAGCCTCCAGACTAATTGAGACTTATTATCGCCCAACCATTGTTCTTACCGAATCAAATGGTTTTGCAACCGGCTCGGCACGCAGTGTTGAGGGTTTTGATCTTTACGAGGCCATTAATTCATGCAGTGATCTGCTTGAAAGTTTTGGAGGACATACCTATGCAGCCGGACTTACACTGAAAAGAGATAATGTTCAAAAACTTCGCGACCGTTTTGAAAATATTGTCCGTGAAACGATATCACCCGAGCAACTTGTTCCGCAAATCACAATTGATGGAGAACTTAGATTTTCGGAAATTACTTCCAAATTTTACCGGATTCTGAAACAATTTGAGCCTTTCGGTCCGGGAAATATGAATCCGGTTTTCTTCACTGAAAATGTTGCTGATAATGGATCCGGAAGAAGGGTGGGATTGAAAAATGAACATCTTAAATTAAACCTTATCCAGGAAGACAATCCTTTTGATGATTTAGAAGCAATAGCGTTTAACCTGGGTCCTAAATTCGACAAGATTTCAGGTGGCAATACCTTTGACATTGCTTTTTCCATCACTGAAAACGTCTTTAGGGGGGTTAGCAGAATGCAATTGAATATTAAGGATATTAAAATCGACAGTTAATTTCTTCCGGCTTTTTCGAAGTGCGAATCATTGAATCATCTAATACTTCTATTTTCTACGATGCATTTCAGTTTTGCCACTATTTCTTTCATTTGTTTCTGAGAAATCTTTGGCCTTTGATTGCTATCGAGTATTTCTTTATCATTATCGCTGATTTTCATATACCAGTCACCAGGCTCTGTCATATCTCCTTTAAGACGCGGCACAATATGAAGATGCAGATGGGAGACTGTCTGTCCGGCGACATCATTATCCTGCACCGACCAGTTGAATGAATCGGACTGATAAGCTTCCAGTAAAACGCCGGTAACTCTTTTCGCAAACAGCATCATTTCTGAAAGCAGGTTATCCGACAGATCCAGTACTGATATAAGATGTTTCTTTGATATAATAAGAGAATGTCCGGGCAGGATAGGGGCAATGTTATAAAGAGCCATAAAATTATCGGATTCCCAAAAAACCGAATTCTTTATTTCATTCGTACAAAATGGACAATTCATAATATGTATCAGCAATTAGTCAGATTAAAGGTAACTTAAAATCATTCTAAAATTAACCACAAAGAGGGCAAGCACAATAGAACCCTTAAAGATTTCTTTGCGGGCCTTGCGCTTTCTTCATAAATTTTGTTGTTGATATTTAATAAAGTTTAATTTGACAGGGTTAGTAACATTTCTATCCTGGAAATATAACAATCCTTTAAAACCTGAAAATTAATTGAAGCTTAATTTCGGTTTTATGATTGGCATTGATTTCATCCAATCCACTTCCGGTAGCGTCTTTTCCAGGGTAAAAAGTATGTGAAATCCTGACCCAAATGACAACATATTTCTTAGCCTGCCATTTTACCATTTCCATGAAATGCCAACCTTTACCATAAAACATCTGACTACTATTTGAATATAGGATATCTTTTTCATATGCATAAACTCTGGAATCGTAATTTGTTGCGTTAAAATATCCCGCCCTAATTGACAAGGCAATCGAACGAACTTGATTGTTCCAGGTAATATCCTGGAAAATCAAATAGCCATCGCTTTTATTTTCATCACGGTACCCTGTTTTGGAAACTTCAATTCTGCTTTGCAATATATAATTCACTCCCAAAGGATATGTGGCATTCACTCTGTAATTATCGCGGTCAAAAGGCTTTATTTCATCCAGGTTTCCCCCCGATATATCGTCGATAGGTTTTTCCTGTTGTTTAAAACGAAAATAGACATCCGCCCTGTTGATTTTTTTACCGGCTTCAATATAAATTTCATGACCGCTGGAAGGTGCATTAACCCTGTATTTTAGCCATGGAAAAGAAAACACATCGCCGTACATTTTAATTCGGTAATTTGAAAAATGAAATTCACCCGTTAAGAAAAATCCATTTTCATTCGAAACATTAGAGCCCTCGCTAAATGCATTGGAAAAATACGAATAATATTGAGACTGATAATAATGATAAACAACAGCAAAATTCAACTCGGGCTTTATGAAGAAAACAAGTCCATTCAGACTGGCAAAGCCATTATTTGAAATAGCCGTCTCGCCAAAGAATTGTGAAGTACCTGCAAGATATCGGTAATCGGCTGAATATCCTGTTAGGGTCCTTCCTGAAAATGAATAAGCTTTATATAGTTCGTTACCCGGTAAAAGTGACTTATCTAAATCAGTATGAATGGCATTAAGACCAACTTTCAACCTACTGCCCACATATCTGATAATGGCACCATAACTAATCAGCAATAAATAATTTTCTTTTTTAAGTTCTTCAGGAGTATTGTGATTTCCGGTTTCAGTAAAACCACTAAAGAATTGATCCGAGTGAACTGTATCACTGACGGATGCATCGATCTTGTTTTTCGATCCGAAAGTCGTAAATGAAAATTTTTTTACCCCAATGGTTATGGCCGCTCCACGTAAAAACCTGTTTTCTTCTGCTGAGATGTTTCCCTTGAGCGCTGACGATTGCCTGCACACATTGCTAATATAACCAGACTTACCTAAAGAGAAACTTGACCATGCTAACAGCCCTTGTCCAATCTGAATATGGTAATCACCAATTACAATTGATCGCAATAGTGAATGAAAATTTGAATATTGCAAATACGCTGAATAGAAATCAAATCCCTGTTTATTACTTCCCTTAAAAAATTCCTCTCCTGCATCTTTTTCTGCCAGTAAAACCCCTTTTATTTGATCTTTCAAGGAAATACGATAGCGGAGATATAATTTATCAGCGCTGCCAAGATATCTTGATTTTTCAGGGGTATTTAGAAGTATCGAATCAGCTACCTTCCGGTAGCCTTGCTCTAGCTCAGGTATCCTTTGCCATCGCATAAGAAGTTCATTATCAGAATTTTTAAACAGACTTGATTCTAATCGAAATTTATTAACCACAGGCTTGCATACTATAAAAGGTTCAAGATTCTCCATTTCCTGCTTTGTATAACCTGGAACATACTGTAATTCATACACTGATTTCAGGAATCCGTTTTTTCCCCGGTAATCAATTAATGATTCGACCTGAAAGTCAGTTAGAATTTGTAATTTATAGAGATCCTCGCGCGTAGCGATATTTAAATTCAGCGGATGCTGTAAAAAGTAAATAAGATCATCAGTAAGAGTCGAAATATCCGTTTCATCATCACTTTCTTCTGCGGCTGTCTCTTGAGTATCTTCTATATATTGCATTGCAGAAGTATTGAGTTCCTGAGATATTCCGCGCTGGTTGCAAGCAATAAAACCTGCGATTGCCAAAATATGGAATAAAATCCTATTTGCCATTTTTATCCAATTCTATAATCCATGAAATTGATGAAGAGAGACCCAAGCATGTGTTTTCTTCAAATCCAAGGTCAATTAATATACGCTGTCGTTGAATCCCCAGTCCAAAAGAGTAACTTGCAGCATCTAAAAGTTTAACGCCAAAACGGATAAACAGACTTTTTATCAACAGACATTCTGCTGCCATCCTGACATTTATCTGCTTATAATTATTCCAGTCGATCTGGACACCAAGTAAATAATTTTCTTCCTTTTCTGAATATGAAAATCCAAATCGTATACCAGAGGTTAATTCATCTTTTTTTGAACGATTGAACTTTGATTTGCTGATGTTAAGAACCTGAAGCCCAATTTTGATTTCCTCAACTGGCATTGCTAAAATGCCAATATCACCAGTAATTGCGGAAGATGTTTGAGCTGTGGCCTCAACAGTATAGTAATGGTAATTTAGACCTATCCCGGCACCAAACCATTCAATAAGTTTGCGGCCATAAGCAATGCAAAAATGCTCTTCATGGTATGGACTGCTTCCAAAAAGGCTGAATGAAGAACCCAAAGAACCGGTCCCTACAGGCAATGAGGCGATAACGGTTTGAGTAGAAAGATCTGAAAGCATAAACCGGTCACTACAGTTAATTCCGATCAGCTTTATATGGTTAAAAGCCAATCCAGCCTGATTATTTGTGACCGACCAGGCATCGGTTAATGTAACAGAAGTATATGAGAGTGCTTCTGAACGGGCATTGTAAACTATCTCATTCTGACTGAAGGCATGAGAAACCATTAAAATGCCAGTGCTTAAAAACAGACAATGATAGAACATACGATATTTTTTTATTGCGCATAACGTGTTATTTTAAACTGTATTAACATGAGCGACCATGAAGGAGAAACTCTTTACATTTTAAAATTATGTTCAATTAACAAAATCGATTATTAAAAGTCAAGACCTGAATTCAATTATTATGCAAAATCCAAAAAACTATGTTCCAACACAAAATTATAAGCAGGAGTTATTATAGACATTAATAATGCGAATTAAGAGTCAAGAAAAGTTAATGATGATCATTTAATATGCTTATTACTTGATATTTGTATATTAAGCCCGAAGGCTTATGCTTTTACAAACATACAGCCTCCGGGCTTATAATTTTCGACTCTAAATTCATATTAATAGTATGAATTTAGATCATAACCTTTTCCACAATTGAGCATTACAGGTTAGTTTGTTTTAAACTCGTACTTTACCTCTTTCAGTTCCTTGTTGGCTTCCACTATTTTTTTCTTTAATCCTTCTTTGAAATCGCCGAGTCGTTTGGCAAGATCCTTATCAGATAATGCCAGTATCTGTGCAGCCAATATACCTGCATTTTGTGCTGCATCAATTCCAACTGTAGCTACAGGTATACCCGGAGGCATTTGAACAATTGCCAGTAATGCATCGAGACCGTCAAGACTTGCTTTTATCGGGACGCCAATTACCGGTATTCTAACCAGTGATGCGATAACTCCCGGTAAATGAGCCGCCATTCCTGCTGCGGCAATTATCACTTTTATACCCCTTGATTCGGCATTTTTTGCAAATTTATCGACTTCCTCAGGTGTGCGGTGGGCTGATAAGGCATTAATCTCAAATGGAATTTTCAGATCGTTTAAAAAATCGGCCGCTTTTTTCATTACCGGAAGATCGGAAGCACTTCCCATAATAATGCTGACTTGTGGTGTCATATTCTGAATTTAGGTTGCTACTGCTAGTCAGGAAATAATAACCTGCAATTTATAGAAGGCAGATCGAATTCTTCCTTCAATTTTCTTAATTTCGCAGATAATTTTATCCAATAGCAAATATAATGGAAACTATAGCAATACGCGATAAGAATTTCCAGTTAAGCATTGAATCAGAAGAAATACAAATAGCAATTGCACATATGGCACAGGAAATGTATATTGATTTAAATGGCCAGGATGTCATATTTGTTCCTGTATTAAACGGGGCCTTTATTTTTGCTGCTGATCTTTTCAGAAAGATTAACTTTAATTTCCATATTTCCTTTGTAAAGTTTGCCTCTTATGAAGGTACCGGGTCAACTGGAAATGTTAAGCAATTGATTGGATTAAATGAGGAACTGGCTGGTAAAACCGTGGTTTTACTGGAAGATATTGTAGATTCAGGCCATACAATCGATTCTTTAATCGGCCTCGTAAAAAAATTTAAACCTGCCCTGATTAAAACGGCGACTCTGCTTTTTAAACCCGATGCCTATAAATACGATCATCAAATTGATTATATAGGATTTCGTATTCAGAATGAATTTGTAGTTGGCTATGGACTTGATTATGATGGTTATGGACGTAATCTGGATAGCATTTATGCTTGTATTGATTTATAATCTAAATTTTATATTATGTTGAATATTGTATTATTCGGCCCTCCGGGCGCAGGAAAAGGAACTCAGGCAGTTAAATTATTGGAAAAATATCAGTTGGTACATTTGTCAACAGGTGATATTTTAAGGTCGGAACTGAAAGCGCAAACCGAGCTTGGAAAAGAAGCTAGAAATTTCATGGATAAAGGCGAGCTGGTTCCCGATAAAGTAGTAATCGGTATGATCGAGGGAAAAATCGACAGCAACAGTAAAGCCAACGGCTTTATTTTCGACGGTTTTCCAAGAACGAATGCTCAGGCAAAAGCCCTCGATGAAATGTTGTCTAAGAAGGGTACTCCTATTACCATTATGCTTGCCCTGGAAGTAGAAAAAAGCGAACTGGTTAAACGATTGCTACTTCGTGGCAAAGAATCCGGTCGCGCCGACGATCAGGATCCATTGATCATTGAAAACCGCATTAAGGTATATAACAATGAAACTACTCCTGTGAAGGACTTTTATGCTTCAAAAGGTAAGTTTAAAGGCATATTGGGCATGGGTACTGTTGAAGATATTTTTGACAGGCTTTGTGAAGCAATTGATGATTTGAAATAATTAATAATAAAAAAATTCAAACCCCTGACAGGGTTCCAAACCCTGTCAGGGGTCATGAAAATATATATGAAAAAAAAAATTATTGGTATTCTTGTAATCCTTCTAATACTGGCAGGTATTGTGTTGTATTTTTATTATACATTCAGAATTGACAATAAAAATGGGATTGAAAATATTAAACCAGATGAGCCTTCTTTTACTAAAAATGGTCAACTTGCATTTATGAATAAGGAGAACAACGTGATCATTAAAAACATTGACATTGAAATTGCCGATAATGATCCAAAAAGGACTCAGGGATTGATGTGGCGTCGTTCCATGACAGATAATAATGGGATGCTTTTCATTTTTGATGAGGAAGAAACCCATTCATTCTGGATGCGAAATACCTATATTCCACTAGACATTATTTTTATAAATAAGTCGGAAGAAATTGTTACAATCCATGAAGATGCAAAACC
>Ga0182027_10009217_pt1 | contig 14225 bp, 13 predicted proteins | sample 712E1DmetaG_FD_121300 | JGI IMG/M metagenome (GOLD analysis project Ga0182027, IMG submission 121300) | Permafrost microbial communities from Stordalen Mire, Sweden - 712E1D metaG (Illumina Assembly) | ecosystem: Environmental > Terrestrial > Soil > Wetlands > Permafrost | place: Sweden...
ATCTTCAAGTTGACTTATAGCAAGGATCAAGTCAGCAAAATCGGTCTCTCCCATCGGTTCATCTATTTTGATCTGTTCGAGCATGCTTTTTGAATTCCTGAACAGCTCTTGTTGATATTTTAATGTCTCTGCACTCATTTAAATCACCTAACCTAATTTGCCTTTCCTGAGCATTCAAACTGCCGGATCCTCCCGCACGGAGGTCCATCCCGGGTGCCAGGATTGGCAGTGATATGCACGTACATTTTTTAAAGTACATCAACTAAATTAAATCTATATTAAGTAATACATCGATATGTATAGACCGTTATAGTCAAGTATCTATTACATGGATGCGAGTCAAAATCGCACTTTTCCCACTGGTACTGGTCTAGTACCGGTATTAAGTACCTCGCCTTGGGTGGCAAGGATGATTAGCCCGGAAGAGAACCAAGTTATTTTGGGGAATAGCAATGGGATCTCCGGGCCGGTTGGATATAGTGCCAATGTGGTTTATGAATGTTATGGAGTTAGAAAGACCCATGCTTCCACAAACCTTTTGGATATGATGAATGATCCTTACTCAGAAGATGGCATCAGGCGATATTATAGTTCCTGAAAAGCAGTTTTTGATTTTAGGCAATGTTTTTATGCTTTTACCGATAATAATAACTCTATCCCAGAGGATGGGATGGATAGGAGGGTTTTTCCATGAAAGGTTTAATAGCTACAATACTTCTTCTTTGCCTGGCCCTAGCAGGCGCAGTATCTGGTGCAGAGCAGGCCACAAATAATTCAAGTGGATGTGTCGGATGCAATTCAGATTCGGCAAATGTGACCGAAAATCAGCCCGTTACACATATATTTATTCAGCAGGGGACTGGTGGCAGCTTTGTAAATGACGGTTCAGGCAACTACACCCTGACCATGAACGATGTAATTCCCTATACCATGTACTTTGCAGATCGTCCTGCAAGGGATGTCGGATTAGTGCCGGTGGATAAGTTTCTCAAAGGATTTGACTTTGGAGTCAATAATCCACCTAATGCCGCAATAATTCTTCCTGATGAAAATGAAACATCGGACATGGTGGTAGTAGAACTAACCAAACCTCAATATAATAATACTACTCAGACGGTGACATATAATGCCAAACTACTCAAGGAGTATTCATTTAAATCGGGATGGTTACAGGACCATATGAGCGAGGTTGATCCTGCTATTCCAGAAAGATTTGGCACCGTTGAATTGGTAATAGATGGCTGCCCATGCGAGCAAGATACAAATGGTTATTGCAGCACTAGTACTCATTGCCGAAACTCTTGCTGGAGCTTGAAGCCTTTTCCTTATTGTTACAAGTGCGGTGGATGTTGCCCTTGTGATCATTGTGCAAAAAGTTGCTAAAACCGTCTGAAAACAGGCGTGAAAACACTGCTGCAAATTTGACGGTCATTAGGATACTGTTTTTTTTTTTGGAATACACTGTGTGGAGCGCATCCACATAATAGCTCTCTGCAAGCGAGTCCAGAAAATTCCAGCCTATTTTTGGATCACGACCCCGCTTAGATGTTTATCGTTATTGCAGAGCCCAAACCTTCCGGGCAGTGCCTTTTCTGTTACACATCTCGACAACTTACGATCTCGTTCCCACGAAAGATACTCTAAGGAAAGCCACGTTGACGGGCGCAAATTGCTCTGTCCAATTAACGCCGCGATTAGTTGTGTGCAGTATTATACCACTATGACCATAGAGTTGTCCTACGACCCATGCCGTTTTCAAAGTCCTTGCACTCACACTCATGAGCCAGAAGCCGGTTCCATTTGGATTTTGCTCGTTCCAAGTTTTGTCACCATCGCTTGTCCAGTAAACACGCCCATAATCTTGTGTAATCCATGCATTAGATTTATCGATTGCACAGGCACCATTCATATGGGCTATGCCAGACGCTACACCATCCATCCGTGTTTGCCATGATGCACCCCCATCCATTGTTTTGAGAACGGTATGATTCACTCCAACAGCCCACGCGGTTCTGTTGTCAGCGGCAGTGACATCTATCAGCCCAGTAGTTTTAACAGTTGAAGCATTTCCTTGTCGCGTCCAAGTGAGCCCTCCATCGCTTGTCCTAAGGATGATAGCGTAGCCATTATCGTGATCTCCAACAATCCATGCGTTGTAACGATCTATAGCTGCCACCTTCATTAAAGAAGCGTTTGTGTTACTTGCTTGCTGGGTCCAAGTTTTGCCACCGTCCTCTGTATGGCTAATGGTACCGTTGCTTCCGACAACCCAAGCAATATTGCTGTCAACCGCGCCAACTCCCAATGCGCCGAAATCGAGGGCTTGTCCGGGAGCACCACATCTGGCCCAGGTCTTGCCTCCATCCAGCGTTCGCAGAATTACTGCGTAATTGCTATCTTCGTCGCCAACAACCCAAGCGTTGTAGGCGTCAATTGTACGGACATCATATAGAATAACATTTGGAATCGTATTTGGGGATCCTTGTCTGGTCCAATTTTCTCCACCGTCAATTGTATGCAGAATGACTCCGTAACCATCAGCATCAAAACCTGTAATCCACCCTACGTCACTCTGTGCTGGGGACGCTGGAGGAGATACCTCTCTCATCGGACTACCTTCCGAGCTTATATTGATCGAGTTGGAGGCGAAGCCGAAAGAAGACAAAGCTTCCTGATTACCAATTGAGATCTCTTCCGCCTGTTTCGCAGAGCCATGTAGCCCTAAATAGTTTAATGCATCATTATCTATCGCTAATTGGGCCTGGACTAGCCCGGCTAATAGAATTAGTAGAATGATTATACCTATCCAAAAGAAGAATCGATTTGCACTTTCTGTCATTCTGCAACCTTTTGAATTTTATTAGTTAATACCTATGTTTAGATTTTGATAACTTAATTTAGTACGTATAAATCTTTTGCTCAAGTGCTGCGTTGAAGAAGAACTGCTAATGCAAGATCTTGGAGAAACCAAAGCTGCAAAGGACGAAGCACACGGCAGCATCACACTTGACCAACACATACAAAAACCAATATTTTATATTCTGAACCCGTTTATAACGTGTGAGGGGGATATGACCAAAAAATCCTGCAGATATTTACGGGTATTGATACTTCTATGCATCTTCTGTATTATTCCGGCCACTGCTCAAACGTCGAACGACTATTGGGCTCCGTGGGTAACTAAAACCACGACAAATTCTTCGACCATCAACTGGCGAGGAGAAAACAATGGATCAGGCTTAATAGACTACGCCACGACGAGTTATTTTAATCAATATCATAGTTTTGAGAAAAATATATCGCCTCAGATACCAGCCCTGTATCAACATGTATCCCTTACCGGTCTTGAACCAAATACATCGTATACCTACTGGGTGAGACCTTCAGGCAACGAGTCCGCATTTCGCAACCGCACGTTCCGGACGATGCCGGTCAGCGGTCCATTTACCTTCCTCGTAGTCTGCGATTCGCAGGAAGGCAGTAAGTATCCTGAGACGAAACGGTTCAAGTACGTAGCGGATGCTATGGCAAATGAAACAGGTGTGCTTTTCATCCTCCACGGGGGGGATTTTGCAAGGTTCGATTATGAACCAGATTGGAAAAATTTTTTCCGGCTTGCTGACAGAATGCTGGCGAATTGCACAATTTTTCCTACCATCGGGAACCATGAATACCATAATTATACCAATCAAAAATCACCGCCTACACCCGCCGATCAGTACCATTGGGTATTTGACATGCCCCTGAACTATTCCTTTGACTGTGCTGGTATCCGGTTTATCAGTCTGGATTCCCCGGATCCGAATAATGCCAATTATGATGATCCACAAACTTCCTTGGCCCTGGCCCAGAGTCAAACGTCCTGGCTTCAGACGCAGCTAGACAATAACATGTTAGGAACATTTACCATACATCACCATCCGATCTGGCATTATGGCAGCAGCACGATGAATTCGAATCTTGCGCCGTGGGAAAACCTATATCATGCCTACAATATTAGCGCAAATTTCGCAGGCCATGTCCATAATTACGAGAGATTAAATGTATCGGGGATCCCTTATTTCATTGTCGGCATTGGCGGAGGTGAGTGTCAAGACATGAACTCTACCAACCCTTATCCAGTTTGGTACCAGTTCGGAATGACAAGAGTGCTGGGGTATCTTAAGGTCACTGTTGATCCGGCAAACAATACGGCTACAGCATGGGAGATTTCCGTCGGCACGGTTAAGGAGGATGATGACAACGAGACGCCTATGATCTATCCCAAACCGGTCATTAATGATGCAATCACATTCCACCTTAAGGCCAATGAAAGCCCAACTCCTACTCCCGTCCCCACCTCTTGCTGTCATGCTAACACAACCATAAACAAAGAGGATTTAAAAATAGGAAATAAGCATGCTGAAGCATACGGATCTGGGTCAGCGACGAACAACATCAGTATAGTAACCTCTCAGGGACCTTGAGCACCATAATGTAGCCCCCTAGGGTGGCAGCTTTTTGGTCCTTTTCTATTTTCTCAACCCAGAGCGATCAACTCCCAATACTATGTATAACGAGCATATCTAACCACATGGGCTAAAGCATATATTTTTATAAACGCAATTTCGACCTGTAACCCCTCCTCTTGCGCGGAAGGCAAAAACGCCACGTCGCATCATGCACACTTTGAGCTATGCATCCTGAGGACTTCGCACAATGTTCTCTTTTCCTACCGATGGCTAATCAAATAACCCTTAAATATTCGTATTGTTGAAGTATGGCTTTGAGGAATGTCCGATGAAGAAAATTGCACATATAATCCTGGCTGTGGCATTTTTATCAATCGCCTCAGCTTCTGCAAGCATCTGCGACAATGCACCATGTGAAAAAGCCATCAACGCCACTGTAGGTGAAAATTTCTCTATCTCCCTACCGTTCTATTCTGGAACCGGCTTTGAATGGTGGGCCAATTTTGATCCGGCGTATTTGAACCTTGTGAATTCATCTGATGAGGTCAAGGATTCTGGTTCGGGGATGGTAGGTGTCCCACGAGAGAGAGTCTTAACCTTCAGCGCTAAGATGGCTGGGAACACAGATGTGACCATGCTGCTGCTCCAACCATGGGAGAACAGCACCATTAGAGAGCGCCAGATATTCCCGGTCAATATCACATAGACGCGTGGTATAAATGGGCAATGCGGCATTTGCCAAAACGCAGGGATATACGGGCTGATTCCTGCCCTCATGAGTACGTGTAACCTGCGAGAATCCATCTTTCTTTTTGGCGTCCTCTTAACAGGCCCTATTTTCGCTTCTGGCAAAGTCCCTATTCCACAGTCTTTGGAATTATGCACAAGTTCACTTGATCGGCCCTCTGATAGTGGTATGCTTTCCCGGCCGGTATCGATTCTGGTAAGCCCATATCTGGAGCGCAAACCCATACCTTACGAGGTCGAAAGCATATTTATAAAATTAAGCTGACCGCATATAGCGGCCTTGAAGGTTGTATAAAATTGGTGCGTATAACTTTCATTTAGTAGGCACGATCTAGAAATCCAGTGATCCACTTTTTTCACATCCTGATCAGTGAATCCGATCTCCCCTTAAACTGACGACCTAAGATCGAGAGCTATAAAGTAACCTCTAAGGTTAAGACGGTAGCTGCCAATGAGAGCTAAAAAATCTGGTGTACTTCCTACTTCTCAGGAGATAGCAATGCGAACATAACCACCAGGAGAGAGGTGCCAACGCAAGGAGGTCCTGTGATACGAGCTATCCAAGTTCCCGTTCCCGTTTCATTCGCTCGCAGCCATTTCGTTGAGACCTTGAGAGCCGAAGGCGTAAAGGTGAACGCCTCCATCAATGCCCCAAATCCATCATATCATTATTTATATCTCTTATGACTATAAGTCATTAAACATTCATTGGTAATAGTATTACCTAAGGTCATATTGGTGAGCTATGATGTCTATTGCTGATAGGAAAGAAAGGGAGAAAGAGCAGAGGCAAATGGATATCATTAACGCCGCTGAAAAGCTGTTCTTTTCCAGAGGCTACGATAATGTTTCCATGGAAGAAATTGCGGAGGAGGTCGAGTTAAGTAAAGGCACACTTTACCTGTATTTCAAAGATAAAGAAGCCTTATTTTTTGCTATAGCCTTACGTGGTGCGAGAATATTGAACGCAAAATATAGCGAATGCTCTATGCTAAAAATCACCGGCTCGAACAAAATAAGGGCAATGGGCCAGGGTATCATCGAGTTTTCACAGGGATATCCGAATTACTTTCGCATGCTCTCCTATTCTGGATCAGAGAGGTTCTGCAATGCGGATAGCGATGATGCAAAGGAGATCTTGGAACTGACCAACAGGAACATCAGTCTGATGCGAGACGCATTTGAGCAGGGCATGAAGGACGGTACGGTCAGGGATGACATAAATCCCTTGGAGATGGCCCTTTACCTGTGTATTACTAGCCTCAGCATTATGAACCTGGACCCCCGCTGGAAAAAAGCATTGAAGGCTGTAGGTATCAACCATGATCGGTTTATAGAAGATTTTCGCCGCTTTATCGGACCATCTATTGAGAGTTCACGTAAGGCGAATGCAGCTTGTTCAACAAGTGATATGTGATGAGGTACTGGCATGTCAAATAACAATGTTCCAATAAACTCGGATAAGACGGATATGAAGATAAAAGGCCAAGCCAAAACTGATGAAGATGCAGCGTTCTACGGTACTGTTGAGCCTCTCAAACCCGAGGGCGAGCTTGTGGAGGGGGACATGGCGTTCATGGAAATGGCTGTGTCCAGCAGCAAGACTGCTGAGGGAATCGCAACCCTCCGGTTCCACGAATCGCAAAGGCCCGAAGGCGAACGAATCTGTTATGACCCTTATGCCGTCCGTTTCATAAGCCCGGAAATATTGGAATGGATAACTTGTAACCCAGATAAGGCAAAGACAAGGTGGGAGCAACGCGAGCGCATCCTTCCCGGAATTGACAATTCAGTCATTGCCAGAGTCCGGTATTTTGATGATTTTGTAAAGAGATCTATCGAAGAAGGGCTTGAGCAGTTGGTTATCTTAGGTGCAGGGTATGATTCTCGTGCCTATCGGATTGAGGGGCTGACGAAGATAAAAGTCTTTGAAGTAGACCATCCTGCTATGCAAGCTCTGAAAATAGAAAAGATAAAAAAGATCTTCGGCTACCTGCCAGATCATGTAACTTACATTCCAGCCGATTTAGGAAGAGAAGATTTTGGCCAAAAGCTGTCGGAAATGGGATATAGCCAGTCTAAAAAGACTCTATTCCTCATGGAGGGGCTCCTATACTACCTTCCGCCTGAGATAGTAAACAAAATCCTTTCCTTCATATCCAAAAATTCGGGCAAAGGCAATGTCATCATTTTCGATTATTACCCACAGTCAGTGGTTAATGGAAGCTGCGAACTGGAAGTGGGAAAGAATCTCTATAACCAGCTGGCACAATTTGGAGAGCCTTTGCGGTTTGGCATTAAGGAAGGAAGTATCGAGATGTTCCTCATGGAACGAGGATTTTCCAAGATCCAAAATGTGACCAGTAATGATTATAAAAAAGCCTATTTCCACGGAGCAAATGAAGGCAGGACGGTGTGTAGCCTGTTGAACTTCGCCTATGCAGTGGTCAAATAACCATGCTACGGAGATGATAGTGGAAGGAATGAGTTTGATAGAGATTCGAAGAACACCACTGAGGAGCTTACGGATTTCACTTTGGTCAAAGAAATAGCAATCTTTTGCAGGCATCTCAGCTGGAAAAACCGCCCATTCGATAGATATTTATAGCAGCAAACACCGTTAGTAAAATAGTGATCATAAGTCAGTAATTGACCATCAGTTTTTAAGGAGAATGCAGGTGCCCATCGCAGAGAGAAAAGAAAGAGAAAAAGAGCAGAGACGAAACGAGATCACTAACGCCGCAGAAAAGTTGTTCTTTTCCAAAGGCTACGACAGCGTCTCGATGGATGAAATTGCAGACGCTGCAGAAGTTAGCAAAGGCACGCTTTTCGTCTACTTCAAGAACAAAGAGTCGTTGTTTTTTGCGGTGGTCCTGCGCGGGGCCAGAAATCTGAACGCTATGGTTGAAGAAAATCTGAAAAGCTGCAAAACCAGTCTGGAAGCGCTCGACGCGATTGCATCGACTTATTTTGATTTTGTAAACAAATACCAGGATTATCATCGAGCATATCTCTACTTCCGATCCGGAAGGTTTGCCGTTGATGATAGAGACGATCTCGGAGTGGATGCAAAAGAGATCCTGCGGCTGCGTCAGGTTACGTTCGTCATAACCTGCGATGCCATAAAAACAGGCATGAAAGAAGGGACGATTCGAGCGGATCTGGACCCAGAAGAAGTGGCTATTTTTTTGATGATGATTGTCAAAGGGATCACGGAAATGCGGCCCGACCTCAAAAAGATACTGGAATGCCGGAAAATCACAGAGTATAAATTTTTCTCAGATATTACTGATTTCGTGCACTGCATGCTTGAGAACACGGCCAAGAAGGACTAGAAAAGCATGAGGAGTCTATAGGCAAGAATTGAAGGAATCAAACGCCATTGACGCGTCAAATAAGAGAACGACAAAATGACGGGCAACAATAATAGTGGGCTACAATTTGATGGAAAATAAGAAGAGTGACTATTAAATGGACAATAAGACGGAGAAGATTAATTTAAAGCGGAACGGGCCAAGCCGGATGGCCGAAGGAATTGCCATTCACAGGTTTGTAGAATCTGCAAAACCTGAAAGCGAGCGCATCTGCTACGACCCGTATGCTGTCCGCTTCTTAAGTCCTGAGACCATGGAAGCATACAAAGACCCAGTAAAAGCGAAAGCATTGCATGAACGCTATGAGCGCCTCTTCCCAGGACTTGGCAACTCCATCCGGGCCAGAGTTCGGTATTTCGACGATTTCATAAAGAGCGCGATTAGTAAAGGACTTGAGCAGTTGATCATCCTCGGTGCCGGTTATGATACTCGTGCTTACCGGATCGATGGCATGAAGGGCAAAGTAACGGTCTTTGAGGTAGACCACCCGGAGACTCTGCAGGCAAAAATGGTAAAAACCAAAGAGATTTTTGGCTCTCTCCCGGATCATGTCGTTTATGTTCCAGTCGATTTTCATGTAGAAAGACTTGGTCAAAGGCTGATGGAGTGCGGGTACAATAAATCGCTAAAAACCCTCTTCGTCATGGAAGGGCTGGTCATGTACCTTCCTCTAGAGGCGGTGGACGACATCCTGGCCTTCGTCATAGGAAATTCAGGCAAAGGCAGCGCAATTCTCTTCGACTATTTTACGGATTCCGTAATCAAAGGAACATGTGATGCGGGTAGGAATATGAAGGAATTCGCAGAAAAGGCTGGAGAGCCTTTGCGGTTTGGCATTAAGGAGGGAAGTATCGAGGTGTTCCTCATGGAGCGCGGATTTTCCAAGATCCAAAATGTGACCAGTGATGATTATAAAAAAGCCTACTTTCACGGAGCGAATGAAAGCAGGGCGGTGTGCAACCTGTTATCGTTTGCCCATGCGACGATCGAATAAGATTCTAAAGTGTTACCTTGAAGAAACTAAAAGAGAGGGCTAAAGATATGCCGACAATAAAAACCAATGATATCAACATGTATTACGAGATTCACGGCCAAGGCGAGCCTCTTTTGCTCATTATGGGGATGGGTGCCGATCTTTCGGTATGGGGCGATAGTATACAAAAATTCGCCGAGAAGTATCAAGTTATCGCTTTTGACAATCGTGGTGCTGGCAGGACCGATAAGCCTGATATTCTATACTCGATTGAAATGATGGCGGATGATACTATTGGGCTCATGGATAGGCTCGATATAAAACGGTCTCATATTATTGGGGCTTCAATGGGGTCGTTGATAGCCCAAACAATAGCTGCTAACCACCCTGAAAGAGTTCAGAGTCTGGTATTGTACGTAGCTTTCGCCAGGGTAGCCCATGGATTCCTTCAGGATATATTCTCGATGCTCTGGCCTGTAATATTGAGGATGCCTGGGGTTAAACAAAAGATGTGTTTGTGTAAGTATTTGCCAACAGATAGATCACTCCTCAGGCAAACAGAGGCTGTTTCGAAGTTCGACAGCCGGGGCTGGCTCAATAAAATAAATGTTCCCACGCTCATTGTGAATTGCACAAAGGATTTCTTTGCGGGACCGGAAGGCACAAGGGAACTTGCATCTGGGATAGATGGCTCAAAACTAATCCTTTTCAAAGGAGGCCACTTAGGAGCAGCAGAAAATCTCGATCTGCTTACCAATTCTGCCCTCGAATTTCTATCTAATGTGAATGTGAAGTCCAAAATGGCTGGCTAAGAGGGGCATGGATAATATTTCATCAATGAGGTAAGAATAGGAAAAGAGGGACGTAGTAAGATAATGGGGCGATGAAATGAGCTAGACTAAATTCCCATATACAAAGAAATGTTGAGCATCTGAAAGCGAGTAGTTCCAAAATTTAGGCGACCGAACAAAAAATATATTGGTACGAGAGTGAACTCAATGGATTTGAGAGAGATGACTGCACCGTGCGGTCTAGATTGCTTTAATTGCCCGCTCTATTTAGCAAACGATAATGAAGAGGCTAGAAAGCAAGTGGAATCGATGGCTCAAAAGCACGGCTTCCCAGCAGAGAAAGCTAGGTGCCAGGGATGTCGAACGAGAAACGGGGTACCCCCTCTAGGGACTGAACAGTGTAAGGTATTTAAGTGCATCAGCTTGAAAGGCATTGAATCTTGCGCTGATTGCTCTGAATTCCCTTGTGATAACCTCCACCCATATGCAGAACTCGCGTCTGATCTTCCACATAACATTAAAGTTTTCAATCTAGCACTGATAAGGAAGATGGGCAAAGAGAAATGGGCTAAAGAGAAGGCAAAGGCTGTAAGGGAGACGTATTTCTGCGGGAAGTTCAATATTTGAGAGGATGGTTAAATTCCGCATGATTTCATAATGGCTGGATCGGTGAAAAGCCAGATTGATGCCATAAGCACAATCCAGCGACCATTGTCTATTCACATTCAGAGTCAATAGTAAAGGAGATAGTATGCCAGTGTTGGGAATAATAGCTTGCAGAGCCTTGGAGGATGAGCTGGCGCACGTTCTATCGGATGATCACGATCTGAGGCATCTTATCCTCATCAACAATCTGGATTGTTTTGATCTTTCAAAAAAGCTGCGATCCAAGAACCGCTCACATCTGCTCGCCGCCTGGGAAGATATCCCGGAGATGTTGAAAGGTATCCGTAGTACAGACAAGGGAATACTGAAACCTCTGCTAGATAGATCCCGGCTTTTGAGCGGCCTTCTTGGAAATGCAGGAGGCTCCGGTGAGGAGATAATCATAGTTGTAACTGTCTTGAAGATGGCCCTGCACATCGATAAAAAGATTCTCAGGTCTGAGGTGTGTAAGAATATCGAGCGCATATTGACGTTTTCCGATGTCATCCTACTCTTCTACGGGCGTTGTGGAAACGCACTGCAGGATCTTGAAGTGCCTCAGGGCCGTCATTGCCCCCTGTTTTTCTTGACTGATGGTTCGGGGGAGATAGTGGATGACTGCATAGCTGCAGCTCTCGGAGGAAACCGCCAGTACGCTGAGGCGCTCAGCTGCCATCAAGGAGTAGGATATTTCTGCACTCCGATGGGGGCGTCCAGCTTGGATTATGCAGATAGAGAGGTCAGGAGGTATAACATTGAGCATCATTTTAAGCCTAAAAGTTTTGGGGATTTATTGGTCGAATTGGGATTTAGCAAGATCGCCAGGCTTGATACAGGACTCAAATTCATCAGCGATTTCGAGGTTGAGTCGAATATAAATGGGTTTGCGAGCTTATACCATCTTGAGATCGTTAAACTGCGCGGAAGCGTGGAGATAGCAGAAAGATGTTACAGGCGGGCTAAAGATGATGTAAACCGTTCGGTCTACAAAAGCAAGCTTGGAGCCATAAAGGGCCCTAAAGTTGAGGAGACTTGAAAAAGTCCAGAAAGAGCAAGTGAGTTGATGGGGGGAATTTGGCTATTGGTGAATTTGAAAATACAAAGAATGATCTGGGTAATATGAACAGATGTTTTGGGAAACTGGCAGGGCCTGGCAGCAAGACCGCCATGGGCGTTCTGCTCGCCCGGTTCGCCGAATCGAGAAAGCCTGAGGGCGAAAGAATCTGTTATGATCCTTACGCCATCCATTTCGTCAGCCAGGATATGCTTCAAGCCCACATTCCGCACTTTAACTTCCTAAATCTAGTATTTCTCTTGCTAACGATTCTCCAAATAAAATTATTAAATGATATATTCATTTACTTTAATATTTTATTTGCTTGCCATGTCTTTCCGATTGAGTGTTATTGAGTGCATATTGTGCCATCTCTTCTCACAAGAAAAAATCAACTTAATGTCAAATCAATTTTAAAAAAATCCCTATTTAATTAAAATATTTTCATTAAATATGATTAATCAATAGCTGTGAAAATACTAAATCCCAAACTCAAAGTGCGGAATGTGGGTTCAAGGCCAGGGAGAGCGAGACCCCTACTGGGTGGAATCGGGTATCGGCCGATTATTTTATTGCTCCATAAACGGAGAAATTATAGTATTTCCAGAATATTTCAGTGTGACGGAAACCTATGACCTTGAGCCATTGAATTTCGTCTAATAATACTGATAATTTTGCGTGTTTCTTAGCTTTTATGAGAACTTCTTTCTCTATGAAATCATCTGAGTATGATTTCTGCATATGCTCAATCCACTTTTTCATGTGAGTTCCCTGAAAATATTCATTGTCGGAAATATTAACTTCGCCAGCTATAAAGATGCCTCCAAGTTTAAGCGCATTATATGCCTTCTCGAAAACAGATCTCCTATTCTCATCGTCGCCCATATACATAAGTGACAGGAAGCTCACGACAACATCGTATTCTCCCTTGAATTGATACTTTGTAACATCTGCCAGTTCGTATTCAATATTTGGAAATCGCTTAAGTCTCTCCTTTGCTATATCCATCATTTCGGGTGACATATCAATGCACTTCAGATAAGCATTAGGGTATCTTTGTTTAATACTGTAAGTTGCTATCCCGGTCCCGCAACATAGTTCTATAATTTTGATGGGCTCTTCTGTTGCGAAGGGTATGTGGCTTACTAAAGCCTCAAGCATATCTTTGTGATATGGGGTAATCTTCACTATATAATCATCATAAAAAGTCGCCCTTTTAGAAAAGTCTTTCTTTATTGTGTCTATTCGATTTCTGTATGCAATGCTATTTTCCCGCATTTCTAGTATCCTCCAGATTCAATCCAACGTTTTTTTATAAATACTTACTTCAAACAAATGATGGAAATGGGGGACAATGAGTTAAAGGAAACGATCGGTTAAGTTAGATATGTACAACTCAAGGAAGCAATCGGCTGGACAGCATGAATGTTCGTGTGTCCAAGAAGCTTCTGTAACACCTTCTGCCTCCGTGACATCCTCATGTGGAACTCACTGCCCCATGTGAGGCTGTGGAGCTAACTGTGCCGCCTGCTGTGGTGCAGCGGCTAGTTAAATGAGACTCAGAAGGTAGGACGCTCTATTAGCAATATGTATAACCTGCAATCCATCTCCTCTTTTTTCGATAGGCTTTAAACTGCGAGATATTATTATAAGGATACTTTTGAGTTCAAACTCCGAGCCTTTGCGCGCCAAGTTCCACATTTGCAGAATCGATAGCTGTAATATTAATTGATCGATATCAGGAACCACTCAAGAAAACTTGATTACCGTTCTTATAAGATATGGAATGAGAACTTTGCCAGAAGAGGATTTGGGCCAATTTGGAAGATTGTATAAGGAGCTATGTATAACTTGCAAGTTCTGGTCTGCATCTTCAGAAAAGTTACCATGAAAATACTTGAAAATTTCATAGTTTTAGGTGCGAATTGTAAATTTCATCGATGCTTTCTATGGCATTTTTACAGATATTTAGTAGAATGACCTAGAACTATTTCATAAAGGACATAGAATAGAACCATTTCAGAAGATCTGAGCCGCGAGCCCATAAAATCGATTTTGAACCAGCCATAAATGGAGCTGCGGGCCTGGCCAGTCCTCAAGCCTATCGCTCCGATTTAAATTGCCTCTCCTCCTTATGGCTGGCGTTCTTAAAGGATTGAAGGATGAGGTAGGCTATAAGCCTTTCTTTGG
>Ga0182027_10009218_pt1 | contig 14222 bp, 9 predicted proteins | sample 712E1DmetaG_FD_121300 | JGI IMG/M metagenome (GOLD analysis project Ga0182027, IMG submission 121300) | Permafrost microbial communities from Stordalen Mire, Sweden - 712E1D metaG (Illumina Assembly) | ecosystem: Environmental > Terrestrial > Soil > Wetlands > Permafrost | place: Sweden...
GAACTGGAAGATATTTACCTGCCGTTCAAGCCAAAACGAAAGACCAGGGCCTCCATAGCCAGGGAGAAAGGCCTAGAGCCGCTGGCAAAGATCATCATGTCGCAAAAATACGATGACCCCGAAAACAGGGCTGAACGTTTCATCGATAAGGAAAAGGGGGTGAATTCCGCGGAAGAAGCAATCAGGGGAGCACAGGATATCATAGCCGAGTGGGTGAATGAGCATGTCTATGGACGAAAACGCATACGGCAACTGTTCCGCAATGAAGCCCTTATCATTTCCAAAGTGATCAAAGGAAAGGAAGAGGAGGGAATTAATTACCAGACCTACTATGATTACCGTGAGATGCTTTCCAAAGCCCCTTCTCACAGGGTACTTGCCATGTTCCGCGGGGAAAACGAAGGATTCCTGAGAGTTTCGGTAGAGGTGGGTGATGAAAAAGCACAAAAGATACTTGACGGTATCTTCCTTAAATCACACAACGCCTCGGCTGAACTGGTGAGGGAGGCAATAAAGGACAGCTGTAAACGGCTTCTTTTGCCGTCCATGGAGACCGAAGCCCGCCAATGGGCCAAAGAAAGATCCGACTCGGAAGCGATAAGGGTGTTTGCTGAAAATCTGAGACAGCTTCTGTTAGCTCCTCCACTGGGGCAAAAGAATGTGCTTGCCATTGATCCGGGTTTCCGCACCGGATGTAAACTGGTCTGCCTTGGCCGCCAGGGAGAGCTCCTTCATAACGAGACAATTTACCCGCATCCGCCCCAGAATGAAGTAAAAGAAGCGGTCCACAAGATAAAAAGCCTTGTCAATGCTTATAAAATCGAGGCCATTGCAATCGGTAACGGCACAGCCGGACGGGAAACAGAGCGTCTTATTCATTCCATTCCATTTGAAAAAGAGCTTATAGCCCTGGCCGTAAACGAAAGCGGGGCATCTGTGTATTCAGCATCTGCCATTGCACGCAGGGAGTTCCCGGATTTTGACGTGACAGTGAGAGGCGCCATATCGATCGGACGCAGGCTCATGGATCCCCTGGCTGAACTTGTGAAGATAGATCCGAAATCGATAGGGGTCGGACAATACCAGCATGATGTGGATCAGCCTGCGCTCCAGAAAAGCCTTGAAGAAACGGTCATGAGCTGTGTGAACATGGTGGGGGTTGAAGTGAATACGGCAAGCGAGGAACTGCTTACTTATGTTTCGGGTGTCGGACAGGGATTGGCAAAGAACATCATCAGCTACCGGAATCAAAACGGGCCATTTAAGACGAGGGATCAATTCCGGAAAGTGACGAGGTTTGGTGAAAAGGCATTTGAACAGTCGGCCGGTTTTTTGCGGATAAGGAACGCGGCGAACCCCCTCGATTCAAGCGCTGTCCATCCCGAAAGCTACAAAGTGGTTGACCGGATGGCCAAAAAACTTCAGTGCTCGGTGAATGAACTGATCAGCAGTGAAGAGCTCAGGTCGAAACTGAAACTTGAAGAATTCACAGACGAAAAAACCGGGCTTCCGACCCTGCAGGATATACTGCAGGAACTTGCCAGGCCTGGCAGGGACCCCAGGCAGAAGTTCGAGATGTTCGAATTCTCTAAGGATGTACACAAAATTGATGACCTGAGGCCGGGTATGAAGCTCCCTGGAATAGTGACCAACATCACTAATTTCGGGGCTTTTGTCGATATCGGCGTCCATCAGGACGGACTGGTGCATGTAAGCCAGCTTGCTGATAAATTTGTGAAAGACCCGAACGAAATAGTCAGGCTTAACCAGAAAGTAATGGTTGAGGTTGTCAACATTGACATCCAAAGGAAACGAATCCAGTTATCCATGAAATCCCAAAATAAAACGAGTAACTGAACGTTCATTATTCACCTGGCCTAGCCAGCTCAAAACACTCTTCTTCCCTGAAATGAAAAAGAAAATTCTGCTCCCCCTTCTCATTATCCTGCTATTCTCTGGAATCCGCCATGCCCATGCCCAACGGATACTGGGAGGGATCTCCCTGGGCATGAACCTGACCCAGGTGGACGGAGACCAGTTTTATGGTTTTGACAAAATTGGTTTGAATTTCGGCCCCATGGCCATTGTGCCCTTCGGTAAGAATAAGAGCTGGTCGGTGAGCCTGGAACTGCTGTATAACCAGAAAGGGAGCTATCACAGAGGAAGCACCGATTCGACCACTTACCGCCTCAACCTTGATTATATTGATGTGCCTGTGATGATTCACTTTACCGATAAAAAGATAGTTTCAGCGGGTGTCGGGTTCTCATATGGACAGCTGATAAACCACAAGGAAACTTATCTTTATATCACACCGGATTCCTTAAAAACATCCATGAGACCTTACGATCTTTCCATACTGGGTGAAGTATCTGTAAGGCTCTGGCATGGGTTCTGGGTCAATCTCAGGTACCAGTATTCCATGCTGAGCTTGCGGTCCGTTACATTTATCGACCCGACAAATAACAAGAACATCTGGGAAAGGAATCAGTATAACAACGTGGTCAGCATCCGCCTGACCTACATCTTCAAGCAGCCGCTTCCCGATAAGAAAGAGAAACCGAAAGCGGATGAGCAGGAATAGGAGAACCCTCTGAATCCAAGAGTTCCCCATTAATCAATCTTCCCGTTCAAAATTATTCACAAAATAGTTAATTTCTATGGTGTTCATTACGGCTTCGCCGAACAATATTCGAAATACTTTCTTTAAATCACTCTCCTGATCATCATAAGTTTATGCGTGTAATCATGCAGGTCGTTCTGAAAGATGCCTTGCTGATCGATGATATCCACCCTGACCTTCCCGGAGCTATGAAGGATTTTCTGACGGTCGATAAGGATCCCGACATGGCAGATCTTCCCTTCCTCATCTGAGAAGAAAGCAAGATCACCGGGTTCCGCTTCAGACAGGGAATTCACTTCAGAACCCTGCAAGGCCTGCTGGACAGTATCCCGTTTCAGGGGTATATTCTTGAGTTTAAACGCCATCTGAACAAGCCCCGAACAATCAATTCCAAAAAGTGAACGTCCGCCCCAGAGATAAGGCGCACCCTGAAACTGAAGGGCGTCATTGACCAGTTCATGCTTGAGTTCCATCAGATCTTCCGGCCCGCCTTCTTCGTCCTCGAAATCGGAGAGTACCGAGACCTGCCCGTCGTATATATAAGTACTCCCGGCCAGCTGCATCCTGAATTCCTCAATTCCCGGGAGTGAGCTTCCATACAGGATGGGCAATGCACTTTTAGCAGACTCGTTGGTCATTAGCTGTACAAGGTCCATGGAGCACCTCGTATCGGCAGAGAGCAGCCTGTTGAATTCCTCTTCCTCTATTGGCGTATGGTTCAGCGGATGGATCCATCCCTCATAATCATCGAACGAAAGCCTGACTTTCAGCCATGAATTATCTGTCTGAAGAACATTATATAACTCACCAAAAAGAAGCTGGGTGCACATCTCGGCTTTATGCGATGGTTCGGTTCTCACAGGAACGAGGCTTTGAAGGCAGATTCCGTAATTCATAAGGTGTTGTATTTTGGATGCAAAGATAGGTTTTTCCTTTCAGGGTCAGGATTTTCTTCCCTTTAGCTCCTGAAAGGCCTTTATGTTGCATTTTGCTGAACAGCCATCGCATTTACCGGCGGGTCTCCTGCCGGAACGTATAAGCCGGAAGACCGCATTCCCGGTGGCCGAAGCGATGATCAATCCTACTATTATATACTGAATAGTCATTGTCATAATATCAGGGAACCAATCTGGTATACTGCAAATGATAAGGACCAGGCCAGTGCAGTTGTGTAAAGCATCAGGAACAAAGCCCATTTCCAGTGGCCGGATTCCCGTTTTACGGTTGCGATAACTGCCACGCATGGCATATATATCAGTATGAATAAGATGTATGAGAACCCCACGAGCGGGGTAAATATTTTTTGTCCCTGCAGATGCCCGCTTTCATAAGTGGCTGTCTGGAGCCTCGAAGTAAGCCCGGCCCTGGCCTTCCCTTTCTCCGGCGTGTTATCGCCAAATAATACGCCCATGGTACTTACCACCACCTCTTTTGCGGCAGCGCCGGTGATAAGGCTGACACCCATTCTCCAGTCAAAACCAAGGGGTTCAATAACAGGCTCGACCAGTTTCCCGATCTTCCCGATATACGACTGCTGAAGCCTTTGGGCTGGGCCTACTTTTGCGCCTCCCGGGAAATATTCAAGTGCCCAGATGATGATCACGGCTACAAGGATCACGCCTCCCATTTTCCTCAGGTATTGCTGTGCCTTTTCCCACATATGGCGGAGGATGACCCGGAAGGTCGGCATACGGTAGGGCGGGAGCTCCATTACAAAAGGAGCTTCCATGCTTTTGAAGAGAAGTTTCTTGAAAATGACGGAAACGAGCACAGCCAGCAATATGCCGGTCATATAAACAAGAAATATGACAGTTCCGGCATGCCTGGGGAAGATCGCACCCGTGATCAGGAGATATACAGGCAGCCTTGCACTGCACGACATGAAAGGATTAATGAGCATTGTGAGCAGCCGGTCATTCCTGTCCTTAAGAGTGCGCGTAACCATGATGGCAGGGACATTACAGCCGAATCCCATGATCAAAGGGATAAAAGATTGCCCGTGAAGTCCCATCTTATGCATCAGCTTATCCATGATGAATGCTGCCCGTGCCATATATCCCGAGTCCTCCATGAGCGAAATAAAAAAGAAAAGGATAAGGATGTTCGGCAGGAAGACAATGACACTTCCGATACCATTGATGATGCCGTTGGCCAGGAGATCCCTTACCGGCCCGGGAGGAAGCAAGGCACCTGACACACTGCCCAACCAGGCCACACCCAGGTCAATCCACTGTTTGGGATAATTTCCCAGTGAAAAGGTCGACTGGAACATAACCCAGAGGAAGAAGATGAAAGCGGGAAAACCCAGTAGCCTGTTGGTAAGAATGGAATCTATCTTTTCGCTGAAAGTTTTACCGGTGATGGCCTGTTGGTTGGTGTCAAGAGTCTCTTTCAACGCACCCGAGATGAAGCCGTACCGGGCATCGGTGATGAGGGTTGCTGAATCTTCTGAAAATGAATCCTCAAGCCGCCTGATCTCTTTCTCAGCCGTGGATATGATGGCTTTACTATAGGCAGAATGGGCAAGGCTGGTGCGGGCGTCTTCATCCTTCTCAAGCAGCTTGATGCTGAAATACCTGGTGGAAACCCGGTCGCTGAGAGCCCTGTCTTTTCTTATGAATTCCTGTATCCTGCGGATGGAACGTTCGATATCCTCTCCGTAATTAATATGAACATGCCTCATCACCGGGTCCCTGTCCTCGAACACTCCTATCACCCTGTCGAAAAGTTCGGTGATCCCATCTCCTTTCGAACTGATGGTCGGAATGATTGGAATGCCCAGGAGCTTGCCCAGGGAGATGTAATCCAGGGTATGTCCTTTTTTTTCAAACTCATCAAACATGTTAAGGGCGATCACCACCCGGATATCCATATCGATGAGCTGGGTTGTGAGATAGAGGTTTCGTTCGAGGTTGGATGAGTCGATAATGTTGACTACAATATCAGGGATGCTGTCGGTTATATGCCTGCGGACAAAAAGCTCCTCCGGTGAATAGGCAGTGAGGGAATAAGTACCGGGAAGGTCTGTGATATTGAAGGTGTACCCCTTTTGCCGGAACCTGGCTGTTTTACTGTCGACAGTCACCCCTCCGAAATTCCCTACCCGCTCATGAGAGCCCGAGGCAAAATTAAAAAACGTGGTTTTTCCGCTGTTGGGATTCCCAACGAGTGCAAGATCAATGATTTTCCCCCTGTCGGCTGCCTCATCCCTTGGGGTGGATTCCTCAAAAGTTCCCTTGTAAGAAACATTTGCATCAGCATCAGGGGCAATTGAGTAGTTGTCTTTCAACGGGATGATCTCTATAAGCCGGGCTTCATCCTGCCTGAGCGAGACATTGTAGCCCAGGATCTTATATTCGACGGGATCCTGCAAAGGCGCAGCTTTGATTACGGCGACTTCCTTGCCCCGGACAAATCCCATTTCGGTTATTCTTTTCCGGAATGCCCCTCTGCCCCGGACCTTTGTTATAAGCCCGCATTCACCTTCCCCGAGATCAAAAAGCGTAGACAATTTATTTAGATTAAATTAACACAAAGATACGAATAATTCCTGAATCATCCGCAAGATAAAATGAAAGACAGAAGGAATTTTAAAGGAAAAAGCCGGCAACTTCTGTTTAATCCCTGAACGGTATACGGCTATGGATTATCCCTGTGGTTTTTACTTCCCAAAAGCAACCCGGCTGCGTACTATCCCTGGCTTCATAAAGTCGTTTCATACTTGCAGGTACTCCTCCGCCTCCGGCCCGAGATTGAAGATCAGGTCAAGTATACTGAGGTTGGAAATGAAACCGTACTTTTCTGAAAATGTCTGGAAATACGGAGGAGAACTGAAGTCATGGCGCTTTGAGGTCAGGTCTGACCGGTGATCGGTGAGGTTCAAAGGAACCCTTACAAAGGATCCGGTCAGTTCAGGTTCTTTCCGGATATGCAGGATTCTGAATATGGTTTGAAGGATCCCGGAATTCAGTTCAACAAGGGAGTCATAATGCCCGGTAAAAAAAGGAAGAAAATAGTCCTTATAGTACAGGAAAAACGGGGAGTTGCTGTAAGCGGCTTCAATAGAACGCAGGTGGACCTTCTGCCAGGGAAGATCATACCTGATCCTTATATCCCTGGTCAGTGTGTGATTCCCCTCGGGCTTTCTGACCGGAACACTGAGCGTCTGTTTCCCGTTTGCGCTATATATGCAACAATGGTTCCGGCATGTCTGCTTCGGATAGGTTTCATGCACTTCGATGAAAATATCCCTTGCTTTTACCAGGACAAAAAAATATCCTAACGGAGGAAAATATGATGTGGACACGATGATGCGATCACCTTCCATCCCCTTTGAGTTTCAGTTTGAAGCCTTCTTCAACAGGACTTCATCAATTGCCTGGATCAGTGAATTTTTCGGCAGCGCCCCTACAGCCATTTGTGGCTGGCCATCAACCGGGCAAAACAGCATGGTAGGTATGCTCCTGATCCCAAATGCCCCGGCAAGCTCCTGCTCGGCTTCAGTGTCTACCTTGTAAATATTGATCTTTCCGGCATATTCTTTTGAGAGTTCTTCAAGGATGGGAGCGACCATTTTGCATGGGCCGCACCAGTCAGCATAAAAGTCAATAATACACGGAAGCTTGCCTTCAAATTTCCATTCCTTGTTTTGTTCGTAATTGAAGACTTTTTCAGTAAAACTGGGCTTTGTCAAATGTTCTATCATGTTGTTTTTGATTTTGATTGATGAAATAAACGGGTGATGCACAACCCTTCCCGGTAAACTCAATCATTTGCCGGTCTTTAACAATACATCCTGGATCATCTGTTTCAGCTTGTCTTTCGGGAGTGCTCCCAGTGAAAAGCTGGGTTTGCCCGATTTCGGGACAAAAAGAAGGGCCGGTATTGAGCTTATCCCCATTAAACCTGAAAGTTCACGGTTCTCGTCCGTGTTGACCTTGTATATCCTGATCTTTCCTTTGTATTCAAGTGCAAGCTCATCCATGGTCGGTGCAAGTGCCCTGCACGGACGGCACCAGTCGGCATAAAAATCAACTATTACGGGAATATCCCCTTCAAAGGTCCAGTCAGTCTGGTTTTTCTTGTAGTCCCATACTACCTGACGAAAGACATCCTGGTTCAAATGGACCACTTTCCCGTTCCCGGACTGGTCGAGCACCGACTGTTTTGAATCTGCATTTTCCCCGCCATTGGCAGAATTAGTGCTGCAGGCATTGAAGCCCGCTATGGTCAGGAGTATGAAGAATACAATTGTTTTTTTCATTTTGGTTTCCTTTCTCAGTTTATGGCAGATAACATCACACCGCTGCAAAATTAAAAAATAATTTTAAATAAATCGCATAAGTATCACTATTTTGTTTAATTTTGTTGAAAATTCCGCTTAAACCCTATCTTGTAATTGATATTCATGAATTTACGAATGATGTGAATGATGTCAGAATGATAAAGTCACCGCTTACTTTGAATAGATATGACCTTGAAAAGCTTTAATTCAGACAGACGGATGTTGGAGATAAAAGCATTAGATATTAATCAGTTCGAGTCCCTGTTTTCGACTGAAGAAAGCTGTTTGAAGTTCATTGCAGAGCAAAAATGGTCGGGTGGGTTTATCTGTAAAAAATGCGGGCATACAAATTACTGCAGTGGCAAATCACAATTTTCAAGACGATGCACCCGCTGTAAATCGGAAGAATCAGTTACAGCCAACACTATTTTCCACCGTTGCCATATTCCCATCACTGAAGCATTCCGCATGGTTTATATGGTCTGTAACAATCCGGATATTTCTTCCTACGAGCTTTCACGGCAACTGGAAAAGCGCCAGATGACTTGCTGGAAGTTGAAATCCCGTCTGCTGGATTGCATTGAAAAGAGGGGGGAGATTGATCTGCTGTATAAGGAGGCACAGAGTCACAGAGTCACAAAGTGACAGAGTGACTGTGCCCTCTTTAACTTTGTTACTTTGTGACTTTGTTATTTTGTGACTTTGTCACTTTGTCACTTTGTTACTCTCTCAAAATCTTTCAATGATCACCTTCCTGACCAGGGTTTCATTCCCTGCAGTGATCCTCATAAAATAAACCCCTGGGGATAAACCGGAAACATTGACCCTGCAATTGTTTCCTGAATAAAGATCATTTTCCCGGAGAACTAAATCGCCTTTGATATCACTGAATTCCACTTTCAAAGTTTCAGTGTTGACCAGGGTGGAATGGACGGTGATAAAATCTGATGCAGGGTTCGGATAGATAGTCAGGGAGGTTTGTGCGGATAGATTGTTGCAGCCTAAGGCCGTTGAATATCTTGCTTCCCAGCCCTCATCAGTTATCGTGGCATCGGTGGCAAAAAGGATGAACATCTGCCCGCTGGATGCAGTCACCGGGGGAGGCAGGTCCGAGGTTGAATAAATTCCTGAGTAACTGGCCAGCTGTTCACCGGTATTATAGTCATATATCTTTACGAAGTCATGGCCTGGTTGGGTCCTGAATGAAGTAAAGGTCAGTGTCAGCGGGCTGGTATTACCTTCGGGGAGGATCTTCCAGCGGCAGGTGGTGGAGTTATGATAATTGAAGTGCAGGCTGCCATCGCTGATAACCCCGTTCGTGTCGCTTATTGTCTGGGCATCCTTGCACCAATCCATCGTTTTCCCTGAGTAAGAGAGGAACCATCCATCGGCCGATCCCGAAGACCCTGAAGTAAAAGTGACCAGCGCTTTTGCCCCGTTCAAGGTAATCGGTGAGGGGAGGCTGTTCCCTGAAAATTCTCCTGCCAGCGAATCGTTTATGGTCGCCCCCTTGTATACACGTACAATGCCATCCCCCGGAATCGTATTCATAGTATTAAAGGTGAGTGTGATATTCTGGACCGAGTCTTCGCTGCTTTGAGGTTCCAGAAGCCAGGAACTCTGGCAGTTAGTTCTGTAATTGAGTGCCGGGCTGCTTCCGTCGGCAATGCTGCCCATGATCGATCTGAGCACTTTGTTTGAATTGCAGGTATACGGGAACATATTTACGGTTGTATCCGGGAACAGGTTAATTATGGCGCCTTCTCCGTTGGAGAAATTATCTCCTGCCGGATTCAGATTATCGAGGTAGAAATACCCGTTGGCGGTACCGCTCCAGCCCCAGTTGAAGTGGAAATAGTCGCTTCCCTGGTAGCCGTCGCAGTTAAATGCATGGCCGCCGGTGCCATAACCGTCATAATATAACGGCACCTTCCGGTCAAGGCATGAACGGACGATGCTGTCCCATAAAGCCGGGGGATAATCGTCCCGGTGAATATATGAGGCATTGGAGCTGAATCTGAAATTATTAACCATTGCGTTCCTTGCATCCTCGGAGTAAGCTCCCGATCCGCTGGCACTATACATCATATTGACCGAAACACCGGCATGCCATAAAAGCAATGCAACTGCCGTGTCATTCTGAAGCCTTGCTCCTGTAAGCGAATTGACCATGCTGTTCCAGTCATAGGTCGTGGCTCCGAAATCGGCACACTGCTGGGGATAACCCGAGGGTGTATAACAATGCTGCCCCAAACCGGTCAGCGGGAAACGGTAATAATACATTATCTGGCACATTGCCGTAGCAACACATCCTGCATAGGGATGGCCTCCCGGACCCGCGCCGTCAAGGGGGCAAAGAATGTTGTAAGGATAACCCTGGTCCCAGGTATGGATAATAAGGGGGGCAACACCTGATTGCGGGTTCAATGGCTGGTTTGGATCAAAGCTGCCGTATCTTGCCCACTTCGAACTGATTTCCGGAGTAGCCGGAAGGTTGTTGTTTACAATCTTTTCGATCTGTTTTGAATACTTCTCCATCCAGGAAACGAACTGGGGAGGCAGGGTGGTACTGTCCAGGTTGTCGTCAAACGAGTATGCAAGAACCGGCACAACCGCATCGTCGGCAGCCACTGCGATCCAGCCCCGGGGAGCCATGTTCACAGTATAATAAACAGTAAGCCCGTGAAACTGAACGGGCGAAATATTTTTAATTCCGATTGAATTATATACCAGGCCTGCTGAAAGGCGGGCATATTCGTAATAAAAATTGATGGCCACTTTCCGGATGACCGGCTGACCGGCCTGCCTGGCAAAGCCTGTGAAGGTTGCAACCAGCAGGAGGATTGAAAATAAGGTCTTTCGCATGAAGATCTTGTATTGTTTGAATAACTGTTTGATATGATCAGGTTTTCTGATGGATTCCAAAGTCTATTTGATTATGATCAGCTTTGCCGCGGCTGAATTTATATTGCTTTTCAGGCTGATAAAATATAATCCTGCGGACAGGCCCGCAAGATCAAGTTTGATCTCATTTTCTCCCGGACTGATTGTCACGGGTTCGGAGATCAGCTGTCTTCCTTCGGGAGATGACAGGATGAGTTCACCCGTTACTTTCTGGCCGGCAGGTATTCTGATTGTTACATAATTGCAGGCCGGGTTGGGGAAGATGTTGAGGGGAGAATCTGCCATGGTTTCATTTACACCTGTGTTTCTCTTCGGATAGTAGATCTCCCATCCTTTACCGGTGATGCTGCTGTTTGTTGTAAAGATCAGGAACATTTTTCCGCTTGGTGAAGTCACCGGGGCGGGTGGGTTAATTGAATCGAAATGGCCTGAAATTGTATCAAGCGGAAGGCCGCTGCCAAGGTCATAAATGGTAAGGGCATCTTTGGCCGGTTCAGTATCAAAGCGTTTGAAATAGATAGTCAGGGGAAGGGTATCATTCCGTTCAATCCTCCACCTGCAGTTCGAATTGTTCGCATAATTGAAGCCGAAACTTCCATTGGTGAAATCAGCAGTGTCGCCCAGGATGACCTGTGTGCCGGAACACCAGACCGGGATGGAAGAAGAGAAATTTGCCTGGAAGCCTTTGCCTGCAGCTCCCCCGTTTGCTTTAAAATGAATTAAGATTTTATTTGAGGTGGAATTCAGCGTGGGCGGCAGGGTGTTTCCTGAGTAACTCCCCAGCAGGGGCGATGATTCCGATGGCCCGTCATAGATTATAACGAAATCTGAAGGATTGGTGTCGAAATAATCAAAAACAACCTTTATCCCGCTTACCGAGTCCTGGCTGGTCTGCGGATCAACCAGCCAGCTGCAGTCGGCAGCCGGTGAATATGGATTGACAGGCCCGCTGCCATCCGAAAGGCTTCCGTCGAAGCAGTGCAATGTTGAAGTGCCCTGGCATCCTTCCGGATAAGTATAGTTCAATGTATCCGGGAAACAATTCATGATAATTTCCTGGGCAAGCCTGAAGTTGTTTCCGCCGGGGGTCAGGTTATTTGTATAATAATATCCGTTATAGGAGGAACTCCATCCCCAGTTGAAATGAAAATAAGTAGTATCCTGGTAACCGTCACAGACAAATGCATGCCCGTTGATGTTCGGAACGCTCCATCCCGCGTAATACAAGGGCATGCTTCGGTTCAGGTGGGCCACCAGGATGCTGTCCCATCTCAGGCTGGTGCTGTCACGGAACAGATATTTTGTTTGAAGGGAATATTTGAAATACGTGAGGAATGAATAAGCGGCCTTATGATTGTACATCCCGGATCCGCTGGCTCCGTATACCAGGTCGCAGGAAACGCCCAGCTGATAGAGGAGGGTGGCTACTGCATCATTCTGACGGCTCAGTGCGTCTGGCATGTTTTCCCAGTTATACGTAGTGGCCCCGAAGTCGGCAGATTGCAGACCGTATTTTGGATCGGTATATGAATACGACCCGGTTCCGGTCTTTGGCCAGCGGTAATAATACATGATTTGCCCCATGGCTGTCGGAACGCAGCCTGCCCATGTATGGCCGCCAGGTCCGGCGGGGTCAGCCGGGCACATACCATTGTAATACATCCCCTGGTCCCAGTTTGAAGAGATCAGCGGAGCTATCGAGGATGCAGGCCTTGCAAAATGATTCGGAATGTAATTACCGTCAAGCAGGCTGTTCCATTCCTGCGTCACTCCCGGTAAAGGCTTTGCCGGGTGCCTGGCAAGATCAAGCAGTTCAGACTGATATTGCTTCATCCATGCCAAAAACTGGGGAGGGAAATTCTTTCCGTTGTAGCTTCCTTCAAAGGAATATGCCAGAACCGGCCAGGCTGCATCATCAGCGCTTATGGCTATCCATCCCCGGGGAAGCATGTTGAAAATGTAATAAAGGATATGCTCCTCTTTGCTGTAAACGATGGTTTCCGTTACCGAAGCAGCTTCCCCGGCCTTAAGTCCGCTCCCTGTATAATGAGCCGTGAAAAATCCTGTTGCCGCTTTTTGTGCCACCTGGACCTGAACCTGGCGGGCATAAATGAAGCAGCCAAGAAAAATCAGTGCGGTTCCTAAAAGAATCCTCTTTTTCATAGAAAACCTTTTGTTGATCCGATTCAGCCTCAAAGGTATGGAAAATTTCTTATCTTCGTAAGCGCTGCGAGGGATCGCCGGTTTACTTTTTTTCCCGGGAAGCGGCATATTTCAAATGCAAAGGCAAGTATAAGTAAATTCTGCATATGGCATTGCTGATAAAAAATATCCGTGAGCTTGTCCAGGTCGAGGACAAGCCCAGGCACATGGTCTGCGGCAGGGAAATGGAAAAGCTCAAAACGATCAAGGATGCCTGGCTTTTCGTTGAGAGCGACAGGATCCTGGATTTTGGCAGGATGAAGGCAATACCTGATCTCAGCAAAGCCTGGGGAAGGAAGATGAAAATCCTCGATGCCACCGGCCGCATGGTATTTCCTTCATTCTGTGATTCCCACACGCATCTGGTTTATGCGGGGAGCCGGGAGATCGAATATATCGATAAAATAAAGGGGCTTTCATATGAGGAGATATCAGCCAGGGGAGGCGGTATCCTGAATTCTGCCCGCAGGCTTCATGATGCTTCCGAAGAAGAGCTGGTTGACCAGGCATTACCCCGCCTGAAGGAAATCATGATACTGGGAACCGGGGCTGTGGAGATAAAGAGCGGATATGGCCTGAGCGTGGAAGATGAGCTCAAGATGCTGAGAGTTATCCGCAAACTTCAGTCCCTCGTACCTTTGAAGATTGTTCCTACATTCCTCGGGGCTCATGCAGTGCCCCTTGAATTTAAAGGCAGGCGGCAGGAATTTGTCGATATGGTGATCAGCGAGATGATCCCCCGTGTGGCAGCGGAAGAACTGGCCGATTATATCGATGTATTCTGCGAAAGAGGATTCTTCACCATTGAAGATACCGAACGTATCCTTACTGCAGGAATGAAATACGGAATGAGGCCGAAGATCCATGCCAATGAGCTGGATTATTCGGGAGGGGTGCAGGTCGGAGTGAAGTACAATGCACTCTCGGTTGATCACCTGGAATTCACGGGGGATGCCGAGATAGAATGCCTGCTGGCCTCTGAAACCATGCCCACGATATTACCGGGGGCAGCTTTTTTCCTGGGTATGAATTATGCGCCGGCCCGGAAAATGATAGCCGCAGGTTTGCCGGTTGCCATGGCCAGTGATTTCAATCCCGGTTCATCACCTTCAGGCAATATGCAATTCATTCTTTCGATGGCCTGCATAAAATACCATCTGTTGCCTGAAGAAGCCATTCATGCGGTAACTATAAACTCTGCCTATGCTA
>Ga0182027_10009219_pt1 | contig 14222 bp, 13 predicted proteins | sample 712E1DmetaG_FD_121300 | JGI IMG/M metagenome (GOLD analysis project Ga0182027, IMG submission 121300) | Permafrost microbial communities from Stordalen Mire, Sweden - 712E1D metaG (Illumina Assembly) | ecosystem: Environmental > Terrestrial > Soil > Wetlands > Permafrost | place: Sweden...
CACCAAACGGATTAAAAAAGATACGTTCGGATTAAACCGTTTTTGCTTGAATAGCCAATAAAATCAGGCATATTAGTGGTGCAACGGCGGGAAAATATGGCCGATTCCGACCCTCGCCTCCAACTTCAGTAAATGTGGCAGGACAGCGCCCTTCCGTGAGTGGCGAATTTTCCCTTTGCTGTGCAAATTACAACACGCTTTCCTTCGTTGAAGTTTGGAAGGGAATTTATATTTCCCTCAATAAAATCAAGCGCATTTGCGCGTTCAGCCACGGCAAAATTCCCCTTGGCATTGCCATTGCTTGACGTGAATGCGGACCGGCTCAAGCCAGATATGGCCTGATTACACGGGCAAAAAAACATGAAGAAAATTGAAGCGATCATCAAATCGTTCAAGCTTGAGGAAATGAAAGATGCCCTCAACAAAATCGGCATTGAAGGCATGACCGTGAGCGAGGTCAAGGGATTTGGCCGCCATGAGAGCCATACCGAAATCTATCGCAGCAGCGAATACACCGTTGGTTTCCTGCCGAAGACAAAGGTTGAACTTGTCGTGTCGGATGCTCAAGCCGACGCGGCCGTTGGCGCGATTGTCAAGGCAACCGAAACTGGCAAAATCGGCGACAGCAATGTGTTCGTGTTCAATATTGAACAGGGCATTCGCATTCGAACCGAGGAGGAAGGCTTTATTTCTGATGGATTCGCAGCGGGTTTTTATCAACGGAGCAAACTTCGCACCGATTCTTTCACTTAACAGCTTTTTAAATTGCGTGTTTGGTAAAAAGGCATTTTAGGCAACTTGCTGCCGCAAGGATTGATTCTCATTCATCCTTTCATCGTGCGAAATTGTCGCAAGGCGACGAAGGGATCAATCCGGGACAGTAGAAAATGCGCCCAGTGATTTTCCCAACGTTGCCAGAAGGTCTGTGACTTCCGCCACTGGTGAAGCTCGATTTTATGCGAGTATTTCAGCAAGCGCTCAAATATTTTCCGCGCTTCAATGGCAACCGCCTCGTCTTCGAGGCGCAGCATCAGTTCGTAATTCAAATTGAGACTGCGAATGTCGAGATTGGACGAGCCGGCGTAAATCACCCCGTCGCTGAGAATCAGTTTGGCATGCAGAATCTGCGGTTGATATTCGTAAATCTCCACGCCGGCTTTCAACAGGCGACGATACAAACTCCTGCCCGCCAGTTGCGACACCAGGATGTCGGATTGGCCGGCCAGAATCAGTTGCACGCGTCCGCCGCGCCGCGCCACGCGCATCAAATCCCGTCGCAGCCGCCGGGTCGGCAGAAAATACGCGCTCACGATCCGCACCTCGCGGGCTTTGGCCAAATCTTGATACAACGCCGTTTGAAAAGGGCCTGCCCCACGACCGGGATGGCTTAGCAATAATTCCCCCGCCGGTTTTTTGAGAGGTTTGCGTCTGCGTTTGAATACGCGCAATCGCATCAGCGGGTTGCGCCGAAAATCCGACAGCGCGAACAATTCATCGAAGGATGCCGCCAGCTCTCCGGCCAGAACGGGATTTTTAATCCGGACGCCCACGTCGCACCAGCCGCGCGTCACGCCGTCGCCATCGTATTCATCGGCCACATTGAATCCGCCAATAAATACAGTGGCGTCATCGCAAACCAGCAGTTTGCGGTGATTGCGCACGCCGAACCGCCAGAGATGGAGGGGATTGAACCGGCGCACCTCCGCGCCGGCGGCAATGAGCGGCTCAAAAAAATCATCCGACAGCAGCCACGAACCGAGCGCATCCACCAGAATTTGGACGCGCACGCCGCGCTGCGCCGCCGCCAGCAGTGTTCCCAAAAACTGCCGTCCGAGCTTCCCGTCGGAATAAATATAAGTTTCCAGCCGGATTGATTTCTGCGCTGACGCCATGGCCTCCAACATGGCCGGAAAAATTTCCTGTCCCGCGCAGAGCCATTGCCAGGCAAAAGGTTTTGGAGCAGGCATAATTCACCTGAATGCAAACATAAACAGGTCGGTCCTCACCATTGACACTTTGGCCTTCATTTCATTGCCGTCGCCAACCCTCGCCAGTAATGGAAAGGGGTCAACGCTGCCGTTGACCCCTGAATTCACTTAAGTCCCTATGGCCTCGGCCAAGCTTCGAAAGATCATTGAAGCCTGCCAATCGCGATTCGCTCATCGCGATTCACCACGACTGTTTCGTTATTCCCTGTCGTGCCTGCCGAACTTTTCACGCCAGTCGTTGAGCAAACGCGCTGCAAAATCGCGTCCACCCAGACCGAAGGCGATGGCCACGGCAACCGCCACCGATCCGATCACCAGTCCGAAGGCTATATTTACGATATCGTTGGCCAGTTCCATCTGACGCAGCGCCATCGCACCGGCCAGCAATAGGATCACAATCCGCGCAGCCATGGACAGCAGCGGGGTCTGCGGAGAATCGCTTGAACGCACAACGCCCGCCACCCAGTTCGCGAGCAACAATCCCAAGGCGAAGATGATCAACCCGAGCAGGATGTGACCGCCCCAGACGACGAAGTCCCGGATCAAGCCCGCCAAGGTCGAGAAGCCCATTAGATTTGCGGCTTCGATACTTGCGAGCACGAGCACGATAATGAAAGCGAGTTTACCGGCCATCGCCGATGTCGAGTGATCGCCTTCTTTCGCTTGTTTGGAGAGCCCCAGCTTGACGAGCACGCTGTTGAACCCGGCCCCGGCCAGCACGTTGCTCACAATCCCGGCCACCAGACGGCCCACAACGTAGGCGATGAACATCACCAACGCCGCACCGAAAATCGCCGGCAGCATGTCCATAATCCTGGCCAGCATGTCGCTCGCAGGTTTCGTAATCGCATCCAACTGGAGGGCATTCAAGGCGGCGATCGCCACGGGCACCAGGATCAGGTAATAGACAATCAGGGCGATCAAGCCCGAGAGCTTGAGTTTGCCCAGGCTTTTTGCCAGCCCCCACCTTTCGCTCGCGGTGTCCGTCCCAGCAGAGACGAGCAGGCTTGCAACAAGTCGTTGCACGATACGGGCCACAAACCAACCAACCAGCAGGATGACACCGGCACCGAAGATTTGCGGCAGGTAGGCAAAGAATTTATCGAACATGACCGTAACCGGGTCGAGGAGTGCCCTGATATCAAGCGCACCAAGAATCGCTGGAAGGAAGAACAGGAAGGTCAACCAATAAACCGCCTCGGAGAGCGTCTGGCTCAACGAGATTTTCCCTTTCTCCTCACCTCCAACGGCATCTCCCAGCCTTTCATCCAGCTTGAACCCGCGCATTGCCGTCACAACCGCAAGCTTGGAAATGGTTGCGATCAACCAAGCCAGCAGCAAGAGCAGGACCGCACCCAGGATACGCGGTAGGTAGGTGATAATGTTGCTGACGATGAGATTCAGCGGGTCGGCGATACCGGGTAAATTCAAGGTGTAAAAGAACGCCACCAGTACAAGCAACATAATGGCGTAGAACACCACTTTGCCAGCCCAGTTTTCGATTGGAATATCCGTGGATGCTTCCTTGCCGGTTATCCAATGCGCCAGCTTGTTATCGAGCCTGGCGCGCCGTAAAAGCTGGCGCGTGGCGGCTGCAACAATGAGAGCAATGACCCAGCCGACAACAAGAACCAATAAGGCACCCAATACGTGAGGGCTGAATTGGACGATGGATTGTGTGATCTGATCGAGGATTGCATTCATAAGGGCAGATTCTTCCCTTTTGGTTTAGCTAGTCAAACCTAAATACGTAATAAATTTATGCCGGTTGCCGTTGTCATAATCCTGCCTGAAACGCCTCAGGAACGCCCGCAGCCAAGCTCTCCCATCTAAAAAACTTTGCTCTTTGCACTGCGCACGTTGAAACTAGAATGTTCCCATGAATTCGCGCGCCATCGGGCAATTCCCCGCGTATCGTCCGCGCCGCCTGCGGCAATCCGCGGCGTTGCGGCGACTCGTGGCTGAAACGCGCTTGAGCGTGGAGCAACTGGTGCTGCCGTTGTTTGTTCGCAGCGGGAAAAAGTTGCGCCATCCCATCAATTCCATGCCGGGAGTTTTTCAGCTTTCACCCGATGAACTTTTGCGTGAGGCCATTCGCGCACACACGCTCGGGGTTCCGGCGGTTTTAATCTTCGGAATTCCCGACCTCAAGAACGCGAAGGCATCCGGCGCCTACGCGACCAACGGCATCGTCCAACAAGCCGTGCGACTGCTGAAAAAGGAATTACCGTCGCTGCTGGTCATCACCGATGTGTGCCTGTGCGAATACATGGAACACGGCCATTGCGGCGTGGTGCGGCACGGGAAAATTTTGAACGATCCGACGTTGAAACTGCTCGCGCGCGCCGCCGTCAGCCACGCCGAGGCGGGCGCGGACATTGTTGCGCCGAGCGACATGATGGATGGCCGTGTTCGCGCCATTCGCACAGAATTGGATTGCACCGGTTTCGTTGATATGCCGATCATGTCTTACGCGGCGAAATTTGCCTCGGCATTTTACGGGCCATTCCGCGAAGCCGCCGAATCCACGCCAAAATTCGGCGACCGGCGCAGTTATCAAATGGACGCGGCGAACGCGAATGAGGCACTGCGCGAAGTGGCGATGGACATTCACGAAGGCGCGGACATCGTCATGGTCAAACCGGCGCTGGCCTGTCTCGACTTGATTTATCGCGTCAAAACTGAATTTGGTTATCCGACCGCCGCTTACGCCGTGAGCGCTGAATACGCGATGATCAAAGCCGCAGCGGCCAATGGCTGGATTGATGAATGCGCAGTGACGCTCGAATGTTTGCTGGCCATGCGCCGCGCCGGCGCGGACATTTTAATCACTTACGCCGCGGCGAATGTGGCAAAGTGGCTGAAAAGTTAAAATGGTGGGGCGAGAGTCCTCTCGAGCCCTAATTAAAAAGTCACGGCTCGACGGAGTCTCGCCCCACCAAATTAGTCGAACGCCAGCCGCCAGTTTGCGTTTGCCGTATTTCCCGGCGCAAGTTAGACTCTGCGTCCAATTTTTGCATTATGATCGGAACGATTCGCAAACATTCGAAGTGGCTATGGTGGAGCATCGTCCCCCTCACGGTTGTGTCTTTTGTCGTTTACATGGGTTCAGGCCCTTCGCGCAACGGTGGAGGCGGTGGCGGTGATTATGGTTCGCTTTACGGACACAAAATCACAGTGGAGGAGTTTCGCAACGCGCAGGCCGAAGTTTATCTCGATTACCTTTTCAGGACCGGCGGGTGGCCGAACGAAAATCCGAACGTTTCCGAAAAGGATTTGACGGAGCAGATTTACATTCGCCTGATGCTTGTTCAAAAAGCCGGAGACATGGACATTTACGTCGGTGATGATGCGGTGGTGACAGCGGCGGATGGCTACCTCCGTTTGTTCGATCGCAGCGGGGAACCCATGCGGCTCGACCGATTTGTGAAGCAGATTCTACAGCGGGAACAGCTGACCACTGAAGATTTTAAAAATTACATCCGGCACAATCTGGCCGTCGAACAATTACGGGAAGCGATGGGACTGACCGGCGAATTTGTCACGCCGCAGGAGGCCGCCACCGTTTATGAACGCCAGCATCAGGAACTCTCCGCGCAAATTGTCTTCTTTTCCGCGTCGAATTATTTGTCGTCCGTTGCAATAACACCCGCCGCCGTCGGGCAATTTTACACGAATTACCTTGCGGAATACCGCCTGCCCGACCGCGTGCAAGTCAGCTACGTCGCGTTCGAGGTGACGAACTTTCAGGCCGAGGCGGAACAAAATCTGTCCAAGACCAATCTTAACGACCAGGTGGAGGTCGCTTATGCCCAATATGGCGCGAGCATTTTTCCCGAAGCGAAAACACCTGAAGAAAAGAAAGCCAGGATTCGCGAAACGTTGATCCGGGAACAGGCATCGGCTGATGCGCAACGGCAAGCCAGGGAATTTGCCAACGCCGTTTTTAACATTGATCCGGCCAGGCCCGAAAACCTCGCCGCTGTCGCCAAACAAAAAGGATTGACCGTGCGCGTCACCGCACCGTTCAGCAGGGAATACGGCCCGGAAGAACTCACTGTGCCGGAAAGTTTCATCAAAGCCGCGTTCGCTCTCTCAACCGACGAGCCGCTCGTCGGACCGGTCGCCGGATCCAACGCTGTCTTTGTCATGGCGCTCGACAAACAATTGCCCAGTGAAATTCCCCCGCTTGACCAAATCCGCGGCCGGGTCACACGGGACTATCAATTCCGCGAAGCCGTATTGCTCGCGCGAAGCACTGGGACAAATTTTGTTCACACGCTCACGGAAAGTCTGGCCGGCGGGAAAAATTTCACGGCCGTTTGCGCCGCCGCCGGTTTGCAGCCGCAAACGCTGCCGGCGTTTTCGTTGAGCACGCGGGAATTGCCGGAGGCCGGCGACCGCGCCAATTTAAGCGCGCTCAAACAAGCCGCGTTCACCACGCCGGTTGGGAAAACAAGCGATTTTGAAGAAACCGGCAGCGGCGGCTTCATCGTTTATGTTCAGTCGCAACTGCCGATTGACCAGTCAAAAATGAATTCCGAACTGCCGCAATACGCCGCTGCTCTCCGGCGCGAGCGCCAGAACGAGGCATTCAACCAATGGGTCAGTCTTGAAGTCAACCGCCAGTTGCGCAACACGCCGATCTTTCACAGACAAACCACGCCCGGCACTGCCAGATAAATTTTACTCTTAATCGTAATCTTGATCCGTTTGTGATTACGATTGGGATTATGATCAACAAATCGTGAGCACGGCCATCAAACTCTCCTCACCCGCCACGCGCGAGTTTTGGGAAATCCCGGTTCTCTTCGAGGATGAGCATCTGCTGGCGCTCGACAAACCCGTCGGCCTGCCCGTTTCAGCGGACCGCGACGATTTGATTCGGCCGAATTTGATGAAACTGCTCCACAGCGCCATCGCCGACGGCAAACCGTGGGCACGTGAACGCGGATTGAATTACTTGATGAACGCGCACGGGCTCGATTTTGAGACCAGCGGCGTGATCCTGCTTGCAAAGGACAAACCGACGCTCGTCGCGCTAACTGATCTTTTCGGCTCCGAAAAGCCGCTCCAAAAATACGTGGCGCTTGTCCGGGGCGCGCCGCGTGAAAATAATTTTGAAGCGGACGCCAAGCTCGCGCCGCATCCGGTCAGACCCGGCTTCATGCACGTTGACCCGGCAAACGGCAAGAAATCGAAAACCAGATTTGAAGTGCTGGAACAATTCTCCGGCTATGCGCTGCTGAAATGCGAGCCGTTAACCAGCCATACCCACCAGATCCGCGTTCATTTGTGCCATGCCAGAATGCCAATTGTCGGCGATAAACTTTACGGTGGCAAACCGCTCTGGCTTTCGCGTTTGAAACCGGATTACCGGCTCAAGCCCGGTCACGAAGAACGCCCGTTGCTGTCCCGCGTCGCGCTTCACTCGGAAGAATTGAACATCCCACATCCCGTCACCGGCGCAACCGTGACCATCACCGCACCATGGCCGAAGGATTTGAAAGTTGCCGTGAAATATCTGCGCCAGTTTGCAAAGTAGGACGGGCGGATGAGCGTTCAGTAAATCCCGGCGCGCGGAGTTTCAAGGGGACGGCGGACGATTCTCCTTCTTCGTGGGGAGATGGGACACCAGCGTTCTTTCATGGTGAGCTTGTATTCCATGTCCCCGCAACGGGATCATATAACTCTACGCTGGAAAGCCAACCTTTCTTGCTACTATTCCCGCCTAGCACCAATACCTTCGCGTTGGGCAGCGCGATTGCGGGAAACCACCAGCGCGCGTCTTTCATTGCGCCGGTCACCGTCCATTTTCCGTCGCTCACATTGTATAGCTCCACGCCAGCGATTGAATCAAAACCATTCAAACCACCTGCGACTAGCACGATCCCGTTAGACAAAAGGATGGCGGCATGACCCATGCGACCGTTGTGCATTTCACCAGTCGGTGTCCATTTCCCGGTGGTTGGATCATACAACTCCGCACTGGAGAGTGTTGGTGGCATGTTGAGATTGCCCAGAGAACCCTCACCACCTGAAACGAGCAATTTTCCATCTGGGAGCAATGTTGCTTGGTGAGCTTCGCGAGCGATATTCATCGCGCTAGTCTCTGTCCATTTCCCAGTGGTCGGATCATACAATTCTGCGTTCTTAAGGCGTTGAGTGCTGCCGTCATTCCCACCCGTGACCAGAACTTTCCCATCAAGCAACAAGGTTTCTGTATGTCCATAGTGTGTGGTTTTCATTGCACCTGTGGCTGTCCATTTCCCAGTGGTCGGGTCGAACAATTCCGCACTGGAAAGATTGGTGACATTCGCCCCGCCTGCGAGCAGCACTTTTCCATTGGTCAACAAAGCCGCTGTATGATACCCGCGTGGGGCAGTCAGTGCTCCGGTCACTTTCCATTTTCCAGTTGCTGGATCATACAATTCCGCGCTAGAAAGATATTGGAAGCCGCGACCTTGGCCGCCCGCAACGAGAACTTTTCCATTGGGCAACAAAGTTGCCGTGTGATATCCGCGTGCAGTGTGCAACGAACCGGTCGTGGTCCATATGCCAGTCATTGGATCATACAACGCCGAACTAGAAAGCGGTCCGGTCATGTCAAAGCCCCCAGCGACTAGCACCTTTCCATTTGGCAGCAAAGTCATCGTGTGATACGAGCGTTTGGTAGAAAAAGGAGCGGCTTCAGTTGATTGAGTAATAGCAAATGAATTGAGCAGCAACACGGCCAGTATCAGTGCGAATTGAATAAAGTTTCTTCTATAAATTTTCATAAGGCATTTCGTTTTGGAAATTATTTTCTCCCAAAATCTGATTGAGCATGACTTTGACGTAGTGGCTGGCGTGCCAGTCGCAGTGATAATAAAAGCTGCCGGTCTTTTTGAGAACGCGGGCGAGTTGCACGCAGCGCGGGCGCATGTAGTCAATGTAAGCCTTGGTGTTCTCGTGGCGGTCTTCAAAGGCGTGCTTCTCCTTGGTCTCGCCCCAAAAGACTTCGTAGTTGCGGTTGGAGTTGAAGGGCGGGTCTATGTAAATCAAATCCACGCAGGCGTCGGGCAGCTTGGCGAGCTGTTCCAGATTGTCGCCGCAATAAATGACGCGGGTGTCGAGGAGGGAGGAGGATTTTTGGTAGGGACGGCTCGCCGAGCCGTCCGCCCGGTCGGCTGGGCCAGCCGACCCTACCTTCGAACGCTTCGGCGAAGCGTCCCTACCTTTGCTAGTGGCCTTTTTTGCCATGCGGCGAGAATAGTTGTTTTCAACCGGCTTGCAAGTTCGCGTCGCCGACCATCCTGCCGGGCCGGATCGGTCTTCGTTTGACTTCGCCCCGACAAGGGCCAGCGTTCCACGGTTTAACTCACCGCCCAATTCAAAACCGCCTTTTGCACATGGAGCCGGTTTTCGGCCTGGGTGAAAATCGTGTCGGCGTTTGCCTCGAATGTTTCCGCGTCAATTTCGTTGCCGCGATATGCCGGCAGACAATGCATCACCAGCGCGTCCGGTTTGGCCAGTTTCACGAGTTTTTGATTGATTTGATAGCCGCTCAAAATTTTCAGGCGCTCGTCCGCCTCGGCTTCCTTGCCCATCGAAACCCAAACGTCGGTGTAAAGCAAATCCGCGCCTTTCGCAACGGCTTGCAAATCCTCGGTACAAACAACCTTCCCGCCCGCTTGTGGGGACGAAGCTCCGGCGCTGGCGCCGGAGTGAAGACCCACCCGCTTCAACAAGGCGGCGGACGGTTGAAATTTTTTGGGCGCGGCAATCCGCAGTTCAAAACCCAGTTTTGCCGCCGCAAAAATCCATGAGTTCGCCACGTTGCACGCGCCGTCGCCGATGAACGCGACGGTTTTGCCCACAATCGGCCCGCGCTTTTCTTCAAACGAAAAAATGTCCGCGAGAATCTGGCACGGATGTTCGTCATCGGTCAGCGCGTTGATGGTGGGAACGCCGGAGAATTTTGCGAACTCCTCAACGTCGTTTTGCGCGAATGTCCGGATCACCGCGCCGTGAATCATCCGGCCCAGCACGCGCGCGGTGTCCTTGATCGGTTCGCCGCGGCCAAGCTGAATCTCACTCGCGTTGAGAAACATCGTTCGCCCGCCGAGTTCGCCAATGCCGACTTCAAACGAAACCCGCGTCCGCGTGGACGATTTGGAAAAAATCAGCGCCCACGTTTGGCCGGCGAGCGGCTGCGATTTGTGCCGACCCCGCTCGTGTTTGAACACGGCGGCATCGGCCAGAATTTTCCCGATGTCCGGCCCGGCCAGTTTCTCCAATGACAGCAAATGTTTCATTGCAATTCTCCTGAGAGGAAAGATGGATTATAACCCCGGACAAACGAAATTCCAGCGCCAAATCACACAAGCGACTTGATGACTTCCTCGATTTTTGCAATACCTGCGGCCGCTTCCTGCGGCTTCAGATTCAGCGGCGGCAGCAAACGCACGATTTGTGTGCCGGCCGGAATCGTGAGCACGCCGATTTCATGCAGGCGATTCACAAATTGAAGCGCCGCCGTTTTGTCGCTTTTGGCAAACGCCGGAATTTTCTCTTTTTCGACCAATTCAATTCCCAGCATGAAGCCAAGCCCGCGCGCGCGTTTGACGACTTGCGGGTAGGTTTTCACAAGCCGTTCCAATTCTTTTTTCAACCATTCGCCGAGTTTGCGCGCGTTTTCATCAAGCCGTTCGCGTTCGATGACTTCAAGCACCTTGAGCGCGACGGCGCAGGCCAGCGGCGTGCCGCCAAACGTCGAGGCGTGCGTGCCCGGCCCCAGCAAATCGGCATACGGCGCGCGCACCCAGAACGCGCCGATGGGAAACCCGCCGCCGAGCGATTTGGCCATCGAAACGCCGTCGGGCAGAAATTTTTCGCCGCCGGGAACATTTCCCAAAATCCGCTGAAAGCTTTGGAACCGTCCGGTGCGGTAATGTCCGCACTGCACGCCGTCCATAAACAGCAACAGTTTTTTCTCATCACACAACGCGCGCAGGCCGAGCAAATAGTCGGGCGTAGCGGGCGTAATGCCGCCCTCGCCCTGCACGCCTTCAATCATGATGGCGACAGTCGCAGGCGAAATCGCGTTGTGTGCAGCTGCCAAATCATTGAACGGCACATGCCGGAAGCCCGGCATCCTCGGCTCGAACCCCTTTTTGACCTTGTCCTGGCCCGTTGCGGCGATGCCGGCCAGCGTGCGTCCATGAAAGGAATTAGTCGCCGTCAGAATTTCAAACCGGCCCTCGGCATGGCCGAATTTCCGCGCGAGCTTGAACAGGCCTTCGTTGGCCTCCGCGCCGCTGTTGGCAAAAAAGCATTTGCCCACGCCGATGCGCTTGACCAGTTCGGCGGCCAGCCGGCCCTGCGGCTCGGTGAAATAGAGGTTCGAGACGTGAATCAATTTGCGCGATTGTTCGACGAGCGCATCGGTGATGGCCGGGTGCGCGTGGCCAAGACAGCACACGGCGATGCCGGCGCCGAGATCGAGGTAGCGTTTGCCCGCGACATCAAACAGGTAACTGCCCGCGCCATGGCTGAACACGAGGTCGAAACGGCCATAGCTGGGCACGACGTTTTTGCTGAACAGTTCGCGCACCGACTCGAACTGGTTGTGAACGAGCGGCGGCGGTGATGGCGGAATAATTTCTTTCATCGGCGGATTGTTTTAACCGCAAAGGAACGCAAAGAACACAAAGAAATTTTATTTCTCCGCCTGCAAGGCATCCCACGTCTCGGTGTAGAGATCTCGGACAACCGGATTGACGGCGAGGTCGCGAGGAAGTTTGCGGCGCAGAATGAGTTCATTCACATCCGCTTTATCCTTGAGACGTCTGGCTGGGCTGCCGGCCCAACTGTCGAGCTTGAGCGCGATGAGTTCCTCCAGTTTTACGATTTGAAGTTGTTCACTGACCTTGCCCAATTGCGGAAACGGCACTTTGCAGCCGCGTTTCAAAACCTTCCCCGCCGGCAGCAAATCAATGTGCACCCCATTCCGCCGGTCTTCCACGCGATCATCAACCTTCGGTACGCGATAAAACGGCCCGGTGAGGCTGGCCGTGAGAAATTCCACCGCCTCCAGCACGTCGGGCACCACGATGTCCACGTCAATGGTCACCCGCGGATAGCCATGCTCCTGCACCGCCAGTCCGCCGACAATCAGGTGCGGAATGTCATGTTCCGCCAGCACGGCAACAGCCGCGCGGGCAGACTCCACGATCCCGGAAGTCCCGGTGTTCTCGCGCAAAATGTAGGCGGCTTGGTTGGTCATGATGCCAATGTTGCATTTTCCGGCGGTTTCATCAATTCAATTGAGACTGGAGGCTTACAATACAATTTCCGTGCCGACGCCCTCGTCGGTGAAAATTTCCAGCAATACGGCGTGCGGCACGCGGCCATCCACGAATGAAACTTTTTCCACACCGGATTGGATGGCGGCCACAGCGCCGTCCACCTTCGGGATCATGCCTCTGTCCACCACGCCGGTTTTTTTGAGCGCATCCACTTCATTCGTTTTAAGATGTGGGATAACCGAATCCGGTTTGTTCGCATCGCGCAACAAACCGGGCACGTCGCTCATGAACACGAGCCGCCGGGCTTTGAGCGCGATGGCGGTTTGCGCGGCAGCAACATCGGCGTTGCAGTTGTAAATCCTGCCATCCTCGCCGCGCGCGGTCGGGCTGATGATCGGTGTGACACCATGCTTGATGCAATCGAGCAACGGTTTGGTGTTCACGCTCGTGACTTCCCCGACGAAACCGGGGTCAATTTTTGAACCGGGTTTATCCGGGTCTTTGAGCCAGAGTTTCCGGCACTTAAAAATTTCCGTGCCGGCAAAACCCCTCGCCTGGCCGCCGAGCGAATTGACGGTGGCGACGATTTGGGGATTGATTTCGCGCGATAGCACGTCGTCCACAATTTTCACCGCCGCCTTGTCAGTAACGCGCTGGCCCTGGATGAAATTCGCCTTCAGCCCGGCCTTCTCCATCGCGCGCGTGATGGCCTTGCCGCCGCCATGGACAATGACGGGGTTGATTTCGACGGCTTCGAGGAAAATAATGTCCTGCGCGACGCTGTTGCGGACGTTCGCGTCGAGCGAGTCCACGAAACTGCCGCCGTATTTGATGACGAACGTCGCGCCGCCGAATTTTTGGATATACGGCAGTGCTTCAAGCAATGTTTCGGCTTTGGTGATTAAATCTTGCACGGGCTTATTCCTAGCAGAAATCCGGCAGTGAATGAAAGCGCGTTTGTTACAACATTTTTACTTTCACTGGCGCGGGGTTTTCCCTAGATTACCACCGTCATGCCTGAAATTGCGAAATTCGTGAACAACGCCGCCGGGAGCATCACGCCGGCCATTGCACAAAAAGTTCTGCATCAATTGCCGCAGTGGAAGCTTGAATTCACCCAGATCCACGCGCCGAAGTTTCCGCATCTCGTGGATCAACTGGAATTTCTCGCCGATGCCGTTGAGGACGCGGTCGAAGGCGCTTACAGGGATTTGACCTATACCGCGGTCGCGCAGGCGGTGTTCGCTCTGATCTACGCGCATAAAAAAATAGGCATCATCCCGGAGGGCATTCTTGAGCTAGGCCGCGCGGATGATTCGAGTGTGGTGCGCGCCGTGCTGATTCAAAATGAAAAGACCTTTGCCATTTACGCCGCAGCACAGGGCGTCAACTGGCAGAAAATCACAAGCCAGCCGTAAGACGGGTTTTGACCGCAAGACCTTCTTTTAAGTTCAAAACTTCCAGGCGCAGTTGTTGCGCGAGCTCTTTGCGGTCGGCTCCGCTGTGTTCGAATCGGGCGAATCGGACAAAAGCCCGCACCGCATGTTTGCTCAGAAGGTTCAACATGTGCGGAAAAAATGTCACATCCCCCCAGTAACAAATGTCCTCGCTCACGTCGCCATCATCCAGCGCATACCCGATGCATCCGACCGTAATCGGATGGGTTTGCCGCACAGCCGGTTCGAGCAAAGACGATTTGAAAGGCAAAACACCCTGACCATTCGTGCTGGTTCCTTCCGGAAACAAAATCACGAGCGTGCCCTCGTTGAGAATCATTTGAATTTCCTCAGTCAATCGCCTGACGTCAGACCGGCGGCTGCGATCAATGAACAACGTTCCCGCCAGCGTTGCGAGCCAGCCGATGACCGGCCAGTGCCTGACATCATGTCTGGCAACAAACACGGCGGGTGTAATCGCCATGAGCACCAATACGTCGAGGTAACTC
>Ga0182027_10009220_pt1 | contig 14222 bp, 9 predicted proteins | sample 712E1DmetaG_FD_121300 | JGI IMG/M metagenome (GOLD analysis project Ga0182027, IMG submission 121300) | Permafrost microbial communities from Stordalen Mire, Sweden - 712E1D metaG (Illumina Assembly) | ecosystem: Environmental > Terrestrial > Soil > Wetlands > Permafrost | place: Sweden...
GACACCGACACCGACACCGACACCGACACCCATACCCGCCACCATCACAGTGACCCCTCCCGCCGTTTCACCCGGAGTCGGCATCTTCAAGGTCACGTACCTGGATCGCGCTTCATGCACGTTCTCGGCGGAGACCGGCGATGGCGCCACGCTCGCCCCGCCGCCGGATTTGGCGATCGGCCATCAAGGTTCCCGGGAGGAAAGCTGGGGCTTCCGCTGGGGCATCGTCGGCAACACGAAGGTGACCGTCTCCGTCACATGCACGGCCCTTGGCGAGCCGCCGGCATCGGGTAGCACCGACGTCACCTGGCCGTAGGGAGCCATGACTGAGCGCTTCACGCTCCTGACCGAACTCGGCCGCGGCGGCATGGGTGTCGTCTGGAAGGCCCGCGACGAAGAGTCGGGGCAGATCGTCGCGCTCAAGCTGCTGCGCGAGATCTATGCCGAAGACCCGGACTACGTCACCCGCTTCGAGCGTGAACTCGAACTCGCCAAGCGGATCCACTCGGCCAACGTGGTCCAGGTTATGGGCTTCGGAGTACGAGGGGGGACACCATATCTGGCGCTCGAATACGTTGATGGACCCTCCCTTCGAGAACGACTCGCGAGCCACGGTCCATATAGCTGGCTCGAGACAAGAGCACTCCTCGCCCAGATAGCCGAGGGTCTAGCCGACGCTCACGCCGCAGGTGTCGTCCATCGGGATCTAAAGCCCTCCAATGTTCTCGTCGGCTCCGACGGCGTGGCCAAGATCGCAGACTTCGGCATAGCCAAGGGTCTAGATCTCACCCGTGTCACCGGCACCTCCACTCTTCTTGGCACTCCTGCCTACTTGCCACCAGAAGGACCGTCGGACGAGCGCTCCGATCTATACAGCCTGGGGGTCATCGCCTACGAGCTCCTCACCGGTGTCGTTCCCTTCGAGGGTCGCACGTACCAGGAAGTGATACTGCGCCACGTCCGGGAGGCACCCAATCTGGAGCGACTGCCCAAGGACGCTCGCAATACGGTTGGCTGGCTCCTTGCCAAGAACCCGGCCAAGCGACCGCAGTCGGCCGCTGAGCTCGTCACCGCGCTCGAGGGGAAGCGAAAGGTGCCCGTTGTTGCGGCGGCAGGGCCCGCCGTCGCCGGGACCGAGCCCACTTCGATAATCTCGCCTGCGCCCGGTCTGCAGGAGACCACCGCCTCCGTTATCCGTCCGCCGCGCACTCGTCGCCGTCGCACCACCCTGGCCATCGGCGTATTCGTGGCTCTCATCCTGACGTTCGCATCGGGCGTGACCCTCCTTGCCATCCTTCCGGCCGGGGCTTCACCGGTGCCCTCGAGTGGGCCATCCGACGTCGCGGGTCAGGGCGTCACCGCATCGCCTGGCTCGAGCGTTAGTCTCGGCACCGCCGACGGAAGATCGGCCGGACCGTCCGACATCGCGGGTCAGAACGTAACCGCCTCGCCTGGCTCGACCGCCAGCCTCAGGTCGAGCCTCGCGCTGACTCTAGGCTCGACGCCCACCTTGACCGGCCCAGCCGCGCCCGAGCCTACGGCGGTCCCAACCGTGAGTCCCACGCCGCAGCCCACGCCGCAGCCCACGCCGCAGCCCACGCCACAGCCCACGCCGCAGCCCACGCCACAGCCCACGCCACAGCCCACGCCACAGCCCACCAAAGCCGGGGCATACGTCAGTGGTGTGGTCACGGCGTCAGAGGGTGGGCCGCTCGCGGGGATCACAGTCGCAGTCTGCCTCGTCGGGGGCGGAAGCGCCTGCAGCTTCTCGACATCACGATCGGACGGAGGCTACGCCGTTGGACCTGTGACGCCAGGCCTGTACCTTGAACAGCTCCATGACTCTTCCGGCCGTCGCGCCGAAGGCTCGTACACGCAAGCCGGCCTGCGGGTCTGGAGTACGTATTCAGCATCGATCGAATTCGACGTTGGGAGCTCGGGCGTCTCCGGAATCGACATCGCGTTGCCTTTGGGTTATCGAGTGTCCGGGACGCTGACTGCAGCGCCCGGCAAGTCGCCCAACGCCTTGCCCTGCCTCTGTGAATCGAAAGGCCAAGATTGTACCGGCGGCTGGGAACTGGCAGGCGGCGGTACATACTTGACGCCGCCGGTCCCGGCTGGTGTCTACGTCGTCAAGATCTACAACTTCGACCATCCCGGTGATTATGTCTACTGGTCCTCGTCGGGTTTGGTTGCAGGCATAGGCTCGGCGACCCCGATCACGATAACTTCGTCATCGATCAGTGGGATTGATGGTCAGCTTCCATGGTGAGGGTTGCTTTGGCCACAAAGCCACCCAGGCCATGTGGGCTCACCGGGCGCCCTCATGACCCGGCCGGCCGAGCCCAGCCATGACTGAGCGCTTCACGCTCATCTCCGAGCTCGGTCGGGGTGGCATGGGTGTCGTCTGGAAGGCCCGCGACGAAGAGACCGGGCAGATCGTCGCGCTCAAGCTGCTCCACCCTGTGTTCGCCGCAGACCCCGACTACGTCACGCGCTTCGAGCGTGAGCTCGAACTGGCCAAGCGGATCCATTCGCGCAACGTCGTCCAGGTTCTCGGCTACGGCGTCCGAGATGGGACACCGTATCTGGCGTTGGAGTACGTGGACGGACCGTCACTGCGCGAGCGACTGGCGACCCACGGCCCATATGCCTGGCCCGAGGCCAAGGCACTCCTAGCGCAAATCACCCAGGGCCTTGCCGACGCTCATGCCGCGGGCGTCATCCACCGCGATCTTAAGCCCTCCAACGTCCTGATCGGCTCCGATGGAGTCGCCAAGCTCGCCGACTTCGGGATTGCCAAGGGGCTCGATCTCACCCGCGTCACCGGCACGTCCACCCTTCTTGGCACGCCTGCCTATCTGGCACCCGAAGGGCCGGCCGACGAGCGCTCCGATCTCTACAGCCTGGGCGTCATCGCCTACGAGCTGCTGACAGGGGTCGTTCCTTTCGAGGGCCGGACATACCAGGAAGTCATCCTGCGCCACGTTCGGGAAGCACCGAACCTCGAGCGGTTGCCGGCAGCGGCTAAGCCGACGGTAGGCTGGCTCCTGGCCAAGAATCCTTTCCAGCGCCCCCAATCGGCCGCCGAGCTTCTCAACGCCCTCAAGGGAAGGAAGAGAGTCCCGGCTCTGGTCGCCGTCGCTCCTGCCGCCGCGACGGATGCCGGCAGGACGGCCGTTTCGACAGGATGGCGTGAGCCTTCGGCCGCCCCCAACCGCTCGCCGCGCATTCGCAGCCGTCGAGCGACTCTGCTCATTGGCGGGTTCGTGGCTGTGACCCTGGCGTTCGCATCGGGCGTCACCTTACTGGCGTTCCTCCCAGCCGGGGCTTCGCCGGAGCCTTCCAACAGGCCTGCTGACGTTTCGGGCCAGAAAGAAGTCGCGTCGCTAGGCTCGACCGCCAGCTTGAACGCAATCGTTTCTCCTTCCGGAAGCGCAGGGTTGGCTGCGATCTTCGGCATCAGCTCGAGCGTCGCAGCGACGCCCAGTCCGATGTTTACCGCGCCGACGCCATCGCCAAAGCCCAACCCCACGCCGACACCGCCTTTCACGTCAACGACGCCTCCTACATCGCCCCCGACTCCTACTCCCACGCCAACTCCCACCCCGACCCCGACCCCGACGCCCACGCCGACGCCCACGCCGACCCCGACGCCGACCCCGACGCCGACCCCGACGCCCACGCCGACGCCGCCCGTCACGTACCAGTCTGTAAGCGCTGGCTGGGACCACGCGTGTGCCATCGAGAGCATTGGCGGTGTGCTCCTCTGCTGGGGTCGAAACAACAACGGCCAGGCGACACCACCATCAGGCACATACTCAGCCGTGAGCGCAGGCATGGGTTACACCTGCGCCATCAGGACCGATAGCACGCTCGTTTGTTGGGGTTACAACGGCGTCGGCCAGGCGACTCCACCGTCGGGTACCTACGTGGCGGTGTTCGCAAGGTACTACGACACCTGTGCGATCGCCACTGATGCCTCGCTAGCGTGCTGGGGTTCCAATAACAACCACCAGGCCAACGCACCGTCGGGTTCCTACGTCTCCGTGAGCGCAGGTAACGGCTTCGCCTGTGCCATCAGGACCGATCAGGCGTTGGCATGCTGGGGCTACAACGCGGACGGCGAGGCCAGTCCGCCCTCCGGCGCCTACAAGGCCCTGAGCGTCGGTGGCATACACGCTTGTGCCATCAGGACCGATGGCACACTTGCGTGCTGGGGCAACAATGCCCACGGCCAGGCCACTCCACCGTCAGGGACGTACACCGCCGTCAGCGCGGGCGACACGAGCACCTGTGCCATCAGGACGGACGGTACGCTCGCTTGCTGGGGTGCAAACGACTCCGGCAAGGCGACCCCACCCACAGGCACGTACTCCGCCGTGAGCGCTGGCATCGGCTCGTTTGGGTGCGCCATCACGACCGATGGAACAGTTGCCTGCTGGGGCTACAACGGCAACGGCGAAGCGTCGCCGCCGAAATGAGCGCGATCGTGGTCCCACGCCAGATCACACGCCGAAGAGCCGGCGGTCCCAGCCATGACTGAGCGCTTCACGCTGCTCTCCGAACTCGGCCGGGGTGGCATGGGTGTCGTCTGGAAGGCCCGCGACGGGCAGACCGGATCGATCGTCGCGCTCAAGCTGCTGCGCGAGACTTATGCCGAAGACCCCGAGTATCTGGCCCGCTTCGAGCGAGAGCTAGAGCTGGCGCGACGGATCGACTCGGCTCATGTGGTCAAGGTGCTCGGCTTTGGCGTTCGCAAGAAGGTGCCGTATCTGGCCCTCGAGTATGTCGATGGTCCCTCTCTCCACGAGGCCCTGATCGCCCACGGCCCATACGACTGGCCCGAGACGCGAGCGATCCTGGCGCAGCTCGCCCAGGGCCTCGCCGATGCCCATGCCGCAGGCGTCGTCCATCGCGACGTGAAGCCCTCCAACGTCCTGATCGGTCCCGATGGCGTCGCCAGGCTGACCGACTTCGGCATCGCCCGCGGGCTGGACCTCACGCGCTTCACGGCCACGAGCACCCTCCTGGGTACGCCCGTATATCTCGCGCCCGAGGGTCCCAAGGACGCCCGCTCCGATCTATACAGCCTCGGCATCATCGGCTACGAGCTCCTGACCGGTGCCGTCCCGTTTACCGGGCACACCTATCAGGACGTAATCATCGAGCACATCCGCACGCAACCGGACCTTGCCAAGCTGCCGGCGGATGCTCGACCCATCATCGGCTGGCTCCTGGCGAAGAACCCGGCCGATCGGCCGCAACGGGCGAGCGCCCTGCTGCCGGTCCTCTGGGGCGGGGCGCAGGTGCCAGCCCAGAGCCCCATGCCGCAGCAGGTGGACCGAGCCACGCCGCCTCAACCCCGGCCCGGCATACGAAACGCGGGCCCGCGCAAGCCAGCCCGCCCACGGACCCCTCCGCCAGTCGGAGGCCGAGCCTCCTTTCCCACGCCAGGTCGTCCAACTGCCGCGGCTCGCCGTAAGTCCACTCCGCTGATCGTGGGGCTCGGCGTCGTGGGCCTGGTCGTGTGCGTTGTGGCGGTCGCCCTCGCAAGTCGCTTCATGCCCAGCACGACCAGCACGCTCAGCCCGGCCATCACGCTCAGCCCGGCCATCACGCTCAGCCCGGCCATCACGCTCAGCCCGGCCGGCACCTTCAGCCCAACCGGCTCGATGGCCACCGCTCGCGACTCCCATACGGCGACGCTGCTCTCCGACGGCCGCGTTCTCATCGCCGGAGGCTACGATGGCTCAGCGTATCTCGCCACCGCCGAGGTGTATGACCCAAAGACCGGCCGGTTCACCGCGACCGGCTCGATGACCGCCGCTCGCGCCGTCTACACCGCAACGCTGCTGTCGGACCGCTCCGTCCTCGTCGCCGGAGGCGTCGGGAGCTCAGGGACTGTCGCCTCAGCCGAGCTGTATGACCCGGCGACCGGCCGGTTCACCGCGACCGGCTCGATGGCCGCCGCTCGCGCCGGGCACACCGCCACGCTGCTCTCCGACGGCCGCGTCCTCATCGCCGGTGGCGCGGGCTCCTCAGCCGAACTGTATGACCCAAAGACCGGCACTTTCACCGCGACCGGCTCGATGACCACCTCTCGCGACATGTTCACGGCGACGCTGCTCTCCGACGGCCGCGTCCTCATCGCCGGTGGCGCGGGCTCCTCAGCCGAACTGTATGACCCAAAGACCGGCACTTTCACCGAGACCGGCTCGATGACCACCTCTCGCGACATGTTCACGGCGACGCTGCTCTCCGACGGCCGCGTCCTGATCACCGGAGGTACCGACGGATCAACGGATCTCGCCACCGCCGAGGTGTATGACCCAAAGACCGGCCGGTTCACCGCGACCGGCTCGATGGCCACCGATCGCGTCGGGCACACCGCCACGCTGCTGTCCGACGGCCGCGTCCTCATCGCCGGAGGCTCCGCTAGCTCAGTGGCTCTCTCCACGGCCGAGCTGTACCAGCCATGACCGAGCGCTTCACCCTCCTGACCGGGCTCGGCCGTGGCGGCATGGGCGTCGTCTGGAAGGCCCGCGACGGGCAGACCGGATCGATCGTCGCGCTCAAGCTGCTGTGCGAGGCCTACGCCGAAGACCCCAGGATCGTGCCGTGAAACCCGTCCGCCTGGTCGATCTGCGGATCTTGCTCGAGGCGGCATGCGGTGTCGCGCTGGCCCTGGCGTTGCTGATGCCGTTCTTCACGGTCAGCGCGCAGAATTACATTCCCGTCAAGGCCGTGACGTCGATCACGGACGCAATCCCGCAGGAGCCACTGGCGGACCTCTTCGTTGCAGTGGCGGCGCTGGCACTGATCCTGTCTGTGTTGAGGGTGCTTCGACCGGCGAGCGGACTCCTGCTGATGTTGCTATCGCTGGCCTCCTTCGTCGCCGCGGGCGTGCTCGTCGCGATCCTCCAGCTGCAATGGAGCGACGCCACCTCAGGCTGGCAGATGGATGCGGCCCGCTTTCTCGGTGTCGAGTTCTCGCACTCGTTCGGCTTCTGGGTCTATCTGGGCGCCGCGGTCATAGGCGGCGGGCTCGTCCTGACTGAACTGGCCTCGCGCCTTTCCGGACGGCCGGCCATGGCCGTCAATCCGAGCTTCCACCCCCCGGCCGGTAGTCTTTCTCAGCCGCTGCTCGGGGCGGCCTGGGCGGCAGGGGGCGATGCCCCATCTGCCCCGGTCCCCGTGCGAGAGGCTTACGCCCAGTCCATGGCGCCGATCATGCGCGCTCCGGCGGACGTCGCTGCCGGAGCCGCCGGAGCCGGTCGTGTCGTCGTGGTCGAATCCGGTCGATCGACCGCCGTCGTGGTCGCGCTCGGGCAGAGCGTCCTCCTCGGGCGCGATGCGGGTTGCGGCGTTCGGCTGACCGATCCGCGCGTCAGCCGGCGTCATACCTCGATCGAACGGGTGAGCGGCGGATGGGTCGTGCGCGACCTGGGGGCTACGAACCCGACCCGGCTGCTTCAGTCGGGAGGAACCTCGAGCGAGGTCGGCCCCGGAGTCCGCGTACCCTTGGGCCAGCTGCTCGTCGGCGACGTCCTGGTGACGCTGTACCCATGACCGAGCGCTTCACGCTGATCTCCGAACTCGGCCGTGGCGGCATGGGCGTCGTCTGGAAGGCCCGTGACGAAGAGAGCGGGCAACTCGTCGCCCTCAAGGTAATGCGCGAGGCATATGCCGAGGATGCAGATTACGTAACCCGCTTCGAGCGCGAGTTGGAGCTATCACGGCGCATCAACTCCGATCACGTCGTGAAGGTGCTCGGCTTCGGCGTACGCGAGCGGCTGCCCTATCTGGCCCTCGAGTACGTGGATGGCCCGTCGCTTCACCAAGCCCTCACCAGTCATGGTCCCTACTCCTGGCCGGAAGCTCGGGCTCTCCTGATCCAGATCACACAAGGCATCGCCGACGCCCATGCGGCTGACATCATCCACCGCGACGTCAAGCCGTCCAACGTTCTGATCAGTGCCGATGGCGTGGCCAAGCTGACCGACTTCGGAATCGCGCGCGGGCTCGACCTCGCACGCATGACCGCCACCAGCACCATGCTGGGCACGCCCGCCTATCTCGCGCCCGAAGGACCGGTCGATACCCGATCAGACCTCTACAGCCTGGGCATCATCGGTTACGAGCTATTGAGCGGCGCGCCGCCGTTCGTCGGTTCAACGTACCAGCAGATCATTCTGGCGCACGTTCGTACCGCGCCGGACCTGGAGAAGCTGCCGCCAGAGGCCCGCCCGATAATCGGCTGGCTCCTGGCCAAAGACGCCGAGGATCGACCCCAGAACGGACAGGAGCTACTCGCGGTTCTCCGGGGCCGACTGATGCTGCCCGGGATGACCGCGCCAATGCTTGCCGCCTATGCGCCGGTCGCGCCTGTCACGCCGCCGTCTCCCACCCCCAGCCCGGCGTTGCCCTTCGGGCCGCCCCTTGGTGCATTGCCCGCCCCAGGGTCATTCAGGTTGCGGGATGCCGGCCGATTCTCCCTAGGCAGGCACATGACTGTGCCCCGTGTTGGCCATGCGTCAACGTTGATGGCCGACGGCCGTGTGCTACTGACGGGCGGCTGGGACGGGAGGACCGTAATCGGAGCCGCTGAGGTGTTTGATCCAGTGTCGGGGAGCATTTCAGGCGCCGGGACTGCCCTTTTGGCTCGCATGGGCCACACCGCTACGCTACTCCTCGATGGCGGCGTGCTCGTGGCGGGCGGCGGCGACGGCCATGCCTCCATCCGGTCGGCGGAGACATATGACCCGGCCACGCGCTCCTTCTCGGCGACAACTCCAATGAAGTACGCGCGTCAGGGCCACACGGCTACGCCTCTTCCCGATGGTCGCGTTGTAGTCGTGGGTGGCTATGCACACCGTCGGTCCGGATCGATAGCAGAGATCGAGATCTTTGATCCAGGAACGCGGAGCTTCGCGCCAGCCGGCCAACTGTTGAGTGCGCGGATCGGACATGCGGCCACGCTGATGCCGGATGGCCGCGTCCTGATCACAGGGGGCAGCGCCAACGAGACGCTGGGCGGCAACGCGGAGCTATACGACCCGCGCACCCAGGAGACGGTCTATGTTGGTCGCCTGACGAGATCGCGCCGGAATCACACCTCCGTACTTCTCCTGGATGGCCGGGTGTTCATTGCCGGCGGCATAGACGAGATCCACCTCGCCTCGGCCGAGACTTACTTGCCGCTGACCGTTGGGTTTACCTCCATCGCGCCGTTGCGGGAACCGCGAAGCGACCATACCGCGACGGTGCTGCCGGACGGCCGAGTCCTCATCGTCGGAGGCACAGGCCCAGACGGGCTCACTTACTCGACGGAGTTGTTCTATCCGGACTCGAACTCGTTCGTCCCGGATGCATCCACGACGATTGCCCGACAGGATCACACGGCGACGCTGCTGCCCAAGGGCAGGGTCCTCATCGCTGGCGGAAGGGGACGGGACGACGGTCCTCTGGCCTCGACAGAGGTGTACTCGCAGTGACCTACCTGGCGGTCCCCATCCAAAGCCGCGGCGACCACACTCGTGGCTGAGCGCTTCACTCTGCTCTCCGAACTCGGCCGGGGCGGCATGGGTGTCGTCTGGAAGGCCCGCGACGAAGAGACAGGATCGATCGTCGCGCTCAAGCTGTTGCGCGAGACGTATGCCGAAGACCCCGACTACGTCACCCGCTTCGAGCGCGAGCTGGAGCTGGCCAAGCGGATCCATTCGCGCAACGTGATCCAGGTCCTCGGCTACGGCGTTCGAGACAAGACCCCCTATCTGGCCCTGGAGTTCGTGGACGGTCCGTCTCTTCGCGAACGTCTGGCGGTCCACGGCCCGTATAACTGGCCCGAGGCCCGCACGCTCCTTGCCCAGATCGCCCAGGGTCTGGCCGATGCTCATGCCGCGGGGGTCGTCCATCGCGATCTGAAGCCATCGAACGTTCTCATTGGCTCCGATGGAGTCGCCAAGCTCGCCGACTTCGGGATCGCCAGGGGCCTGGATCTCACCCGAGTCACCGGCACTTCCACCCTTCTGGGCACTCCCGCGTATCTCGCACCAGAGGGTCCTGCCGACGAGCGCTCTGATCTGTATAGCCTGGGCGTCATCGCCTACGAGCTACTGACAGGGGTCGTGCCCTTCGAGGGCCGCACGTACCAGGAAGTTATCCTGCGTCACGTTCGGGAGGCGCCCAATCTGGAGAAGCTGCCCAAAGAGGCGCGGAAGACGGTCGGCTGGCTCCTTGCGAAGAACCCGGCCAAGCGACCGCAGTCGGCCGCCGAGCTCGTCGCCGCGCTCGAGGGGAAGCGAAAGGTGCCCGTGGCGCAAGCGACCGAGTTGGCCGCGGCGACGGACCGCCCCGCACCGGCCCAACCTATGTCACCGACACCCGCGCTCGCTCTACAGGCGTCGCCCGATCTTCAGGGTGGCTCTGCCCTGCCTCCACCGAACCAGCCCCTCGCGGCGGCCGCCCAGGCAGCGCCAGTCTGGCTTTCCGGGTCGCGGCCCATTGCCGCTCGCCGCCGTACTCCGCCCTCGCTTGTAGTCGGGTTCGGGGTCGGGGCTCTGGTTGTGTGCCTTGTGGCGGCCGCCCTCGCCGGGGCCTACCTTACGGGAGCATCCAGATCAACCGTATCGCCGCTCATCGCCGCCAACGAGACGACGCCGGCCGCGACTATCACGCCCGCAGCCACACCCACTGCGTCGCCAACACCAACGCCAACGCCAACGCCAACGCCGGCACCCACTCCGACGCCGCTGCCGCACGATGAATTCCAATCGGTGGCGGCGATGACACAGCAGCGCGCCTATCAAACGGCGACGCTTTTGAAGGATGGCACCGTACTCCTAGCCGGGAGCTGGGACGGCAAGAGTGCGTCCGCATCGGCGGAGATCTACGACCCGACGACGCGCACGTTCCGAGCTACAGGGTCGATGCTGTCCAAGAGAATGAACCATACCGCAACGCTGCTTCCGAACGGCCGAGTCCTGATAGTGGGCGGTACGACTGACGGAAACAACGCGCTGTCCACGGCGGAACTGTACGACCCGGCCACGGGCAAGTTCAGCAGCACGGGGTCGATGAAGTTTCCTAGGCAGGAGCACACCGCCACGCTGCTTTCAGACGGCAAGGTGCTCATCGCCGGAGGACACGACAACCGCTATTCCTATCCGATCGCCGAACTCTACAACCCGAAAACCGGCAGGTTCACCCAGACGGGAACCATGGCAGTCGGCAGATGCCTTGGCGCTTCAACACTCCTGCTGGACGGTCGCGTCCTTTTGACCGGCAACGGGTGCGGGCAGGACCGGACGACGGCCGAGTTGTATAACCCCAAGACTGGCCGTTTCGCGAAGACTGGGTCTCTGCTCACCGGACGGTTCGGGCAGACGGCAACCAGGCTCGAGGATGGACGCGTGCTCATCGCCGGCGGCAATAGCGGGTCGAACGCACTCGCGTCGGCGGAGTTGTACGATCCGAAGGCTGGCACATTCAGCCCTACTGGGTCCATGACCGCCGCTCGATGGGGCCATTCAGCTACGCTCGTAGGGGACGGCCGCGTTGTGATTATCGGCGGCTGGGGAGGCGGCAGTTCCCCATCTACCGCCGATCTGTACGACCCAGTAACGCAGACCTTCAGTCCCGCCGGCGCGCCCCTTGCCGCGCGCGAGGACCACACAGCGACCCTCCTCGCGGATGGCACTGTTCTCATCGCCGGGGGCAACGACGGAAGTCTCGTGCTGGCCGAGGCTGAACTCTACTGGCCGTAGGACCGCCAACACCGTCTGTCCGCCGAGCGCCACAGCCTTGCGAGTTATCCACTGATCGGCGACCACGAGGCGCTGGGGACGGCGACTCGCACCCGGACGCTATGGAATGGGGCACGAGTCAGCCGGGACCGACATGCCCGTTGCACGACCAACACACGCCGACTCCAGCAGGGACCACCGCACCGCAATGGGGACACGAGACCGGGCGTCCAGACGCGGCGCCATCGAGGGTGATTGAGGCGGACATCGATCCGGATTCGACAACGTCGATCAGGCAGACGAACCCGCCGACCACCGCCGCGGCGAGGCCCACCCACAAGCCTAAGCTGGGCTGGAGGCCGACGTTGACTCCGACATACGAGTAGAAGCTCGCTGCCTGCGCCAACTCGCCGTTCCACTCAGCCAGCATCCAGACGTAGCCCGCGGCCATGGCGATAAAGCCGAGGAGGGTGACGGCCGCCGTGGACATACGTGGGTTGTTTAGCCGCAAGAGCGCCGCGACAGCCGCCGCCGCACCACCGAACACGATCAGAAGCATCTCAATGTACGAGGTCCAATTCATCTTCTGAATAATGTCGAGCAAGGACACCGAGAGCGACAACGAGGTGCCCGAGTAGCTTTCGGAGGCCGACGCAAACGGCAGGATAAAGGTGCACAGCGCGGCGATGGCGATCCCCAATTGCAGCAGCGGCGGCCCATTCGTCGCCGTCGGCTTCGGGGGACTTGCGCGAACTGCGCCACCGGCGGGTCCCGACAACCACGGGGCAAGGCTTCCCGGAACGAACGCGGCTGGCGTTGCCGGAGGGCGAGGCGAGAGAGCGAGCGGGGGGGTGCGCGAAGCGGGCGTCGATGAAACGGCAGATGCGGAGGGCGACGCTGGAGGCACGCCTTCGGCGAGTGCGCCGAGGTCCCCAGCGCAGTAAGCACAGAACTTCTGACCAGCCAGAAGTAGCTGCTTGCCGCAGTTCGGGCAGAACATCGGTGCCACTCTTACCTCCCTTCGCGCCACTCGCTCGGCGCTCTCTCGATCACTTGCACGTTCTGACGAACGACCGGTCCAACGGGTTCGGGTCGTCGCAGGACTGATCGTCCGGACCCATGATGACAAGGCCGAGTTCGGCCCGCAGCACAGGCTTGGTGGGCCCGCATCCGGTAGCTGTCGCGGTTGATTTTGAAGACGACAGCGATGCAGCAGCTCTCGTTCACATCATCTGGTTGTGCGGCGTCAATTCGTCGCCGATACTGCGAACCAACGGCAGCGGTACCGTCACCGCGGCAGAACGGAGGGAGTTCAATGGATATTCGACACTGCCCACACTGCGGAACTGGGCTGCCAATTGCAGGCATGCGCTTCTGCGGGACCTGTGGCTTCGACCTCTCGACGTTGAATCTGCCCTCCATTCCGGCCGCTGCCAGTTCTCCGGTCATTCCCACCCCGCCGCCCGCGTCATGGGCTGGCGCGGCACAGGTCGCGGATCCAGCACCGTCGCTGGTCACGCCCACGGCGGCTGCTTCTATCGGCCCCATAGTTGCCGGGCCTCAAGAACTGATCGTTGCGGCCGGATGCGCGGCCGGAGCGCTCATCGCGACCATCCTTCCTTGGTATTCCACGGTCCTGGGCTTGGCCTCGGTCTCTGGCCTGCAGTTCGTCTTTCCGGTGATTGCGCCAGTGGTAGGACTCATCGCTTACTGGAAACTGCACACGAACCCACCCGAGTCTCTCACCAGCGGCTGGACGTACGCGCTGCGAATCTCGCTCACGGCGGGGCTGGTGATCGCGGTGTGGATACTCATCGCCGTAGCTAACTCGACTACGACCTCGTATGGCTACACCTACAGCACGTCCAGCCTGGCGCAGTCCAGCGTCGGAATATGGCTGTACGGCCTCGCCTGCGCCGTCGGTGCATTCTTCTCGTTCAAGTTCCCATACGCGAAGAAGGCTCCGAAGTGATCCGCCTCAAGCGCCGGTCGATCGGAGCGAATCTGGCGTCACGGCATAAAGCGGCCAGTACGCCAACTGCGACTGCCGCTGGTCGCCCTGGTCAGGGCGCTCAAAGCGACTTGCGATGGGGACCCGCTGGCACGGCCTCGCACATTGGCTACCGCCGACTGGCCTACGCCGGTCGGATCACGTCAGCGCCGTAACAGTGAAGCTCCGAACTTCGAGCTGAGTCTTGTCCGACCAAAGACCGACGTAGCCCGGCTCGAGGTTGCTGTTGTCGTTGTAGTTGTAGTCAATCTGCTCCAGGCCATTGATGTATACGCGGACTTCCTTGCCCTGGACTTCAATGCGCAGCTTGAACCAGCCGCTCGGGGCGAATGTCTTGCTGTCCAACGGACCGTCGTACTGGGCATTGGGCCAATCACCGACTGTTCTTAGCTGAAGGCTTTGGTCCGCGCAGCGATAGCCGGCGCCGAATCCGCCTCCACCGCCGTCCCATCGGACCACGATCC
>Ga0182027_10009221_pt1 | contig 14220 bp, 14 predicted proteins | sample 712E1DmetaG_FD_121300 | JGI IMG/M metagenome (GOLD analysis project Ga0182027, IMG submission 121300) | Permafrost microbial communities from Stordalen Mire, Sweden - 712E1D metaG (Illumina Assembly) | ecosystem: Environmental > Terrestrial > Soil > Wetlands > Permafrost | place: Sweden...
CCCCACAGTGCCGGTGATCGCAAGGCCGCGCTGGACTGCAATTCGACGCGCAGCTCGATCATCCACCAGCAGTTGTGTCGCCTTCAGTTCGCACGCCAAGGCAATCGCTTCGCACTCCCCCAAGCCCAAGTGCGCGGTGGGTTCGGCTTGGTTCGGGCGCCGAACCGATGCCCATTGCGGCAGCGCCCTGATCCACGCCTGAACTTTTGGGGGCGTTCTGGAGTGGGAAAGCTCTCGGGCGACAGCGGAAGGGATCACCAACTGCCCATAGATCTGCGGCACTACATGGATCGCCTCGCAAAGAATGAGGTATTGAACAGGACCGCTGTCAGCGACGACCAGGCTCACTTGCGGCCGAACACTTCGGCGAGATTACGGCGGTCCTCCTCCAGCATTTCCTGCGTGTAGGGCAGACGCGCATTGTGGCGGTCCAGAAAATCTTCCGCTTCCCATCGGTTCAGACCCAGCAGTTCCGCCAGCCGGCCCAGCGAGATTTCCTCCGCCAGGTACCGTTGCAGAGTCAAGGCTTCCAAAACGCGCCGGGGAATTTCGGCGTCGCGGCCCAATCCTTCCATAATCTCATCCGGTAATTTTAGAGTGACTTGCATGGCATCATTTCAAATGTCTGGTGTCCCACCCAAACATTGGAATAGAATACCACAGGAGCAGCCGATTTGACAATGAGAACAGAGACCCCCAACCCTCATGGCGGGTCCGGCTGCTGCCACGCGGCCAGCAAGTCACGGGCCTCGTCAAAATCCTCGTCCTTCAAAACCCAAAGCTCCGGATTAAACGGAGCGCCGTACATGGAGATATATGTCTCGTTGCGAGTCTCGCAATCAATCCCTGCGCCCTCCAACCGGCTGCGGAGCAGTCCGAGCGTTGCGCTGTCTGGTGACGCAAATAATCGTTTCATTCGGCGGGCGAACAAAAACCGAAATGGTCTCTGTCGGCTCTCGACAAGAACCGTGTTGCCCCCGCTCCCCAAAGTCAAGTCTTCAGTGGTGAGAACTCCTCAAATCCCGTCTCCCAAGTTATTGGGCGGGAGTTCGTGGCTGATCGCAACCTCGGCCCCGAGATGGGCGTCGTCGGTCGAGAGAACCCGGTAGTTGCGGATTTGAAAGGAGATTTTGCGGCCGTCGTCCAGGGCGAGCCGGGAGTACTCCTCCTTGCTCATGCGGGAGCGGACGACCAGGCCGCTGGGCAACTCCAGTTCCAGGCGCAGCATCACGCCCAGGAAATAGGTGCGCCGCAGGGTCGCGGGATAGCGGCAGGCCGCCGGATCCGGCGACACCTGCACGGCGTAAGGCCGGAATCCGATCCGCAGCTTCTGGCCGTCGCCCAGCCCGTGCGCGGGAAATTCCAGTTCGTTATGCCGCGCCACCCCGCCGCGCACTTCCAGTTCCAGCACGTTCAACACGCCGACAAACTTGGCGACAAATTCATTGCGGGGCTGCTCATAGACTTCCTGGGGCGTGCCGATTTGGGCGACCTGGCCGCTGGAAAAAATGACAATTCGATCCGCCACCTCCATGGCCTCCTCCTGATCGTGGGTGACAAAGATGGTGGTCAGCTTCAAATCCTGATGCAAGCGCACGAGCCATTGGCGCAATTCCTGGCGGATTTGCGCGTCCACCGCGGCAAACGGCTCGTCGAGCAACAGGACATCGGGATTGCCGGCCAGGGCGCGGGCGATGGCGACCCGCTGGCGCTGCCCGCCGGACAGTTGGTGGGGAAGCCGCTCTTCCAACCCCTTCAACTCGAGCAAGGCGACCAGTTCGGCCACGCGCGCCTGGATGCGGGCGCGGCTCCATTTTTTGATTTTGGGGCCGAAGGCGATGTTCTTGAAGACGGTCATGGTCTTGAACAGGGCGTAATTCTGAAAAACGAAACCGATGTTGCGGTGTTGCGCCGGGACGCCGCTGACCTGGGCGCCGCGGATGAAAATGTCCCCCTCGTCGGGCATGTCCAGGCCCGCGATCAGGCGCAAGGCGGTCGTCTTGCCCCCGCCGCTGGGGCCGAGCAACGCCACCAACTCGCCGTCGTTGACGGTGAAATTGATGCCGCTCAGCGCGCGCACTCCGCCGAATTGCTTGCTGATATTTTTTAGCTCGATGCTCAAGGCAGAGGTTGAGGGTGGCGGGATGCTCCGAAAATGTCCAGCCTGTACCCGCTCCGGCGGTGTCCGAAGGCGCATGGAGAATTCTCCATTTTCCCGGTAGGGCAGAGCTGCTGCTCTGCCCTGAAATCTTGGGCGGCGCGGCAGCGCCGCCCTACCCAGGACTGTCCTGCACCCTGGAGATCATTGCCCTGCTAAAAACACTGGTTAACGGAGCCTTTGGGGATTACAGTGTAGGTGTCATCACACGTTTATGTTCGGCCGCGGAAGCGCACCACTAGAAAAATGCACCGACAGACAAGTTCGAGGCTCGCTGATTTTCGGAACGCTCATTTGTGGTGCCGTTGTTGTCGGGACATTTTCCAGCCACCGGCAGCCAGAGTGGTTTCTCTGGATTGTTCGCTGCTTCGGAGCCTTCTGGCTGGTTAATTGGTGGCGTCGTCATTTACATGAGATACGGCGCAGAACAGGCAGTCGTTGACGCCCAACGAGTCGCTGGAATACCGCGCTCCATTGGCGGACTTGTCATCCGCGCGCCAAAGAGATACCTTTCCAACATGAGTACTGTGCAAGAAATCGAATCCGCAATCACACAACTCGAACCCAGGGATATTCATGCTGTGGCTGATTGGTTACTGGAATACCGAGAAACGCTTTGGGATGAGAGAATTGCGGCGGACGCCCATGCCGGGAAGTTGGACCCGCTCATCAAAAAAGCCAAGGCCGGCCATCGCGCGGGGAAGGCGACACCTTTCCCGTGAAATCAAGCGCGTTGCCGGATTTTTGGACGTGTTTCAATCGCTTGCCGCCAAATGTTCAAAAGATTGCGCGCAAGAATTTCGCCCTTTGGAAAAAGCAACCCAGCTTGAAATCTCTCGCCTTCAAGAGAATCAAGCACGATCTCTGGTCGGTGCGGACGGGGTCGGGTTTCCGCGCCCTGGCAACCTTTGATGATGGCCGTTTCCTTTGGTTTTGGATCGGCACGCACGATGAATATGAGCGGCTATTGCGCACACTTTGATCCGTCGCGACAAAAGCGTGCCGCCGATTTTCAAATCGGCGAATCGCGGAGTCCCCGTCGCTGCGGGCTTGGAAGCCCGCGACACAGCAGACTTTGAAGTCTGCGCCACAAGCCAAACGCTCTGCGTGTAGAACCCAAAATCCACTGAAATCGTCGAAAACGAAAAAATCTGGGCTGCGCGGCAGCGCAGCCCTACCAATGGCTGAGGACTTTCCGACGTTCACCCAAGCTCCCTAGAGCGGTTCCTGTTCGCGCCGGCTCTTCCATTCGAGGTAAGTCTTGACGCCTAAAGTGACCAGGGCCAGCAGCGCGAGCAAGGTGGCCACGGCAAAAGGCGCCGCCGGATGGCTGAAGTCATTGTACAATTTTTCCACGCGCAACGGCAGGGTGTCCGTCTTGCCGGCGATTTTGCTGGAGACGACGGACACCGCGCCGTATTCGCCCATGGCGCGGGCATTGCAAAGGATGACGCCATAGAAAAGCCCCCATTTGACCGATGGCAGGGAGACATGCCAGAAGGTTTGCCAGCCGCTGGCCCCCAGGGTCAGGGCGGCTTCCTCCTGTTCCCGGCCCTGGTCCTCCATGATGGGAATCAATTCGCGGGCCACAAAAGGAAAGGTGACGAACATCGTCGCCAGCACAATGCCGGGCACGGCAAAAATAATCGTCACGCCATGGGCCTTGAGCCAGTCCCCCAGCAGCCCGTTGGCGCCGCACAGCAGGACAAACATCAGCCCCGCCACAACCGGGGAGACCGAAAAAGGCAGGTCAATAAAGGTCAACAAAACCGCCTTGCCGCGAAAATCGAACTTGGCGATGGCCCAGGAAGCCGCCACCCCAAAGAGCACGTTCAACGGCACGCTGATGGCCGCGACCAGCAATGTCAAGCGAATCGCCGCCACCGTGTCCTTTTCCGACAGCGTCTGCCAGTAAGCGGCCCGGCCGGCGGAGAAGGCCTGCCCAAAGACGTTGGCCAGCGGCAGCAACAGGAAGAGCGCCGCAAAAAGGCCGGCCACCCCGATCAAGAGCCATTTGACCAGCGGCGGCTCCTGGGTGGAGGAATGGGCCGGGCGCTCCGGCGCGGCGGTGGTGCGGGGCGGGTTCATGGCCGTTGAAATTTAGCGGACCACCCTTGCAGCCAGTTCAGAGTCAACAGAAGGGCGAAGGAAAAGACCAGCAGCACCAGCGCCACCCCGATGGCCCCCGTGTAATCGAAGCCCCCGCTTTCCAGCCGCATCACGACCAGGGTCGGCGCGATTTCCGTTCGGAACGGCAGATTCCCCGAAATAAAGACAATGGAGCCGTATTCCCCCAGGCCGCGCGCGAAGGCCAGCCCAAACCCCGTCAGCACCGCCGGCAGCAGCGTGGGCGCGATCACGCTCCAAAAAGTGCGCAGCCGCCCGGCGCCGAGGATGGCGGCGGCTTCCTCCACCGCCTTGTCCAGATTCTCCAGCAGCGGTTGGAGCGTGCGCACGGAAAAGGGCAGCCCGACAAACGTCAGCGCCAGCACCACCCCCAGGCGGGAAGACTGGCCCTGAATGCCGATGGGCACCAGGAACCGGCCCAGCCAGCCGTTGGCGGAAAACAAGCTAGCCAGCGTCAGCCCGGCGACGGCGGTGGGCAGGGCGAAGGGAAAATCCACCAACCCATCCAACAACCGGCGTCCGGGGAACCGGTATCGCACCAGCACCCAGGCGAGCAGACTGCCAAACGCCGCGTTGAGCAAAGCGGCCGCGAAAGAGGCGCCCAGGCTCAGGCGATACGCCGCCAGCGCGCGCGCGTTGGTCGCCAGACGCCACAATTCCGGCCCCGACAAACTCAGCGCCTTGAGAGAGAGCACCGCAATGGGAATCAGCACCAGAACACTCAGGTACAAGACGGCGAACCCCAGGGTGATCCCGAAACCGGGGAGGGGATTGGATTTTCTTGGACTGGCGCGATCCTGGCGCATCGTTACGGTTCACATTGGACTACATTGGCCCTTACTGCCGGTTCTGGAAGATTTGGTCAAAGACTCCTCCTTCGTCAAAATGAATTTTCTGCGCCAAGGCCCAGCCGCCAAATGTGTCCTGGATGGTAAAGGTCTGGATGTTGGGAAAGGTCTTTTCGTGCCGCCGGGCGGCTTCGGCCAGGCGGGGCCGGAAAAAATGGCTGGCGGCGATTTCCTGTCCGGCCGGCGACCAGAGAAAATTCAGGTAGGCTTCGGCGACAGCGCGCGTGCCGCGCTGGTCCACCACTTTGTCCACCACGGCGACCGGCGGCTCGGCCAGAATGCTCAGGGAGGGATAGACGATTTGGTATTTGCCCTGCCCGAGGGAGCTGACCGCGAGGAGGGCCTCGTTTTCCCAGTTGACCAAAACATCGCCGAGACCGTTCTGAACGAAGGAAGTGGTGGAGTCTCTGGCCCCGGTGCCGAGCACTTTGACGTTGCCATAGAACTTGTCCACAAAGCGGGTGGCCGCCTTGGTGTCACCGTGGTTGCTCTTCAAGGCATAACCGTAGGCGGCCAGATAGACCCAGCGCGCGCCGCCGGAGGTCTTCGGATTGGGTGCGATAACGCCGAGGCCGGGTTTGACTAGGTCATTCCAATCTTTGATGCCCTTGGGATTGGGTTTCCGCACCAGGAAAACAATGGTAGAGGTGTAAGGCGTGCTGTTGTCCGGCAGGCGGCTCTGCCAGTTGGCCGGCACCAAATCGCCGTGGTTGTGCAGCGCGTCAATATCGCCGGCCAGCGCGAGCGTCACGACGTCCGCCTTCAAGCCGTCCATCACGGCGCGGGCCTGTTTGCCGGAGCCGCCATTGGATTGGTCCACGGTGACCATATCGCCGGTTTTTGCCTTCCAGTACTCCGAGAAGGCCCGGTTGATCTCCTGATACAATTCCCGCGTCGGGTCGTAAGAGACGTTGAGCAGGGTGATGGTTTTCTGCGCGCCGGCCGGTGGGACGGCCGGGGTGAAAAGAAAGCAGAAGACGATGGCCAATATGCCCAAGAATTTTTTCATTCAAAAATCCGGGTTTCAAAATCCGAACTGCAACCGGCTCAAGAACACTCTTTCATTCTGAGCCGAGACGTTTCCTGGTTTCGGCGCTGCGGCGCCCGGCGCAAACCCAAAGGTAGTCCGTTCGTATTCGAAAATCCACTTTATATTCTTGTTCATAAACCAGTTCAAACCGACGCCCCAGGTGGTGGCGCTCTGGGCGGAATTTGCAACGGCAAAATCTTTCGGCTTGGAAAAGGCGGCGTTATCCAGGGAAATCCCTTGGATCCGCGCGAGCAACTGCCAGGCGCCCATGCCGGAGCCATTGAAGTGGAAGGGGTGGAGCGGCGCGGGCGGCGTCCAGAAACCGTTGGTTTCGCCCGTGAGGAACCAGGAGGCGGTGACGTCCCAGCCCCGGTTGTCGAACCATTCCTGGGTATGCGAGGCGCCGGCATCGCGTTGGAACTTTTCCGAGGAAACAATGTATTCCCAATAAAGCCCCGCCGGTCCCCAATAGTAGTAGCCTTGCGGATCCAGCCGAAGATGACCGCCCGCTTCCGTCACGTTCGTTGACCCGCTGGCATAACTGAAGAATTTCTGCCGGCCCATGGTGGCAAAGCTCGGAGTGGTGGCGCCCGACTCCAGCCCATAGCTGGCGCCGAGTCCAAAACCGAAGTTTTGCAGGCCCGCCATTCTCGTGTTGAGGAACGGCAGCGCGAAAACCCGGCCCGCCACATCTTTCTCATTGTCCGCCACTTCAATGTCGCCGCTGTTGCCGTCGGGCACGCCGTTAAAAGCGCCGACCCCATAATAGAGCGCGCCCTTGAACAGGTCGCCATGCACCATGAAACCGACATCCCGGTTGGGGGCCAGTTCCGACGGATAACCGCGTTCCACCAGATAAAGATTCTCGTCGGCCGGCTGGACTTCCAGGCTGACGGGGACCCGCATTTTGCCCGCCTTGAGCTGAACCTCCGGCACGTAATGAATGTCCACATAAGCGTCCAGGAGCAAATTGTTGTTGGTGGTGGTGGCGAGAAATCCCGACCCAAAGTCCGTTTGCATAAAGTAATCGTAGTTTTGGAAGACCGTGCCGGAAGCGACGGCGCGCAACCGGCGCATGGTGAACGTGTCCTTGGCCCCGTAAGTGGGACTGGCGTAATAGTGCGAGTCCAACTGGCCCATGCCGTGGAGTTTGAGCGTGAAATTCGTGTCGGCGGACTGCATGACGAAGCCGTTCTCTCCGGCTGTGATAAAAGGAGGGGCCTTGGGCTTCGAGCCAGCCTCTTCTGCCTGGACTTGGGCTGGCTTTGGAGGCTCGCCCTGATGCTGGCTCTCCAGTTGTTGCACCCTGGCGCTCAACGCATCAATTTGCTTTTTCAAAGCCGCGATGGTGTCGGCGGTGTCGTCGGCCAGGGCGGACGAGGCAACGAGTTGCGCGCCGAGGATCGCCGCCACGATCCATTTATTGTTGTTGGTCATTGTCTTCGTTTGTTCTGCCGGAACCTGTGGAAGCACAGTCCGTTTGCCGGCAAATATTCAATGAAAACTCGCTTCATTGGCGGACAATCTAGCAGAATAATATACTATGTCAATAGAGATGTATATAATTCAATCTTTAACGTTATTTATTGGCTTTTTTACAGTATTCGACTAATTAGAGTCTAAATGTCATGTAAATATATAGTGATTCTCTCAGCATTGTTGATCAAATCAGAAGAGATTTCTGTTTCAAAGGTGATGAGATGATCTGTGCAGACGGAATCTGAGTAAATTGTCCTTGATGCGCTTGATGAACTTTAGATGGACTATCAGAAGACCGCAACGAAACGCGGGGGGCCTTCGCTTGGGGGTGGCGGGCAGGCGTCAGGCCAGCGGCTTGCCCGGATCGGCAGAGGTCGGACTGATCTTTGGGGCGATGTGCCGGCGAAATTTTCGTACTCATGGTGCGCGGGTTGCCTAGGTTCGACGATTTGAGACGGTGTAACGGAGTGGAATGGAGGCGCGGGCCGGTGGAGTCGCTTACCGGCTGGCGCTGAAATGAAGCGGAGTGGAACCGGCTCGAATTGGCGAAGGCAGGCCCCTCCCCCAGCCGATGTGTCGGTGAAAGCCGATTCCGGCGACTCATCGGAGGTTGTGATCGGTGTCGGGGACGCCGAACTTTGGCCGGTTGCCTGGCCTGGGACGCAAAGCCTGGACGTTTTTTGTCTGCACGCTCCGGGGCTTTGTGCAGGGGAAAAATAATCGCGGCCGGAAAAAAGCCGGAAAAAAGGCTGGCGTTCAGTGCGGAATCTGTTATCTTCACCATTCCTTTGCAAATGTTTGCAAAGGGTGAACGGCCTGAGAATCCGTCTTCGTGTGAAGGCGGGCGGCCATAATAGCACTAAATATAATCCCGTGTTCCGCGGGATGGTTCGCCGCCCCCGGGCGTTGCGAACTTCTAACCAAAGGAAAATTGTGATCAGCATTGGCATTAAGGAATTACTGGACGCCGGCGTCCATTTCGGGCATCAGACCCGGCGTTGGAACCCCAAGATGAAGCCGTTCATCTTCGACGCGCGCAACGGCATCCACATCATTGACCTGAGCAAGTCGCTGGCGCAACTGGACGCGGCCTGCGATTTCCTGCACGGCCTCGTCGCCAAAGGCGGGAGCGTGCTGTTTGTCGGCACCAAGAAGCAGGCCCAGGAAGCCGTCAAGGAGTCCGCCAAGTCTTGCGGCCAACTCTATGTGACCGAACGCTGGCTGGGCGGCACGCTGACCAATTTCAACACCATCAAACGCTCCATCGCCCGCCTCAAAACCATCGAGAAATGGGAGACGGATGGCACGCTCAACAACTACGGCAAACAGGAGCAATCCATGTACCGCCGCGAAGCCGCCCGCCTGTTCAAAAACCTGGACGGCATCCGCGCCATGGACAAATACCCCGCCGCCCTGTTCATCGTGGACATCAAGCGCGAGCACAACGCCGTGGCCGAAGGACGCCGCCTGAAGATTCCCATCGTCGCCCTGGTAGACACCAATTGCGATCCGGAATTGGTCACTTACCCCATTGCCGGCAACGATGACGCGATCCGCTCCGTCCGCCTGATTTTACAGACCGTCGTTCAGACCGTCATCCAGGCGCGCGGCGAATACGAAGCCAAATACGGTCGCAGGAAAGCCGAACAAACCGAATCCGCGCCCGCCGCGCCCGCGCCCGCCGCCGCCCCGACGCCGGCAGCCCTGGCCGCCGTGGAAGTCCCCGTCATGGCCGCAAGCCGATTGCCCGCGCCCAGTGCGCAATGACCATCAACAATTAATAATTAACACTATTTGACATCATGGCTGAATTTACCGCTGGAGACGTAGGCAAGCTGCGCGAAATGACCGGAGCGGGCTTGATGGATTGCAAGAAGGCGCTGACCGAGGCCAAGGGCAGCATCGAGGCCGCCGTGGACCTGCTGCGCAAGAAAGGCCAGGCTTCCGCCGCGAAAAAGTCCAGCCGCCTCACCCGGGAAGGCATCGTGGCCCAGAACATCCAGGCCGGGGCCAGGGCCGGCGTTTTGGTGGAGATTAACTGCGAGACCGATTTTGTCGCCCGCAACGACATCTTCCGCGCCTTCGCCGAGGAGATTAGCCGCAAGCTGACCGCCGGGGCCGGCCTGGCGGACTTGGAAGCGGATCGCGTCGCCGCCGTGGCGCGAATCGGCGAGAACATCCAGGTTCCCCGTTTCATTCGTTACGAGGTTACCGGCAACGGCATGATTGCCGCCTATATCCACACCGGCGCCAAAGTGGGTGTTCTGGTGGAAGTGGGCGCCGGCAAGGAAACCACGGTGGCCCACGAAGATTTCAAACAATTGGTGCGCGACATCACGCTGCAAATCGCCGCTGGAAGCCCGTCGGTGGTTTCGCGCGAGCAACTCCCGGCCGCCGTGGTGGCCAAGGAGCGGGAAATCGCCGCCGAACAGGTCAAGAACAAGCCTCCCCAGGCCATCGCGAAAATTGTCGAAGGCAAGTTGGAGAAGTATTTTCAAACCTGCTGTCTGGTGGACCAGGGGTTTGTCAAGCGCAACTCGGAGATCTCCGTCAAGGAGCACATCGGCGGCATTGCCAAGCAATTGGGCGATGAAATCGCCATCCGCCGTTTCGCCCGCTTCCAGGTCGGCGAAACGCCGGCCGCCTGACGCGGGGCCGCTTGCCGGATCGGACGGATCGGTCGGATCAGACCGATCAGACGGATCAGACGGATCAGTCGCGGGGAGTATTTCCTTCGCGCCGCTTGCCATTTCCCCCGATTTTGGCCAGGATGAGGCCATGCCTATGAATAACCCGCTGAACAAGCAGTTCAATATCCTCCTCGCCGTGATCGCCGGGGCTGGCGTCGTTGGTTGGAAAGCGCCGGCGCAAAACCTGGAAAAAGTTCTCGTGCCGGTCGCAGATCTGCCGGCCCGCCCGGAGATGCCGGATGTGATGGTGATGAGCGATGGGAAGAAGGTCGCGACTCCCGAGCAATGGCGGCAGCGCCGGGAGGAAATAAAACAAATCCTGGAGTTCTACGAGCTGGGTCATGCGCCGCCGCCGCCGGGAAATGTGAGCGGACAGGAGCTTCAATCGAGCGAAGCGCTGGCGGGCGCGGCCCGGTTCCGGCTGGTCCACCTGAAGTTTGGTCCGGGCGAGAAGCTGGGATTTGATGTGGCGATTTTCACGCCGGCCAAAGGCAACGGGCCGTTTTCCACCGTCATCAACCCGTCCTTCAACCCAACTCCGGGCGTGGCGGCCGCCAATGCGCCGGGCCGCGCTCCGGCCGGTTCCTCGGATCCGGAAACGGCGGCGCGCGGCTTCTCTAATCTGCTCTCGCGCGGATACGCCATTGCGACCTATCGTTACACGCAGTGCGGCGCGGACGACGCCAGTTTCCGCCAGTCCGCCTTTTTCCCGGCCTACCCCGAATACGATTGGGGCGTGCTGTCGGCCTGGGCCTGGGGACTGTCGCGCTGCGTGGATTATCTGGAAACGCAGCCGTTCGCCGACACCAACCGGCTGATCGCGCTGGGCCATTCGCGGCTGGGAAGATTGGTGTTGGTGGCGACGGCTTTTGACGAGCGGATCTCGCTGGGCGCGCCGGCCGCTTCGTGCGGCGCGGGATCGGGCGCCTACCGCTTCTGCGGCCCCGGGCGCGGCGGCGCGGAGGGGGTCGAAGACATGATACGAAAATTCCCGTGGTACTTTGTGCCGCAATTCACCGGGTTCGACGGTCAGATCCAGAAACTGCCCTTTGAGGCCTATTGGTACATCGCGCTGGCCGCGCCGCGGCCGTGGTTTGATGCGGAAGGGACCCAGGACACGTTGTGTCTGGCGAGCGCGGTGCGGAAATCGGTGCTGGCGGCGCGGCCGGTGTATCAGTTCCTCGGTGTCAGTACCAATCGAGTGGGGGTGAATTACGATGTGCATGCGCACGGCTTGTCGGCGGGCGATTGGACGGCGGCGCTGGATTTCGCCGACCAGCAACTGCGCGGCATGGACCACGGCCGGAAATTCGACCAGTTCCCGCCGGAACAAACCCCGGCGAACTGAAAACGGATTTTGTTTTCTGATGATGACCCCTTGATCTTCCCGCCGCCAGTTTGTCAAAAGGAGCGATTGGCTCACCGGGGCGGGATTGACCTCGCCGTTAGGAAAATGAGCGAGAACTGAGCGAGAACTGAGCGAGAAGTCTTGCAAGAATTGAACGAAGCATTAGGTTTTGAGGTGTGCCGTCACTTTTGACTGTCAAGATTCTTCGCGACGAAGCAGTCGGGTTTGCCAAAGCGGAGTCAAAATTCTCCGAGCCGTCCCTGTACGGGGTGACGGATGGAAAAGCTGTCGGGACTTATCTTGAACACAAATTTCAAGCATACCTGCAAAGCAAGTATCATTACGCGAGAGGAAGTTCAGCGAAGGGAATTGATTTCCCGGAATTGAATGTGGACATAAAAGTCACCAGCATTCGCCAGCCACAATCCTCTTGCCCGTTCAAAAGCGCCCGCCAAAAGATTTATGGCCTCGGCTACTCACTGCTCGTTTTTGTCTATGACAAACACGATGATCCGCAAACGCAGACGGGCCGCCTGGAAGTGCAGCACACGATCTTTGTCGAAAAAGAGCGCACGGCCGATTATCAGATCACAGTTGCCTTGCGCCAGATGATTGAGAACGGCGCGAATCGTGATGACATTCTCGCCTGTTTCGAAGACCGTCTCCTGCCGGTTGACAATGTCGAAGCGGAAGCGCTCGCCGAGGAGGTTCTTCGGACTGCGCCGCAGATCGGCTATTTGACTATCTCGAACGCGCTCCAATGGCGGCTTCAATACTCCAGGGTCATTGAACAAGCCGGCAAAGTGGAAGGAGTGTTGCGGCTGGAATGAGATCGAGCACGAAAATCGAGTTTGGGGATTTTCAGACCCCGCAGGCGCTCGCCAACCAAGTATGCGCGCTGTTGGCGCAACGCCAGAGGATTCCGGACATCGTTCTTGAACCCACCTGCGGAACCGGCTCTTTTTTGGTGGCGGCAGCCCAATCGTTTCCCCGGGCGCAATTGTTTGGCTGGGACATCAATGGAGATTACGTGGAAAGAACGCGCGTGGCTCTTCGCCAGATTGGCGCGGCTGGACGCTCCACGGTTGCGCGGCAGGATTTTTTCAAACACAACTGGGAACGGGAACTGGCGGGTTTTCAGGGCGAACTTCTCATTCTCGGCAATCTGCCGTGGGTCACTAACGCGGCGGTTTCCAGTCTCGACGGCGCCAACGTGCCCGTCAAACAAAACTTTCAGGGATTTCGCGGCCTGGAGGCTCGCACCGGCAAATCCAATTTCGACATTTCGGAATGGATGCTCATTGAACTGATAAAATCCCTGCGCGGAGCGCAGGCCGCCATTGCTGTATTATGCAAAACCGCCATCGCCCGGAAGTTGCTCCGCTTCGCATGGCAGAACGACGGGCGGATCACCGCAGCATCCCTTCACCGCATTGATGCGAAGAAGTATTTTGAAGCGTCTGTGGATGCTTGCTTGCTTTTGGCGCAAACCGGGTCGGCTGGTCCAACCGAAGCGCCGGTGTTTGACGATCTTGAGGCGCAAACGCCCTCAAAGATCTTGGGTCTGGCCGGGCAGGACCTTGTGTCCGATGTCCGGGATTACCAAAAGCTCAAGCATTTCGAGGGGCTTTGCCCGTATCAATGGCGTTCCGGTGTGAAACACGATTGCTCCTCTGTCATGGAACTCTGGCGCGACAAGGGCAACATGCTGCACAACAAACTCAGTGAAAAAGTGGAACTCGAACCGGACTTCTTGTTTCCTCTGTTAAAATGCTCCGACCTGGCAAATGGAAGAACCGAGCCGGAGCGTTTTGTGTTGGTGACGCAAAGCCGGGTGGGCGAAGACACTTCGGGGATTTCTAGGAAAGCGCCCCTGACTTGGAATTATCTGGATGCGCACCGAAGGCTTTTCGAGGCGCGAAAGAGTTCCATTTACGCCAGCCGGATTCCCTTCGCCCTTTTTGGCATCGGCGATTATTCATTTGCGCCGTGGAAAGTCGCGGTTTCGGGATTTCATAAAACACCGCGCTTTGTTCCGGTGGCGCCGTGGCAAAGCAAACCGGTATTTTTTGATGATACATGTTACTTTCTGCCGTTTCAGCACCTGGAAGAGACCAAAGTCGTTGCCGATATTCTGAATTCCGAACCCTGTCTGCGTTTTATTTCATCGCTTTTATTTGAGGATTCCAAGCGCCCAATTACGGTTGAATTGCTGCAACGCCTCAACCTTTACGCCATCGCAGAAGAAGCGGGATTGGCCGATAGATGGGCGTCCGTGCGCAATCAGCAGAGTTTCTATCCTGTTGAAAGCGCCGCCGCGCAGGCGGAATTCCTTATGGAACGAACAACGTCCTAACACCAACGGGCAACCGGCCAGGCTTCTCTGCCCCCGCCCTCACCTCGGATCTTCGATTGTATGAGGTGGACCCCATTGTTTAGACCACGGAGCGCAGAAAATAAGATAGACTCTCGCGGCCTGCTGTCATTAATATATGTGGTTGACTGTCGTTCATTCTTTGTTTGACTGTCGTTCAGTTTGC
>Ga0182027_10009224_pt1 | contig 14218 bp, 11 predicted proteins | sample 712E1DmetaG_FD_121300 | JGI IMG/M metagenome (GOLD analysis project Ga0182027, IMG submission 121300) | Permafrost microbial communities from Stordalen Mire, Sweden - 712E1D metaG (Illumina Assembly) | ecosystem: Environmental > Terrestrial > Soil > Wetlands > Permafrost | place: Sweden...
ATTGTCGCCATGGTGCTCCCGGTACAGTGCTCGCGCTTTGGAACTGTACCGAAAGTGTACCGAAGACCGAAAATATGGCGCAAGATTACGAAAGGCACTAAGGAGAAATTTCGAACAATCAATTATAAGTTGTATATTTTGTTTATATTAAATGGAAAAAATTTGGTGGGCCTGCAGGGATTCGAACCCCGAACCAAGGGATTATGAGTCCCCTGCTCTAACCGTTGAGCTACAGGCCCTCTTGTGCCGCTTCTTGCGCCGGTTGCCTTATCAGTTTGACACAGCCGCTCGACAACGGCGAAGGAGTTCCGAAAGGCAGGCTAGAGATTTCGCGGAAGGGCGGATCGGGTGAGCGCTGCTTCATAGTGCAAGCGACGCTAGAGCAGGCTCGCTGCGACGAACCGGCCTTACCACTTCGCCCAGTCGCCCCGCGCAAGAACCCACGCCGCCAGCATCAGATTGCTGATGGCGTGCGCGACAACGGCATCGCCTATCCGTCCTCGCCACTTCATCGCCAGAGCGTAGGCCAGGCCGGCAACGATGCCGGCCATCCAGTGTTGGCCGTGCATCAGGCCAAAGGCCACCGAGGAAAGGCCGATCGAGAGGATCGTGAGTTGGGAGAAAGGAACCGCATCAAAATCCCGACGGATCAGGCGGCGCAGCAGATAGCCGCGGAACGCAAGCTCCTCGGCGATGGGCACCGTAATTACGGCGGCGGCGACGCGGAACGCAAGCCACACCACGCGGGCCGAAGGCGAAAGCGCCGCCAGCGCGGAGCCCAGGGTACTTGCCGCCGGTTCATGCGCCCACCAGGCCGGTGCGATCCATACCAGAAAGATGGCCACTCCGGCTACCGGCGCAACCCAGCCAAAACGCCAGTTGAGCTTCTTGTAATCGGATCGAAAAGCCCAGATGGCGATGACCGCGGCTACGAAGCGCAATGGGTAAAGCCATTCAAAGGTTCCCGAAGCCGCTTTGGAGAGGAATGAGGCGCCTAGAATCGCAAGGAAAGGGACCAGATACGCGGCTGTGGCCGGCGATTCTCCACGTGCTCTGTCCAGTTCTTCCGGTGCGCTAGTTCCCTGACTTGTTTCGCCAGATGCCGTGTTGCCGGCCGGGGATGAGTCACGGGGAGGAGTTTTACGCACCCAGGACAGTTTTTGAGTAGCCAATGAAAACGCCAGCGCAACGATGGTGAATGCAATCCAGCCGGCATGGGAGTGGAAACCGACCATGGCGACTTCAGGAGCGCCCGCGTTCCCAATGAGGATCAGGGCGGCCAGGCGGAGGATATTGAACAGCCAGATGCATGCCAGCGCACAGGGTATGAGTAGAAGCGCTTGCGGGAAGCGATTCTCCTTCCGGAAATACCAGAGCCAGATGATAGTGAAGACCAGCACCAAGCCAAGGCCCTCAACTCCGGAACAACCGGCCAGGATGCCTACCGTGAAGCGCGGCGTGCCAAGGGTGAAGGCGGCGGCATCGCCGATGATATCCGGCAGGAATATGCGCAGGACCGCATGCACCGAGCGGAAGGCTGCGATCTGCAGAAAGTTTCCATGAGCGCTGAACGATGTGATCCACAACGAATGAGACGGGATGCGCAGGAACCACGCAACCGTACCGGCAAGGCATGCATAGAGCCATGTGGGGCTGGTCGTGCGAATGGCCCCGATCAAGACTTTAAGCGGAACACAGGCCAGGGCCAGCAGCGCAATTCCCAGCAGAAGCACCGCGCTTAAGATAACTGGCCCGGCTCCGGCATCCGGCAGAACTGCGTTTCCATGCAGTGCCGCCAGGTTGACAAAGGTGACCGCGCCCATGCAAACCAGGTGTGCGGCAAATAACCAGCCGCCAAAAGGGAGGGGCTCTTGTTGCCTCTTCAACTTTGAATGGCCGAGACCCAGGAACACCGCAAACGCAACCATGCCGGATGGCGTAAGCGGACCAAGCAGCTTTGCCGCATGCGGAATAAACAGCAGCGTGGAGTCAATTGTCAGGAATGCCGCTAGCAGATAAAGACGTCCGAGCAGATGGCGAGGCAGGAAGGAAGGCGGTCTTGACCGGGATCGGTTGCTCCCAGTCAAAACGCGGTTGGTGTGTATGCGCAGTGGCTCCTCCGTTTACTTGCGGAGCCGCGCGCGCAGAACTGCGAGTGTCCCCGCAAGAAACAAGATACCGCCGATTGCCAGACTGGGGTCGACTTCGGGAGCGTCCAGCTTCATGGCATGTGCGCTAATGCTGAGGAAGAGCACAACGCCAAATACCAGCAACGAGTACTTCAATGCGTTCTTCATAGGTTTCTCCAGCGATTGTATACAAGGACCGGGGTTACTGCTAACCCAGGAGATTGACTCCCAGGAGTGGCCTCTAGAACCGGCAAGCCCCTTTTACCGCCTGATATTAATTATTAGCTTACATGAAGAATAAGAAATAGCTAATAAGTGTTAGAAAGGAATGGCCCGCAGGTAACTATTTAGAGACGTATCGGTACCTTCCCTGCCAAGGCACGGGTCACCCCGTTATCAAGGGTGTTGACCAGGGCAGGAAGGCTGTTGGTCTGGCTATGGAGCGCAAGGCCATGGAGATGCCCGCCTCTCTGCGAGAATGGAGGGGATGCTTTCCCTGCAAAATGCCGGCAAGCGGTTCGGGCCGCGGGTGCTTTTTCTTGAGGCCAACTGGCTGATTCGGGCGCGGGAGCGGACCGCGCTTGTGGGGGCGAACGGCGCCGGCAAGTCCACCATTATGAAGGTGTTGGTCGGCCTGGAAACGCTGGACTATGGCCAAATGCAGCAGACGCGCGGGATGAGCATCGGCTACCTGCCGCAGGAGGGGCTGGCGCTCACCGGCAGGACGGTCTTTGAAGAATGCCTGACGGTCTTCGACGAGTTGCACGAGATGGAGCGGGAGATCGAACGGTTGAGCGGGCAACTCTCCGAACTGGACCACGCCGGGCCGGAGTATGAGGCCGCCGCGGAGCGCTACTCGATGCTTCAGGAACGCTTTCACGCCCTGGACGGCTACGCGCTGGATGCGCAGGTAGGCGGCGTGCTCACCGGCCTCGGTTTCGGCAAGGAGGATTGGAGCCGCCAGACCGATGAGTTCAGCGGCGGCTGGCAGATGCGCATCGCGCTGGCCAAACTGCTGCTGGCCAAACCGAATCTTCTCCTTCTCGACGAGCCCACCAACCACCTGGACCTGGAAACTCGCAACTGGCTCGAAGATTATCTCCGGACTTATCCCTTCGGTTACATCCTGATCTCCCATGACCGCTACTTTCTCGACGTCACCATCGACCGGACCGTGGAGATATGGAACAAGCGACTTAACATCTACCAGGGGAACTATACAAAGTATCTAAGTCAAAAGGATGAGCGCCGGACGCAGTTGCAGGCGGCTTATCGCAACCAGCACGAGCAGATCGAGCACCTGGAAGCCTTCATCAACCGCTTCCGCTATCAGGCCACCAAGGCCAAACAGGTGCAGTCGCGCATCAAGGAACTGGAAAAGATCGAGCGTATTGAAATTCCCGAAGATGAGCCGGTCATCCACTTCAAGTTTCCCCAGCCGCAGCCCTCTGGACGCATGGTGGTGGATGCGAAAGGGCTCTCGAAAAGTTACGACTCTAAACAGGTGTTCAGCGGCGTCCAGTTCTCCATCGAGCGCGGCGACCGCGTGGCCCTGGTGGGCGTGAACGGCGCGGGCAAGTCCACTCTGATTCGCCTGATGACCGGCGGCGAAGCGCCTACCGCGGGCTCGGTGCGCCTGGGCCATAACGTGCTCTGCGAGTACTTCGCGCAAGACCAGTACAAGGCGCTCGACGGCGAGTCGAGGATGCTGGACGACATCAGCCGCGCCGCGGTCAAGGTGCCCGAACAGGCGCTGCGGTCTCTGCTGGGCTGCTTTCTCTTCAGCGGCGACGACGTCTTCAAGCCGCTCGGCGTCCTGAGCGGCGGCGAGCGCAATCGCTACGCGCTGGCCCGCATTCTGGTTTCGCCATCGAACTTTCTGCTGCTCGACGAGCCTACCAACCACTTGGACATGCGTGCCAAGGATGTATTGCTCGACGCGCTGGCGGCCTTCAGCGGCACCGTGGTCTTCGTTTCGCATGATCGTTATTTCATCGACCGGCTGGCTACGCGGGTGCTTGAAGTGGAAGGCGGCGCGGTCACCGCGTACGAGGGCAACTACGAGGACTATCTGCGCTGGAAGGGGGCGCAGACTGCTGGAGCCTCTCAGGCCGGCCCGGCCGCATCGCTCTCCCACTTGGTTTGTCATCCTGAGCGAAGCGAAGGACCTGCATCTCAACCCCGTTTAACTGACGCCAATACGGAGCCAACTGCCGACGCGGTCAAAGACCGCCCCCGCCGCCTGAATCCCATCCGGCAGAAGCAGATGGAGGAGCGCTGCGCGTTTCTGGAAGAGGAGACCCCGCGCATCGAGGCCGCCATCGCGCATACCGAGGAGCAACTGGGCGTCTACGTATCCGCCGAGGAGAGCCAGCGGCTGACCAACCTGGCCGCCGACCTGCGCAGCCAACTCACAACCCTCACCGCCGAGTGGGAGGAGCTGATGATGCAGTTGGACGGGCAAACCACATTGTTTTGAGGCCGCTTTTACAGGCGGTCGTGCATAATCTAGAGACGATGGCCCTTTTGTGGAATCCCGAGAGTTGGCCGCAGCGGCTGGCGGAGCTAGAGGCTCAATCCGGCGAACTGAAAGAAGCTCCTCTGCGGCGCGACGTGCGTTCGCTGGGCATGTTGCTCGGCGAGGTGCTGCGCGAGCAGGCGGGCGACGATCTGTTTGCCCATGTGGAAACGCTGCGGCAGGGCACCATCCGCCGCCGCGACGCCGAAGCCCGCGGCAACGGCGAAGAGGCTGCCCGTCTGGCCGCCAGCGCGCTGGAACTGGTTCACTCGCTCCCCGTGGAACGCTCCATCCTGCTCACCCGCGCCTTCGCCTTCTACTTCGAACTGATCAATCTGGCCGAGACCAACCATCGCAAGCGCCGCCGCATCGCCCTGCAGTTGAGTGGCGAGGCTGGCCGCCAGCGCGGGTCGCTGGTGGGCACTTTGTGCGAGATGCGTCGCGTGGGCATCGGCGCGGACGAGGCGCTGGACTCGCTGAAACGCATACTCGTCGTCCCCGTCTTTACCGCGCACCCCACGGAGGCGGCGCGGCGCTCGGTGATGTTCAAGCGGCGGCGCATCGGCGAGTTTCTCGCCGCGTTGGACCGCATCCCCGTCCCCGAGCAGGACCTGGCCCGCCTGGAAGAGCTGGTGCTGGCCGAGATCACCGGCCTGTGGCAGACCGACGAGGTGCGCTCGCGCCGGCCCACCGTCTACGACGAGATCAAGATGGGCCTCGACTACTACGACGTCTCCATCTTCGAGACGCTGCCCAGCCTGTACCGCGAGATCGCGGAAGCGTTGCGCGCCTCCTATGGCTTGGAGATCGAGGCGCACGCGCTGCCCCAGGTGCTCCGCTTCGGTTCCTGGATCGGCGGCGACCGCGACGGCAATCCCTACGTCACGCCCGACGTAACGCGCGACGCGATTCAGTTGGCGCGCGGCCATCTGCTGCTCTACTACCAGAGGCAAATGGAGCGGATCACCGACCTGCTGACCTCGAGCGCCCAACAGAGTCCGGTGAGCGGCGAACTGCTGGCGCGGCTACAGGCGTATGTGGAGCAGGTGCATACGCCGGAGGCGCAGGTCTTTGTCGAGCAGTACGAGTTCGAGTATTACCGCCGCTTCATCCTCTGCCTCAAGGCGCGTTTGCAGCGCACTCTCGAATCCATGGAGGAACCAACCCACGCAGGCGCCGTCCTACCGGTGATGCCCTACACGCTGGCGCTGGGCCAGGACAAGCTGGCTCGCGCGCTGCCCGCCTACTGCTCCGTTGAAGACTTCCTCTCCGATCTGGAGACGCTGCGTGCCTCGCTCGCGGCCAATCGCGGCCTGCGCATCGCGCGAACGCTCGTCGATCCGCTCATCCTGCAGGTGCGCACCTTCGGGCTCCATCTGCATGCGCTCGACATCCGCCAGCACGCGCAGGTCCACGCCGCCGCCTTGCAGGAGGCTATCGCCGATACCGTCGCGCCGTCGCTGCCCGGCGGCCTCTCCGCTGAGACGGCCTCTGTGCTGGAAACCTTTCGCGTGGTGGCCGAGATCAAGAACGGCTGCTCGCCCGAGGCCATTCGCCAATACGTCATCAGCGGCGCCGCAACGGTTGAGGATGTGCTGGCCGTGATCCGCCTGGCCCGGCTGGGCGGCGTGCAGGTAGAGGGCTCCGGACGCGACCCCGGCCTCATGCCGGTGCCGCTCTTCGAATCCATCGACGACCTGCGCCGGGCACCGTCCATCTGTCGCGAACTGTGGGGCCGGCCCGATTATCGCAAGCTCATCGCCACCTGGGACAACTGGCAAGAGGTCATGCTGGGCTACTCCGATTCGAACAAGGACGGCGGAATGCTGACCAGCACCTGGGAGATCTTCCGCGCCCATCGTCAGTTGCATGTTACGGCGCGCGAGGCCGGCATCAAACTGCGCATCTTCCACGGCCGCGGCGGCACGGTGGGCCGTGGCGGCGGACCCACGCATCGTGCCATCTTCGCCCAGCCCATCGACTCATTCGACGGCCAGTTGCGCATCACCGAACAGGGCGAGGTGCTCAACTTTAAGTACTCCGACGAGGTGCTGGCCGAGCGCAATCTGGAACTGATGATCGCAGCCTCGCTCGACGCTCTGGCCCGGCCCAACGCCCGCGACCCCGAGGGTCACTTCACCGGCATTCTCAAGCCGGAGTGGGAGGCGGCGCTCGACGAGCTTTCGACCATCTCGTATGACTTCTATCGAGAACACATCCTCGACGATCCCGGCGTCGTGATGTATTTTGAGCAGTCCACGCCGGTTGGCGAGTTGGAGAACGCCAAGATCGGTTCCCGGCCGGCGCGGCGCAATGCGTCTCCCAAACTAGCCGACCTGCGCGCCATTCCCTGGGTCTTCGGATGGACGCAGTCGCGGCTGCTGGTCCCCGCCTGGTTCGGCGTGGGCTTCGCGCTGGAGCGGTACTGCGAACAGCCCGGCGGGCTGGACCTGCTGCAAGGTATGGCGGCGGAGTTTCCGCTCTTCATCGACCTGCTGCGCAATGTGGAGATGGCGCTGGGCAAGGTAGACCTGGCCACTGCTCGGATCTACTCCTTGCTGGTCGAGGACGCGAAGCTGCGCGAGCGAGTCTTCGACCTGTTTGAGGCCGAGTTCCATCGCACTGTGCGCGCCGTTCTGGCCGTCACCCGGCAAACCGAACTTCTGGAGAACAACCAGGTGCTGGCCCACTCCATCAAGCTGCGCAACCCCTACGTCGACCCCATGCACCTGATCCAGGTAGACATGCTGCGCCGCAAGCGTGCCGGCGAAGATACGCCGGAGGTGAACCGCGCCATCGCGGCGACCATCAGCGGCATCTCGGCGGGATTGAGGAATACGGGGTGAGGCAGGCTGGAGGAGAGTTTCAGAGGCATTCGCGCTTTCCGTTTCCAGCTTCCCTTTCACCAAGACCATGAATTAGGGCAAGTTGCGCTTGCCATTTGCGCGCTTCGGGATTAGGCTATTGGTATGCGTCGATGTCGCTAACACCGCCCTGGTGATTGCTCCGACACAGAGGTGCGCCCGTTCGCGCCCGACTTTTCCAACCGACTGATTGACCGTCATCCCCTATACCACGAATGCAACTGCCGGGAGAGCCTCCCGGAAAAGGAGATTTATCATGGCGCGCATTGCCGCGAATGTAACTGAAATCATTGGCCGAACCCCGCTGGTGAAGCTGAACCGCATAGCGGCCGGCCTGCCCGCGACCGTCCTGGTCAAGCTGGAGAGCCAGAACCCCCTCAGCAGCGTGAAAGACCGCATCGGCCTGGCGCTGATTGAGGCCGCCGAAAAGGCCGGCAAGATCAAGCCCGGCAAGACCGTGCTCATCGAGCCCACCAGCGGCAACACCGGTATCGCGCTGGCATTTATCGCCGCCGCCAAGGGCTACCGGCTGATCCTCACCATGCCCGAGACCATGAGCCTGGAACGCCGCGTGGTACTGCTGGCCTTCGGCGCCGAGATCGTGCTCACACCCGGCCCTAACGGCATGAAAGGCGCTATCGCCAAGGCCGAGGAGATCCTGGCCAAGACGCCCGAGGGCTTCATCCTGCAGCAGTTCACCAACCCCGCCAACCCGGCGATTCACAAAGCCACCACCGGCCCCGAAATCTGGAACGATACCGACGGCAAGGTGGACATCCTCATCAGTGGCGTGGGCACCGGCGGCACCATCACCGGCGTGGCTCAATACATCAAGCCGCTGAAGCCGTCGTTCAAGGCCATCGCCGTCGAGCCAACTGACAGCCCGGTGCTCTCCGGCGGCAAGCCTGGACCGCACAAGATTCAAGGTATCGGCGCGGGTTTCGTTCCCGGAGTGCTCGACACCAAGCTCGTGGACGAGATCATCCAGGTGACCAATGACGAGGCCATTGCCGCGGCCCGCAAGCTGCCGCTTGAGGAGGGATTGTTTGTAGGCATCTCATCGGGTGCGGCTCTGGCCGCTGCGCTCAAGGTAGCTGCCCGGCCTGAAAACGCCGGCAAGCTGATCGTCGCAGTCCTGCCCGACTTCGGCGAACGCTATCTATCCAGCATCCTCTTTGAGTCGCTGCGCCAGCAGGCTCTGGCTCTGCCCACCGAGGCAATTGCGGTGTAAGCGGTTGCCGTGTGGGTCACGTTGCTTTGAAGGATGCGGGCCTTAGCCCGTATCCTTCAACTAGTACGTGCTTTCAGATTGCCTCTTATGTCTCTGTTCGCCCGCATCCGCGAAGACATCGACTCCGTGCTGGAGCGCGACCCGGCCGCGCGCTCCCGGCTGGAGGTTTTCCTCTGTTATCCGGGCCTATGGGCGGTTTGGATTCACCGCGTCTCCCACGCCCTCTGGTGTGCTCGGATGCGGCTCCTGGCGCGGCTGCTCTCCCAGGTCGGGCGCTTCTTCACCGGCGTGGATATTCATCCCGGTGCGCTGCTGGGCCGGCGGCTGTTCATCGATCACGCCACCGGCGTGGTCATCGGCGAGACCGCTATCGTGGGCAACGATGTGACCCTCTACCAGGGCGTCACGCTAGGCGGCACCGGCAAGGGCCACGGCAAGCGCCATCCTACGCTCTGCGACGGCGTTTTTGTCGGCAACAACGCCAACCTGCTGGGCAACATCACCGTCGGCGAGAACTCGCGCGTCGGCGCGGGCTCCGTGGTGCTCTCCGACGTGCCGCCCAACTCCACCGTTGTGGGAGTTCCGGCGCACATCGTCTATCGCAACGGCCAGCGCGTGCTGATTACCGATCCGCACGACATTAAAGACCCGCTCTCCGACGCGCTCATCGCGCTCTCGGCCCGCGTGGAGGAGTTGGAAAAACGGCTGGGCGGGGAGGCGCAGCCAGCCGAGCAGTTCATCGCCGAAGCAGCCGAACGCGAGGCCTACCGCGAGGAGTTGGAACGGTTACGCCAGTATGTCTCGATGGGCGAGGGCATCTGAGGCCGGATTCGACTCCCGAACCGCATTCGCAAAAAATCTTCAAAAAACCAAATTATTGTCTTGACAAGAATCTTCCATGGCACTATACATAGTTATACGAGGTATTAAGCAATGGCAAAGCTTAGGGCGCAACTGGCGGGAGGCGACCAGCCGGATCACTGGGAAGCCCAACTGCGCAAAGGAGCACTGGAGATGGCGGCTCTGGCCTGTCTCTGGCAGGGACGCCTGTATGGTCTTGAAATCATTCGCTTTCTAGAGACTCACTCGAGCCTGGTTCTTGCGGAAGGCACCATTTACCCCATCCTGACCCGGCTCAAAGCAGAGGGTTTACTCACTTCAGAGTGGGTCGAGGCCGAGGCTGGGCACCCGCGTAAGTACTACTCCCTGACGGAAGCAGGCCGCCAGCGCCTGCGCCTGATGGCCGAGGCCTGGACCAGCTTCTCCGGCGGCCTGAGCCGTCTTCTTGAACCCGTACTCGCTCAGAAGGAGAACTACCAATGACCACAGAAATGCAGATAGACAGCTATCTAACCACCCTTCGCACCCATCTTGGCCCTCTCACCATCGGCGAACGGGAGGAGATTGTGCGCGAGATCGCCGCCCACGTCCGCGACTCCGCCGAAGAATCCGGAGCCTCCGTTGAGACTGTTCTTGCCCGGCTGGGACCGGCTGATGAACTGGCCGCACAGTATCGCGACGGGCTGCTCATCCGCCAAGCCAGCCGCAGTATCTCTCCTCTGAAGCTGCTCCGCGCCACGCTCCGCCTGGCCACCAAAGGAGTCTCCGGGGTTGTGGTTTTCTTCCTGGCGATCTTCGGTTATCTAATGGGAGGCGGCCTGGTGCTGACCGGTCTGATCAAGCCGATCTTTCCCGCCAATACCGGCGTTTGGTTCAACGACGAACGGTTCGTCTCCTCGGGAACCTTGTTCCCTGCGCCCGCTCCGCCCGCGCACGAAGTTCTTGGCATGTGGTATATACCGCTGGCGCTTACGGTGGGCAGCTTGGCGCTGCTGTTCACAACCTGGGCGATCCGCACATCTCTGCGGATTTCACAACGCTGGCAGGCGCGGCTTTAAAACTGCGTCAGGCTCAGCACATTGCCGTCGGGATCGTGAAACCAGGCAATGCGGGCGCCGCTGGGCGAGGTCCAGATGCCCAGCGGGTCGCTGTCGTTGAGTCCCGGATAGCGCAGGAACTCAACCCCGGCCGAGGTGAGTTGCTCAACAGTGCGCTCGATGGATTCCACCTCCCAGCCCAGCACCGTGCCAGACGCAGGTTTGTGCTCGCCTCCGGGGGTCACTCGCAGCATGATTCCGTTGGCGTCGAAGACCAGAGCGAAGGGCTTTTCCTCTTCCACCAGACGAAGCCCTAACACGTCTTCATAAAAAGCGCGCGCCCTTGCCCAGTCTGTGATGTGAACAAAGGCGACAATCTTATTGGCGCCGAGTATCGAATCCTTGGACATGACTCACCTCAGAAGGGAAGTTTCTTCAGTTTCGTGAGATTAGATGCGAGTACCCAAGGTCTCGATCCGGAGAGCCGGACTTCCACGAACGCAATCCGTTTTATCGCCGCGCGCGACCACGATCCCGGTGCTCGCCGCGATCCCCGAAGCTTCTTGGCTTGGCCGGCGGCGTTACCGGCAGATTGGTCTTGCCCTCGGGGTAGACCGCCAGGAAGCGATCCTGCCCTTCGCCTGAACTGGCCGTCTCAACGCCCTTGAGGGAGCGGAAGACGAGATGCAGCAGGCGGCGTTCGCGGCTGTTCATGGGCGGGAAGGCGTAAGGCACGCCGGAGAGCAGCACCTTTTCGGCGGCGGTCTCGGCCTGCATGTGCAGCTCCTGTGCGCGCAGAGCCTTAAAGTTGGCGGCGTCGAAGCTGACCAGGTCGTTTTCGCGCTGGTCCAGGCGCAGCATCTGCGCGGCGATGGTTTCCAAAGCCCTCAGCAGTTCGCCGTTGTGTTGCGTAACCAGCGGCACATCGGGTCCGGCCAGTTCGACGTAGATCTGGCGGGCCTCAATGCCCTCGGGGTCGCGAGCGCCGTCTCCGGCGGTGATGCGGTATTTAAGGCGCATTCCACCCAGCTTATTCAGGGTGGCGAGGAATCCGGCAATTTTCTGGGCAGCTTGTTGCAGGTCGGCGATAGGCATAACAAACCAGTATCGCAGAGCGGAGCCGCGAACGGGCCGTGATTTCGAGGGGAAAGTGCAGCGCCTCAGGCCCCGCGCACCTTGGGGGCCAGATATTCGGGGCCGACAGGGTCGGTCACGGATTCCGCGACAATCCTGTCGATCTCGACCATGTCGCTGGCATCCAGCTTCCAGCCCAGCACGCCGGCCGTGGCATCCAGTTGCTCCGGGCGTTTGGCGCCCCACAGGGCTACGGAGATGCCGGGCCGGTCCAGCACCCAACGGGCGGCTAGCTCCAGCACCGTCTTGCCGTAGCGCTCCCGCGCAAAGGCCGCCAGTCGTTCCACCGCGGTTATGTACTGGCTGAAGCGCGGCTCCTGAAACTTGGGGTCCACGCTGCGAATATCTTTGGCGTCGAAGCTCATGCCGCGCGTGACCCGCCCGGCCAGTAGACTGCGGCAGAGGGTGCTCCAGGTCAGCACGGCCACGCCGTTGGCCGCGCACCAGGGAAGGATCTCCCGGTCGATCTCGCGCTCGAAGAGGTTGTAGGGAGGCTGGTTCGAGGCCAGCGGAGCAACGGAGCGGAACTCCTCCATCTGCGCGACATTGAAGTTGCTTACGCCCAGCGCGCGCACCTTGCCCTGGCGTTGAAACTCAGCCAGTTGCGCGGCCACCTCAGCCACCGGTATCAGCGTATCCGGCCAGTGGATTTGGTAGAGGTCGATATACTCCGTTCCCAGCCGGCGCAGGCTGTCCTCGATCTCCTTGCGGAGCCGTGCGGCGGTCAAGTTGGCGAAGACGCCGCGGTCGTTCCACTCAAGACCGGCCTTTGTGGCGATGAAGAAGGCCTCGCGGCGGCCGTGGGCGCGCATGGCCTTGCCGATGATCTCCTCGGAGTGGCCGTGGCCGTAGATGGGCGCGGTGTCAATCAGGTTGATGCCGCGTTCGATGGCGCTCAAGCAGGTGGCCACGGCCACCTCGTCGGGAATCGCGCCCCAGTCCAGCCCGCCGATGGCCCATGTGCCCAGGCCGATGCGGGAGACTTCTACGCCGGCAATCGTTGTTGTCTCCATGCTCAACATCATAAGCTGAACCCAATGTCGAGGAGATCCCGCAATGAATCGCCACGCCTCCGATGGCGGTCCTATTCCTCAAATCTCATGTGAAATTAAGGTTACAGTCGTATGCTCCTAAGTGTGACTATGCGGCATGACGCTCTACGGGACCGGAGACGGCGCCGTTCCAGGCTTCCGGCCGGCGCAATCTCGTTTCTGTTGCTGGTGGCGGCTGCCCTCGGCCCGGCCAATGCCCAGACGCCGGGCGAAGGAGCGAATCCGGACCCATCAACCTCCGGCAAACCGATCACGCTGGAAGAGGCGATCCGGCGCGCGCAGGCCAACGAGCCTGCGTACGCAGCTTCATCGGCCGAAAGCAGGGCCACGGCTCTGGACCGCTCCATTGCGCGTGCGGGCCTGCTGCCGGGCGTGGTCTATCACAACCAGGCGCTCTACACCCAGCCCAACGGACAAAAGGGCCAGGGCGTAAATTCACAAACCATGCAAAAGTTCATCGCCAACAATGCGGTGCGGGAGTACGCCAGCCAAGCAGTAATCAACGAGACGCTGGGGCTGGGGCAGTTCGCCGGCGTGCGGCGGGCGGATGCCGAGGCGGCGCGAGCAGCCGCTGAGTTGGAGATTGCGCGGCGCGGTCTGGTGGAGGCGGTGACAGGCCTGTTTTATGGCTCGATTGCAGCGGACAACAAACTCGCGGTGGCCGAACGCGCACACCGGGAAGCAACCGACTTTACCGGATTGACAAGCAAGCGCGAACAGGCGCGCGAGGCCGCGCATGCCGACATGGTGAAGGCGCAACTCGCCGAGCAGCAGAGGGAGCGCGACCTGGCGGACGTCAAGGTCGCAGCGGAAAAGGCGCGCCTGGAACTGGGTGTGCTGCTTTTTCCCGATCCACGCACGCCCTATACGCTCGCGGCCGCCGGCGATACGCCGGAACTTGCTTCCCGCGCTGAGATCGAGCAGGCCGCGGCGAAAAACAATCCGGAGTTGAAGAGCGCGCTGGCCTCGCTGAACGTGACCAACGCCGATGTGCTGGCGGCGCGGGCTGCCTACCTGCCCGACCTGGGGTTGAACGTGACCTACGGCATCGACTCTCCGCAGTTTGCCGTCAACGGCCCCGACCGCGTGCGCAACCTCGGCTATTCGGCCAGCGTGACCCTGGACATTCCGGTGTGGGACTGGCTCTCGACTCAACACAAGGTGAAGCAGAGCGAAATCCGCCGCGACGCCGCGCGAGTCTCGCTGACGACCGCGCAAAGGCGGCTGATCGCCCGGCTGGACGAGGCGTATTCCGAGGCTGTGACGGCGCGCGATCAACTGGCCTCGTTAGACGCGAGCGTCGCGACCGCGGCCGAGAGCCTGCGCCTGACCAAGCTGCGCTACACCGGCGGAGAGGCCACGGTGCTGGAGGTGGTGGAGGCGCAAAACGCTTTTGTAGGCACTGAAAACGCA
>Ga0182027_10009226_pt1 | contig 14217 bp, 13 predicted proteins | sample 712E1DmetaG_FD_121300 | JGI IMG/M metagenome (GOLD analysis project Ga0182027, IMG submission 121300) | Permafrost microbial communities from Stordalen Mire, Sweden - 712E1D metaG (Illumina Assembly) | ecosystem: Environmental > Terrestrial > Soil > Wetlands > Permafrost | place: Sweden...
AGTGGCAACACAGCCAGGTAAGTCAGGGCAATATGCCGAGTAATTGCCATTTGCTTTTTCAATAACGATAAGAAAGCGATACATGGTCACCTCTCACTGTTTTTGGGTTTCTTAAGTTGGGCCAGTTTCAAAATACTGTTCAGTCGCGTGCATGACCCGCTCGGTCCGGACAAGTTGATAATCCAAGTGGTTGGAACGAAAGAATTCTTCGATGCGCGGGATGGATTTTTCCCCCAGCCCGTGCCCCGATATTGGATTCGCGATAATGAAATATTTCAAAATGAACTCCGGTCATTCTCAGAATGGCAGGAGTTTATCATAAATCGCGGGTAAAACAGCAGGCGCGCGGTTTCTGACTACGGGGAATTGGAGATAAGTAAGAGGTGGCGAAAGCCGGGCTAATTGTTTTTGTGCTATTCTGAATTTGACAATCAGGCAATTCGCTGATTCGAAGTCGGTTACCAAGCTGTCTATAGCCTCTACCTGGTTCCAAATCTAGGGGTAATTTTGTCTATAGCGTAGTACTGCGGTTGCACCCGAATTGCACCCGATTCAGGGAAGGCGACTCTAATTTATCTTCTGCCTGAACGGTTTGCGTTATTGGCAGGTGGGCGAGCGTGAACAATGCTTGGAAGCAGAAAAAACTCGAAGCCAGAAGAAGGGTTGTAAAACGCGCAGACTCCCCGGCGTCCAGCGCGCGCACGCTTTGTTCGGCGGCTTTTTTATTCGTCACACACAACACGAAAACCTATATAGTTTTGCACCATATTATCAGGGGGAAAATTGCCTCGACATGAATTTCTTGCACTGGATGGACTCACTGCCCACGAACCACCGCGAACGACACGGCGACAATCGGGTAAGAATTGTTTTTCACGTCCATCACTGGCATCATACGGGTATGGAAATTTTGCACTGCTTGTCCATTCCCAAACATTTCCTAATAAATCATAAATTCCATATTTGCTTACCCCAGTTGAGAAAATACCAACAGGTGTTGTACGCATTATATGAGTGGGCAAAATATTATATTTGGATACATCAGATTCATTACCCCAAGGATAATGTTGTATCGAGCCACCCGTGGACGCCTCCCACTCAGCCTCTGTGGGTAATCTATAATGTCTGTTCGATGTTTCTGAGAGCCAATTGCAATAAGCTTGGGCTTCAAACCAGGTTGTTATGACTGGCTGTGTTTTCCCATTGAAGAGGGGGTCATTCCAATAGTAAGGTTCAAAGTGAGAATGACAATTTCGTTCAATAAACAATTTGTCTAGTTCTTTTTTAGCTTCGTCATCAGATGATTCTGTCAGAATCTTATACCATAAGTCGACTTCTTCAGGAATTTCTGTTTGTCTTTGTTCGATGCGTTCAAATTCATTAATAACCTGAGCGCGTACGTTTATATATCCATCTATAAGCCATTTCTTTAGTGATTCGTCCAACAATCCTTGTCGCCAAGCCCAGCCATCATCTGACCAATATTGTTTTATATCGTATCCATTATCTTTGATGAAACTATCGAACTCAGCATTGGTTACTTGATATTTACCAATTTGGTAATTACTCAGTTTCACTATGTGTTCAGGTGTTTCGTCCGAATAAGATTCTGAGACATGTTCCTTGTTACTGCCGATTCTGTATTCTCCATTAGGTATTTTTGCTAGCGGAGGAAATATGACAGATTGATTCGGTGGTGGTAACTTCTGAAATCTTGGGTCATCAAATTCCCCTATTATCATTCCTGCTTTTATACGATCTTTGAGAGTAATAGTATGGTCTCCAATCATATCAATCAATCTGCCGATTACCTTTTCTTGCGTTTTATTTTCAATTGGGGCTAATCCCTCCTGAATACAACGAGCAGCTAAGACTGGATTCAATTCGGCAATGTTACTGACTAACTCATTAGCGTCATTCTTAATTCCAGATAGCATTATTACGACTTCTTCCCATCCTGTTTTAGCCCAATACTTATTATCAGCATTTTTATCTAAAACTAAATTTTCTAATTCGGTGGCTGCAAAATATTCTTGCATCAATTGATGTTGAAAGCGGAGTGTCAACTCCTCTGTCTCTAATACCCCCATATTTTGGGCAAAATCAAGAATATTGCCTAATGGTAACGTTGGGAAATTGGGGCCTATGCGCGTGATAGCCCAATCTTTTTCGACAGAAGTGCCTTTACCGATTTCATCATGGATAGTAAAGGCGAGCTTTCCTAGTACTTGTAGAACTTCCTTTTCTGGAAAGGTTTCTGAAGTGTTATGAGCTTTTTCGCGTGCGTATAACGCGCCAATAAATCCATGAAGTAGTCTGCTACGATTGCGCGGGAATCTGTCGCCCCGCAAATTATAAAGAGAAACTATCAATTTCAAATTTAAGGCATTACTTGCCAATTCAGTAAGTTTGACATCCGATACTAAAATTGAATACAGTTTTTGTGTCTTATCATTGTCCTTAAAATAGTTCAAAATGAATAACTTTATGTGTTCCTTGTCCAAAGGCTCAATCTCCACTTGTTGCAATCCCAAAGTTTCATCGTAATCGTGCCGTCGACAAGTTAATACAAATTTTGAATTATCATGTTCTTGGATAAACTGTCGTAACTCTTTGGTACTTTCTGAAAGTCTAGCCTTTGGCATTTCGTTCAAGCCATCCAGCAGAAAAAGCAATGCTCCAGCTTTTAGCCGTTCTGGAAAATCTGGGATTGCTTTTCCTCGTAGGAGTAACCATTCATAAAACTTTATGGAGCCATCATATTGACCAAGTTCTATTAATACAGGAATAGGTGAGTGAAACTCGTTATAGTTGAGTGCTTTTTTGGCATAATCAATGGCAAGTTTCCAAACAGTAACAGTCTTCCCGCTTCCTGGGTCTCCAAGCAAGATTATATGAGGGTGCTTCTTGATAACTTCTTGAATGCTACTAAATCTGACACGTTCAATTGTGTGATATTCTTGACCTACTTGACCTACACTCCGTTTGATTAATACCTGAAAAGAACAGGCATCAAGGAAGGTTGGGAAAAATTCTGGTGGGATCTGTGGAGAAATAGAAATGGGGAGATTGGTATAGACGCTTTCCAATGCATTATATTTTTCAACCACCCCTGTTAAATAACCCCGAATTGTGTTGTTAGTTGTTTCTGTACTTACCATCTTTGGTGTTGTGGGGATTATTTCTGATTTCTCTAACTTAGTATAGCGCAATAAATTCGCTACAAATAGACTTGCCCCAATGAAAATGAAAATAAAGACACCAACGCGGACATTCTCGGAAGCTGTGGCAAAAAAAGTTAGAGCAAGAAGAGATAGAGTAATGATTATCAGGGAAATTACCCCAAGTGTGCTCTTTGATGCTTCCCGGATAACCTCAGGTACCTTATTGAAAAATTTATCCATCTTCTATGCCTTTGATGATTTCTTTATGATTGCCGCTGAACTAGTAGTTACACGGCTGAATACCGTATAACTACTTATGGGCTGCCAAAGATTAGAAAGAATTAATGTGGATTATAGCTCATTTGAGATGTGATCGCAGTGCGCGAGGGTCACAGATGCTGAGCGCTCTTCTCGGTGCGCAGCCGGTCCGAAGCGAGAAAAAGCAAAATGCCGTCCCTCTTTTTGCCTTGTGCCGTATGTGCAGGATCTCGATTATTTCCTGCCCGCCTCATTATTCATGCGTGGCGTCTTGCGATATTCGGACTCGTGGCCTGAATAGGCTTGACTGATCATATCCACCAGTTCGTCCATGGCAAAGGCTTCCTCGTTATCCAGCACAACCTTCAATTTGCTCAAATGTTCGTGCAATTCTTCCATCTTTGCCCGGAATGCATCGAAGGTATCGTGGTTTGTGTTTTGCTTCAATTTTTGGGCTGCTCTGTGCGCTTCGTCCACGGCTTCAACGGCATTGCGGATGAATTCAACCATCTCATTCAAATCTGTCATGGCACACACTCCTTCTCTTTCACAATACCACGCTATGGATGCGATTTCAAGTAATCCTCAGGCGTATCCAGGTCTTGCAGGATGGTCGCTGAATTGACCTCAACGTAATGGATTTCGTCGCGGAACCGATTTAAGAACTCGCGCGGCGAATCGGGTGACTGCATGTTCAGGATGGTTTTCCAATGTGCGCGCGCTGCCAGCCATGGATGCCCGCGATGGAATTGGTAGCTTGGAACGATGATCGCAGCGCCTGCGCGCTCGTATTCCTGGATGACAAGCCGCACGGTTTCTTCCATGATTTGAGGCTGGTCGCCCAATCCGATCAGAACAGCCTCGGTTTCGTTCTTCATGGCCGCCAAGCCCTTTTGGATGGAACTTAACATCTCGCCGCTCTTATAGCGCTCGTTGAAGATAGTGCGCGCAGAGTCCCCGATTGCTTTTTCGACTTGTTCTCTGGCCCCGCCCGTGATGACCAGCACATCCTGAACTCCAGCCGCGTGGAATGTCCCAATGACTTTTCCCAAAACGGTTGTCTCTCCCCATGGCAACAGCATCTTGGGTTGTCCCATGCGTTTTGATTCGCCGGCGGCAAGGATGAGGGCTGAGATCATAGCGTATCGTCTTCGATCAAGCGTCGGTAATCTTCGGGTTTGTCCACATCCAGCAGCAAGCGGTCATCATGCCAGGGTAAATATTCGACGGGATATTTCGAAAAGATGGCGCGCCCGCCGATATCGCCTTCAAGCTTCATCAGGTCGGGGAACGTGATGCGGTCAAATAGCACTGGATTCGCGCGTTGCTCCATCATTACCAGTGGAGCGACAATGGGATAGAGTTCTGTGCTGTGCTGCTCGATCAACGTGCGGATTACTTCCGCTGTCATGTGCGGCTGGTCGGCCAGCAGAAAGATTGCCGAACCGGCAGGCCATTTTATGTCTTCGCTTGTGTTTTCCACAGCGGGTCGGAGTAATGCTTGCAGCCCCGCACGGATTGACGAGGCTTGTCCGCTTTGCCAATCTTTATTTCGAGCAATGAGGACAGGTAAATCTCTGATTGCGGCTTCGACTCCCTCTGCATTCGCTCCCGTAACCACCACAACGGGGGAGAGGCCGGCTTGCAAGGCAGTTCGTGTCACGGCGCGAATGAACGCCTCGCCGCGCCAATCGAGCAATTGTTTGGGCTGACCGAAGCGCGTCGAGGCACCCGCCGCCAGGATGATGCCTGCGGTTTTCTCGAAGGTTTGGAAGCTTGAATTTTTTAGATTTCCAACGATGACCGAGTCGAAATATCCAAGCAACGCGGCGGCCATCTTGCCTCCCATGGCTTGCAGGTCGGGCGTATCGGCTTGATTGAGGAAAGCGATTCTACGGGCGTGGGGAGGGATATTCTTAAGTCCGCCATTGGGATGTGTCAAAACACGCGTGAGTGCCTCCGGCGTGATGATCTCGTTTAATGGGAGTCCGCTTAATGCAGCGAAAACTTCCGGGCGGTGCGTATATTCAGCGTTCAGCGGCTTACCCAGTCCGCTTAATCCTGCCATGAGGATAACGGTATCCACAAACTCGGGGATGACCGGTTCGTGCTCATTCGGCGCTTTTAATGCCTTTTGATGTGATCCATCCGCCTCGATCAGTAATGTGATATTGAGCTTTTGAGTAGTTGCGTGTAGCCAAGATAGTATATCATCCCCTATATTCATTACTCTATCATCTTGAATGGAACCGCTGATCAATGTCACCCCTTGGAATTCGCGCTCAGCGACATCGCTTATTTGGTGTGCAACGATATGCGTATCGGCAAGCGGGATTTGCCATGCGCCGAGATGGGTGGTGGTTGTTATAAGGACGGGCTGGGGAAGTTCGCGTGCCAGTTGAAAAATGGCTGTGGTTTTGCCTCCCGCACCGACAAAAGCGATCGTCCTCGCCTTTGTGGGTGCGTTCCCAAAATTCGCATCAGGAGACTTGAAAGTTTCCCGGTTTGCGCTTGGCGGATTTGGGGAGGGCCGGGATGAATGTAGTCTTAAAGCCTGTGCAAGCAGCAATTCATTACCATCCGCCGGTTCTTTGGCGGTTTCGGATGACATCCTGCAGGGCGGCTAACATTTCAGAATAAGATGTTTTATCGGGGTTGCGAGTTATCGCTTCCTGTTCCATGCGACCCAGCAAATAGACCATCCAGGTCAGCCAGGCGCGCGGGTTATTTTCCGTACGGGAAATCTCTTTTGCGGTTTTATCAAGAACATCACGGAGATCATCTTCTTTGCTCATGGTTTATATATTCCTTTTCTATGCTTGTATTGTAGCACTTTAGCTGTCATATTCTGGAACTATACCGCACTCGGTCGCAAATTGCGCTATTTCAGAAGGTGGAAAGCGCAATTTGTGACCGTGGGTATTATATGATTTTCCTGATTATATGATTGGCTATGATTTCCCGGGATAGAGGTAAAAGGTTAACTGCGAAGTTCGCGAAGATGCTTGCGAAATAGAACACGGATGACACGGATTCACCCTTCGGGCACGATGTCACGGAAGCGCGTAGTATGATTTTTGCTTGTGCTCAAATTGGCCTAAAACTTGACTCGTTTACATCATGTTTCGTGTTTTAAGCTAGTCCGGGAGCAATCCTTTAAGAGCTTTAAGCAAGGTAGGAACGGATTCGGTGGTGGCAAGCCAATCGCGGTTGATCAGCATCTCCCCGTACTCATGTGCCATAACATTGCGAATATCAATGAGATAGGGCCAGGCAACTTCTCTATGACTGTTTCGGAATTGGGGCGAAACATGGTTAGCGGCCTCGCCGATCACGATCAACAAACGCTCCACCGCGTATCGCAGGGTTTTGTCCTTCTCGAACTGGGCAAATTTCACGCCTTTTGTAATCTCGGCGATTTCGCGCGCAGCCTCCCGCATATCCCACAAATATGCAAGCTCCCGGTTCTCAGGCCGCATACACCACCTGCGCAGTTTTGAGGATCTCCTCGCGGCGGTATGGATTACGAAGACCGGCCTTTTCCACAAGATCAACCTCGCGCCCAAAGAGCAACACCAGCTCGTAGTGCATTGCAGACAGGTCAAAGACGCTGATCTTAGCGCGCGGCCAGAAAGTGACGAGAACATCCACATCACTGTTGGGGCGGAAATCCTTGCGGATCGCAGAACCGAATATCGAGAACTCCCGAACCTTCCAACGCTGACAGAAGGCGGCAATCTTCTTGCGGGGAATCCTGAAGTGTTTACTGGAACCAGGCATGATCAACTCACCTGTGGCAATTATAGCACGGCTGATATTATTGCTATCGGAATTCGCACCTTGATTTTGCCCCATCATCATGCAAGAATACCGCTTCAGGAAATCCTTGAGACGCACGACGAGCGAATGGAACTGATGCGCTTTATGCTTGGCTGGGTTATATCCACAACCTGCTTCTCACCTCGGGACGCGTGAGCAGCGCCTCCATGACGCCGCCGCCGATGGCCAGCGCTTTTTCGCTGACCAACTGGCATAGACGCGCATCGTCGCGCGGATCGATGTCGCCAATCTTCATTCCGGAAGTTACGCTCAGCCCCGGGTGGATCAGCCCGCGCAAAATACCTTTGAACGGGCTGACGATCTTTACAATTTCTCCGCCGGTTTCCATGTCCCCTCTTCCCCCCATACCCCTATCCCCTGCTCCTTCAATCTCCGCGATCACATCCCCCTCCTCACAATGATCGCCGATTTGCTTATGGTTCAGGATGATGCCGTCTTGCGGAGCGCGCAGCACACGCTGCGGATCTCCTTCGGGCTGGGATGTGTCGCTGAGCGTCGCGCCTTCCCAGATCACGCGGCCCAGCGTGTGCCCGCGCTGGGTTTCGATCACGGCGTGACAATGGATCGGGGCGGTGAAGCCCGGTCCAAGTCCGAGATAAAGAGCTGCTCGATGTGATAAAGGTTCGGGTGGGCGCTTCAACATGCGCGCGTCCACAATCGCGATCGGGTTCAAGGTCTTTGCCGCGCTGCAATCCGGATCGATCAAAACCGGGATTTGACTCTTTGCCAGCACGTTCAATATCTTGAGCGTGTCGGCGGGATCGCTGACAAGCCTGCCTGTGATGCCCTCCACCGTGATTTGTTTTTCGTAAATCGCTTCGGCAAATGAAACGCTTCGCCGCACGGCCAGCGGCTGGGGCAATTCCGTGATGGCGACGTTCAATCCGGCTCGGTGCAGGCGTAAAGCCACGCCGCTTGCCAGGTCCCCGCCGCCGCGTAGGATGATCAATGCAGGCATTATTTTCTCTGTGACCTTCCGGGCAAGAGATGGCCGAACGCATAAAACATGACGTAGGTGTATAAAAAGAATATCGTATAAGAAGAAATGAAACCAATCGCACGCAGACTCGAATCCATGGCCGAGTTTACGATGCCGCTGGCGACGCCCAATGGGTTGAACAAGATATCCCAACTGTTAAGGCGGATAAAGCGTCCCAGATACATGCCGATGCTGGATAAAACAGTGATGACCAGCACGAAAAGCCAGCCCATCCTGCTTCCGTATTCCCACCGCACGGTTTCCTGCATGAAGTAGAGCGACATGATGCCCAGCAACAGGCCGGTCCAGGCGAACCAGATCAGCATGATGACATCATACCAGACGGGGAACTCAGAGGCCCAGTACGTGATGGTTTGGAGATCTGTGAGGATATAGGGCGCATTTGGAAAGAATATGATCCACAGAAAAATGTTGATTGGAATGAGTGCCAGCAGCGCCCGGCGATGGAATACGATGCTGTGGGTCACGTAGGCGATCCCAAAAGGGATCCAGGCCAGGAAGAGATTCCAGATCAGGAAAGCATAATGCGTGGAATCGCTGTACTGCATACGAAAACGCAGGAGCAGGGCGCAGAACACGGTGGAGGCGCTTAACGCCGCGAAGATGAAAAGTCTGTGCCTGTTCGGATAAATTGCATTCGTTATTCGTTTGAACATTGCAGCTTCCGGCTGAACCTATTATGCCTGTTCCTGAAGAATGTGCCCAAACGTGTAGATCGTCAGATAGACAAAGATGAAAAACAGCGTATAAAGGCCGATGAAACCGAAAGAACGCAGGCTGGGATCGGATAGCCAGTTCCAGAGGCTGTCCGCGGCGTAGGTGGGGTTATTGACCAGGTCCCAACTGTTCAGCCGGACGAAGCGCCCCACGTACACACCCGCGCTGCTGAGACCGGCCACGATCAGAACGAAGATCCAGCCGAACCACCTGCCGAACTCACGCCGGATGATTTCCTGCATGAGATTTAGGGAAACGATCCCGAGCAGCATCCCCGTCCACGAGAACCAGACCAGCATGATCACATCGTACCAAACCGGCACGTTGGCCGGTGCCTCTCCAAGATGCTGGAGGTCGGTCAGGATATAGGGTGCATTGGGGAAAAAGATCAGCCATAGCAAGGCAAAGGCGGGGATGGCAAGATACACCCATAAGCGCCGCCACGACAAAGTGTACGCAAGGTAAGCCAGTACGAACGGGATCCAGGCCAGGAAGAGATTCCAGATCAAGCCCAGGTAGCCTTGAGAATGGCTGTACGCCGCACGCGCCAGGACGAGACTGAAACAAACGGCGGAGGCAGTCATCAGCAAACCGAATATGCCAGCTTTGTATTTATGGTGTGCGAGGATGGTATTAAGTCTCTTTATCATTTTGAATTCAGGAATTGTCCGAGGATGGGATTCAGCTCATCCGGCTTTTCATAATGCGGAATATGGCCGCAATTTTCGAGGATGTGAAACTGCGCGCGCGGGACGGCGGACAGAATGCTGCGGCTTTGTTCCAGCGGCAAAGTCCGGTCGTTTCGTCCCCAAAAGAGCAGGACGGGCATCCCTAGCTTTCCCAGGCGTTGATAGATTTCGGGAAAACCGTCCACGGTCTTGCTGTGCAGGGTCGAGAGGATGGCGCGCTTGAAGCCGCGGTATTGCATTTGAACGCGATATTGATCCTGAAACATTTTAACGTGTTCGGGATCGAAGAAATCGGAGGCCAGGCCCTGGATCATTCGTTCCGTCCCGGCCAGGCCGAGGATCAATTCGCTGATGCCCGGCAGGATGGCGGCCTTGTACATCCATGAAAGCGGCATGGGGCAGGTGCCAATCGGATCAATCAAAACGAGCCGGCGGACGCGCTCAGGAAAGTTCACGGTGAAGGCGGAAGAGATGGCTCCGCCCATCGAGAGACCGATCAAGTTGACTCCTCCGAAGCCCAGCCCGTCCAACAATTCTTTTAATTGGCGCACGAACAAATCAAGGTTGTATTTTACGTGGGGGCGGTCGGAGAAGCCGCGGCCAAAGAGATCGTAGCGCAGGACGCGCAAGCCTGCTTGGGAGAGGAAGGCGAAGGTGGGGTCGAAGATGAAGCTAGGCACCGAGAATCCGTGTACCAGCACAACGGGCAGATCCGCCTCAATCCCAGCCCTGCCATTGGACGATGGTGCGGCAACAGGGCCGCTTACCTCGTAGTGAGTGTAACCGTCCGAAAGCCGGATGAACGCGCCTCCAGCCGAGGTACGCGCCTCATCGTCAATTTCCCTGGTCTCGCCCCGGTAGATGAAATCAAAATTCATTGGATGTGTGATTCCACTGACAAAAAACAATTAAACACAAAGGACACCAAGTACACGAAGGAAACCCCTTTCGTTTTCCCTTAGTGTACGTTGTGTACTTCGTGTTTGAGGTCTTTTTTTCACTAAAGCCATGTGTGTAATCGTCAGCTTATTTTTCCGAGCGCACGCAGGACGCGCTCCGGTGTAAACGGAAACTCGTTGATCCAGACACCGGTCGCATCGTGAATGGCCGCCGCGATGGCCGGAACCAGCGGCAGGAAAGGCAGTTCTCCGAGGCCGCGTGCGCCCCAGGGGCCGTTCGGTTCGGCCACTTCCACGATCACCGATTCCACCTTCTCCGGGATATCGAGAATGGTGGGCAGCAGGTAGGTGCTAAGCTGGTCGGTCAGGACGCGCCCGTCCTTGGTCTTGAACTCCTCCGTGATGGCGTAGCCTTGAGCCTGCACCACCGCGCCCTCGATCTGACCCTCGACCAGCATCGGGTTGATGGCTTTGCCCACATCATCCGCGGAAGTGACGCGCACCAGCCGCACCTGGCCGGTCTCCGTATCCACTTCCACTTCCACGGCCTGGGCCGAATAGGCGTATGAAAAGTTAGGTGTGGAATAGCCGGTCTCTTCATCGAAGTGCGTGGTCTTGGGCGCCAGATATTTATATTCCGCGATGGCGGGATGTTCCTCTGCGCGCCACTTTTTCAGCGCGGCCTCGGCCGCGCCCTTGATGGCGTTGCCGGCCATAAAGGTCATGCGCGAGGCGGAAACGGAACCGGAATTGCCCTGGGTGGCCGTATCCGGTGTGAGGATGGTCACCAGCCGGGCGGAAACGCCGAGCGTTTCGGCGGCCATTTGGGCCATGACGGTGTGCGCGCCCTGTCCCACCTCTGCGCCGGCATGATGGACGATCACTTTTTCGATCTCGGCATTCCCGTGGATTTCAACTTTCGCCCAGCAGTTTTCCTGGTAGCCAAATGAAAAGCCGATGTTCTTGAAGCCGGCCGCGAAGCCGATCCCACGCGCGAGATGGTTCGGACGGCGCGCCCGCGTCGGCGATTTGTTGACCGCCACCCAGCCGAATTTTTTGGCGGCGGCTTCGATCACCTGCGGTACGCTGACCGGCCCCGGAAGGGGAGTGCCAACGTCCAGGGTCAGCCCGTCTCTCAGGGCGTTCTTGAGGCGAAATTCAACCGGGTCCATGCCCAGCCGCTCGGCGAGTTTGTTCATCTGGCCTTCGGCCATGAAGAGGGCCTGCGGCGCGCCGAAGCCGCGGAAGGCCGCGCCCGGAATGTTGTCCGTGTAAACGCCGTAGATATCCGCTTTCACGTTGGGGATGAAATAGGGACCGGTGCAGGTGATGGCGGAATTGCCCAGCACCTTATTGGAGGTGTACATATATGCGCCGCCATCTGCAATGATCTCGTTCTGGGCGGCGACCAGTTTTCCGTCGCGGGTGGCGCCCCATTTGGCGCGCAGGATGGCGGGATGCCGCTTGGCGTGGCCGATGATCGACTCGCGGCGGCTCCAGATGATCTTGACCGGGCGCTGCAGTTTCCAGGTGGCCAGCGCGATCACGATCTGTACCGAGAGGTCTTCACGGCCTCCGAATGCGCCGCCGATGGCGGGGTAGATGACGCGTATGCGTTCGACGGGCAAGTTCAGGGCATGGGCAATCGAATCGCGGTCGGCGTGTGTCCACTGTCCTCCGCAGGCGATCGTGACGCGTCCTTCATCATCCATGTATGATAAACCGGCCTCCGGTTGGAGGTAGGCATGTTCCTGGGCGGGCGTCCGATATTCGCCCTCAACGATGATATCCGCCTGGGCAAAGCCGGCTTCGACATCCCCTTTGCGGATCTTGTAATGAACGCAGATGTTCGAATCGCCAAGCTCTGGATGGACGCGCGGCGCGTCCGGTTTCATCGCTTCGATGGGATCTGAAACGATGGGCAGGTCTTCGTATTCGACCTCGATCAACTTAAGGGCGGCTTGCGCCGCGGCTTCATTCTGTGCGATGACGACTGCCACCTGGTCGCCGACAAAACGCACGATGTCGGTGCCGGGCTTGGGTGATCCGGGGCCGCACAGCACGGGCTGGTCGGGTATTTGTAATCCGTATTCGTTGACCGGCACATCTTTGGAAGTATAGATTGCGATGACGCCGGGCGCTCCCTCCGCCTTGCCGGTGTTGACGCTCAGGACGCGCGCGTGGGGTCGTTCGGCGAACAATATTTTCGCGTAAAGCATGCCGTGCATGGAGAGATCGCCGGAATAGGCTGCTTCGCCTGTGACTTTGCCGCGTGCGTCGACGCGTGGGAAGGATTGTCCAATGGATGCCATTAAAGAAGTTCTCCTTATCTGAGTTGCACTTCTATTATACAACGGAGCAGGGGGGAAGGAAGAAGGAGGACGGAAGACGGGAATGGTGAATAGGATCTTACAAGTGAACTTCTTGCTTTTTGTGCAAGGATTTTCATCATGGGCGCTTACAAAAGACTTCCTTTGTGTCCCTTTGTGCCCTTTGTGTTTGAATCTTTTTGGTTCCGGCTTGTCCGGGTTAGGGAATGGGGGATGGTAAATGGGAAATAGTCTTCATGTATGGTTACACCACCAAGCATGAAAATGTGCTATAAGGACAATCTCGGCTGGGATAGCGCCCGGAAGCTATGGCCAAGCGCCTGATCAAACGTCTCCACCAGTTGGGTTTATGATGCGCGCGGACACGTAACTTCTCAAAACAAAGTCATCAACGGGACAAGCTTCACGACCAGTTGGGGAAACTACAATAATGCTGACCAGGCGCTCAGCATGACCTATCCGGGAGCGAATGGTGAAACGGTGAACCTCACCGACGATGCACAGGGGCGGTTGTATAGTTTGATTGGAACGGATACCTATGTTCAATCCATAAGTTATGATCTTTCCAATCGGATCACCGACCTGGTGCGCGGTGTAGGAGTGCTCGATACGCAGACTCCATATAACACTTGGGATACACAAGGCGGACGGCTGCAAAGCATTACAACCACAGAAATATCCCCTCAAACCGTTTTGCAACAACTGGCTTATGGTTACGATCTGGTGGGCAATATCACTACGATTTCGGACAATGTCAACAGCGAAGTACAATCCTATGGCTATGACGCTCTGAACCGCCTGACCAGTTGGACACTGAATAATGGCCAGCCTGAAATTTATGGTTACAGTGACACCACCGGAAATCTGTCCAACAAGGCAGGTGTGGCATATAATCTTTACGATGCAAATCACGCCCATGCAGTTGCAAGTCTTACTAACGGAAATAGTTACACTTATGATGCCAACGGCAATATGACCTCCCGCACCGTGAGTGGACAGACCTTCAACTTTGGTTATGATGCTGAGAACCGCTTGGTTTCCGTATCAGGCGCAGCCACTGCCAGTTTTGTATATGACGGGGATGGCAACAGAGTGCAGTCCATCATTGGTGGCACAACAACTACCTTCGTTGGCAACTATTACGAAGTCTCCGGCGATAACATCACCCAATATTATTATGCCGGTACACAACGAGTTGCCATGCGGAAGGATGGTACACTCACCTTCATGTTGAGCGATCAACTTGGAAGCACGAGCGTTACCACTGATTCGTCCGGCCAGAATCCCACTACATTGGAATACGATCCCTGGGGCGGGACG
>Ga0182027_10009227_pt1 | contig 14216 bp, 9 predicted proteins | sample 712E1DmetaG_FD_121300 | JGI IMG/M metagenome (GOLD analysis project Ga0182027, IMG submission 121300) | Permafrost microbial communities from Stordalen Mire, Sweden - 712E1D metaG (Illumina Assembly) | ecosystem: Environmental > Terrestrial > Soil > Wetlands > Permafrost | place: Sweden...
CAACACTTTCACTGGAAGTATTGCCAAAAGCATATTGCCAGGTTTGAAGTACAGCTACCGTTGAATAGTAGGCATAATCCCGGATTGAATTGTTACCATTGTTGCCCAACGCATAACGTAATTTGCCGAACGATATAAAAGGCAAACTGTTTTTTACAAAATCTTCTTCTGAAAATTTCCAACCTGCCGAGAAACCTGGAAAATTACCATACCGGTTATCAGGCCCAAACCTGGATGAATAATCGCGCCTGAAGTTTGCCTGAACCAAATATTTTTCTTTATAATCTAAACTTAAACGTCCAAGGTAAGAATATCCTGTAGTTTTCGAACCTCCCCCGGATACCAGCTGTACCCCGGCAGTAGTAATATCCTGGCTGGAATTGAAATACTGCATCTCAGGCGTTTGGGCAAGCAAATTATTACGGGTACCTTCAATATCCATACTTTCACTGGCACCAACTTCATAACCTGCCAGGGCAGCTAAATTAAAATTATTAAGCAGTGTAGCATTATATTTGATTAAATCCTGCCAGTTATAATTAAAATTCTGCTGCATATACCTGTATATTTGAGAAATGTTGTTACTCTCACCAGGCCCGGGACCAAAAGAATAAGTGGGTGTAAAAGTGTAATTGTTATTATAATTTAACCCGCTGCTGATCCTCGACTCTAATGAAAGTCCTTTCATTGGCTCAATAATTGCAAAGAATGTTCCCTGCCCTGCATAATTTTTATTTGCCTGGTTGGGATCTAACAAATCAATAGCTAACATTGGATCGCCTGCCTGGCCATAAATTTTAGGAACAAAGTTCCCGGTACTGGTATAAGGTGGCATATAAGGAAGTACCTGGAGAGCGTTCATAAGAGGTGAGGCATATTCATTTTCATAGGCCCAGTTCGGAAGGCCTGACGTTATAGAATTATTAAACCCCATTGTTTCGCCTATTTTAAACCAATCAGATACTTTATAGTCGCTGTTTAAACGAAAATTGAACCTTTGATAAGAGGATGATTTAAAAATACCTTCCTGGTTGATATATCCAACACCCAAAAAAGCTTTTAATTTTTCATTTCCCCCTGAAACATTAAAATCGAGGTTATCCATTGGAGCAACCTGAAAAATCATATCCTGGTAATTATAAGTCGGTGCACTTTGCCAGTTAGGATACCTGAAAGTATGCTTTCCTTGTAATGCCTCCTGCTCAGTAAATGTTTTCTCATACTCAGGGCCGGTTGCCATATCGAGCCTTTTTGGAACATACTGGTATCCATGATAATAATTCACTTCTACCATAGGTTTCCCTTCTTTGCCCCGTTTTGTAGTAACCAAAATTACACCGTTCCCGCCATTGGCGCCATAAATTGCAGCAGAAGCACCATCCTTAAGGATTTCGATACTTTCAATATCATTGGTGTTTACTGTGCTTATATCTCCACCCGGAATACCATCGATGACCCACAAAGGAGTACCTCCGTTTAAAGAAGAAATCCCACGGATACGAATCTCAACATTTGAGCCGGGAGCTCCAGTTTCCTGGTTAACCTGTACTCCTGCAGCCATGCCTTGCAATGCTGCATCAATTGTAGCTGAAGGAATTTTTACAATTTCTTCTGCTTTAACCGATGCAACAGCGCCGGTAAGGTCGCTCTTTTTTTGAACCCCGTACCCAATTACAACAACTTCGTTTAGTTGTTTTACATCTTCTGAAAGGGCAACTTCAATTGAATTTTGCTGGCCTGCTTCTATTTCTTTCGTGACATAGCCAACATAAGTAATAATCAAAACCGAACTATTACCAGGCACTTTAACTGAAAACTTTCCATTAAGGTCAGTAACTGTTCCTGTTGTTGTGCCTTTCACAACAACATTAACCCCAGGTAACGGCGACCCTCCATTGTCGGTCACAATCCCTGTTATAGAGCGCTCTTGTGCCAGGACAACTCCTGATAACACAATTAATAATAGCAAAGCCAGAATACTTTTTCCTGTAAACCAGCAATGCTTTCCATGAAAATCTTTTTGCTTCATAAATCTTTGTTAGTTTAGTTTGACAATAGGTAGATATGTATTATTCTTGTTAGTCTATATTTAAGGAAATTAGTTATCACAAGTACTATCATATAATACGTATTATTTACACTTTATTTTTTTTAGTTCAAATATATAATTTTATAAATGAAAATTGCATAACCTTAATAAAAAATAATTTTAGAAAACATCGAATAGCTTTAAGTATCTTCAAATTTTATTTCTAAACCTGAATTAAGACCTTCTCTTAAAACTACCAAAGCACCCTTCGAATACGTTCAGGGCGTCTCTGCAGTCTAATCATATTGAGCGAAATTGAAATTTGACAAATTTTTTCAAAAACTAATATTTAAAAAAGCCCATAATAAAGTTATTTATAAAACTTTAAGAATTCTTTTTTAATCAACAATTTTTTCATTTACATTTGACACGAAAATTTATTTTATTAGTTATTATTCCGGATTTGATATTGAATTTTTTCGTTTCGTTCGTTCTAAATTAGTTTATTAATGAGTTAAAAACGCTTAATTGAATTTCCCAATTAACATTCGTTAACACATGAATTCGCTTTCAATTCAAGAAACTGCGTAATTTTACGGTTCATATAATAAACCAATTATTTGTTAAACTAAAAAAATAAAATTATGAAAAAGTTAGCCCTGTTTGCCGTTGCAATGTTAATTTTCGCTGCAACTGTTGTAGCACAAACAACTCCTGCCGCCACCACTCCTGCTAAAGACACAAAGAAAGAAGAACCTAAGAAAGAAGCCAAAGCTGAAAAGAAAGATGCCCCAAAGAAAGCTGAAAAGAAAGATGCCCCAAAGAAAGCTGAAGCAAAGAAAGATACAACAAAGAAGAAATAAATTTTTAGAATTGATGATCAATTGTAAAAAGTAGTTTAATAATTAAAATTAAAAAGTCATGAAAAAAGTATTAGTTTATGCATTAGCATTTGTATTTGTAGCTGGCGTTGCAGCTACTTCAGTTATTGCTCAAAACGCAGCTGGGACAAAACCAGCAACAGAAGAAAAGAAAGAAGCCAAAGCTGAAAAGAAAGAAGCCAAAGCTGAAAAGAAAGAAGCCAAAGCTGAAAAGAAAGAAGCCAAAGCTGCAAAAAAAGATGCTAAAACTGAAAAGAAAGAAGAAGCTAAGACTCCTGAAAAGAAATAATTCTTTTTTGAAGATACAAGGAAGGCTGCAAAAATTAAATGCAGCCTTTTTTGTTTTATTTAATTGATTTGGACTTTATAATAGGCTTATGGATTAAAAAGATAAAAATGAACTCATCCCTTAGAGGTGTATTAATTTTCTGATTGATCCTGATGACTAACCCCTGGCTTAAGCCCATGACTATATATTCATCTTGTTTATCTCGAACCTAATGGTTTTACGTAATTGGGCGAAACGGCTAATCTTTTATAATAATATAAACTAGATATAACACACATATAACCTATATATAATTTACTTATAATTTACATTAAATAATAGTATGTTAAATGTTTGTTTTATCTTAGAAATATAAATATTAAAACATAATTATAGTTAAATTACATTAGAATATATTCAAGGACGGATTAGAAGTTATCGTATTTAAAATGAAAGATTTTAAAATATCTATCGAGTGCCAAAAGTTGCAGGAAGCTGGAAAATAATTAAAACCTCTTTTTATATTCACTACTGACCACACTCACTTGAGAACATGGCCATGAACACATTGTTAAAAACATAAAACCAATGTATATTCGATATAATGCGATTAGTACAACCCTCATTGTTTTAATACCAGGCTTTGCTTCGACTGCATATCCTTTCCGGCCACTAAACATGCCTATAACCCATGAAGCCGAAGCCAAGGTATCTTACTGATATTTATTCTTTTGTTTTTCTGTCTTGCTTTCATGTTTTTTACAAATAGGGTATTGTTAAGTACCTGTTATTAAGTACGTACTTTAATAAAAATCTATTACTCAGGATGATTTTTATTGAAAAACAATGAAACGGGACACAATATGTTTAATTTTGGCCCCATCGTTAATTAAAAAGAAATCCATTAACTTAATTGGATCAGGCTATGTCTGTTGGTTCAAATCATTTAGAGTTGAAATTACTTAAAGAAGAACCCCACCAATTAATTTTAGCATACCAGGGCCTTATTGATATTATTATTAAACAATTTATCCGTAACAATTGCTTTGGTTATTATGAATTTGAAGAGGTAAAGCAGCGGGTCAACGAAGAATTATTAAATAAGTTGCCTAAAATCCAGTCCCAATATAGTGGCAAGTCATTGCTCAAAACTTACTTTTCAGTTGTTATTAGGAATATCTGTAATGGGTTGATTAGAAAACGTGAGGATAACCAATTTGTTCCTTTAAATGATGTAGACATAGGAAAATCTGATGATGACGTGATTAACACTATATTGTTCCAGGAAGAAATTAACAAGCTTAAATTTGCAATAAACCTTTATTATTGTCAAAAAGAAAAACTATTGTTGTGTTTAAAATTGAAATATAGGATGCCTTTCGATTTTAAGGATTTCAAAGGTGCATTTCGGCAAATAACGATGAAAGATTTTGAATTGTTCAAACAGAAAATACATCCGTACAATGAGAACCCTGACATTGTCCTTCTTAGCGTGCTAACTGATATTTTCAATAAATTGGAGTCGAAAAACAATACCCCTGATGCACTGCGGAAATGGCTAAAACAAAAAATAAATGAGCTGATCGATGTCCTAAACGGAAGCCCTCCTACATCTAAGTATAATGAAGAAACTTTACAGATCCTTTTTGAAAAGGCATTCTACAATGAAACAGAAATAAAACAAAAGGTTTATTAGAGATAATTATTTTGCATGGCCGGACAGGAAACATATAAGTATTTTTATAACGGGCATCTTACAGATGAAGCGATAGCGTTAATGGCCGATGCGGTCATTTTCGGTAAAGAAAGGATGCTCCCTTCACAATTGCGTGCCCATGTTGAAGAATGTTCACAATGCAAAAAAGAAATTTCTGGGGTATATGAAGTAATAAAACAGGATAATGAACTGAAAAACTATACATATCATCCATTCTTTGGGAATATTGGCAATAGAGAAAATAAATTTTTTTTGTCCCATAAACGTTATTTTATCCAACTGGCCGCAGTGTTCTTATTGTTATTAGGGATTTCCGTTGTCTTGTTTTATCTTGTGCCGCGGGGAAAGGTTTCTAATTTTCCAAAACAACAGGCGTTTTTGCCGGGTACCACAAAACCACAAAAAGGGGCTGATACGGCCAATAATTTGGTTAATAATAAGGCCATAAAGAAAGATGCCTTTGCTGTAAATATGGAAAAATCTGTTTTCTTCGAAAGCCTTATTGCATCGCAATACAGGAGTGGGGACATTGAAATATTGGCCCCGGGCATTTCGCAGCAATATGCACCTGATGCCCCGGTCAGGTTTGAACTTAAAGGTGAAATATCAGGCCCTTTGACCTTAATGATTTACAACAACAAGGGAAAGGAATTATTTGAAAAGGCCCCAATATTTTCAAAATCTTTTACCCCCGAAACAAAATTTTCCTCCGGGCTTTATTATTGGAAACTTTTAAAAGGTGATGACCTGGTGCATGTGGGAAAATTTATAGTTAAATAATTGATCATTTCCCCACAAGCAGAAACCCTCCCCAGAAATGGGGAAAGGCCGTTTTTGGGTCATTAATAAGTTTTAATTTCGCCTGTCTTAAAGATTCTGCATAAGGTTTCCCATCTAAAACATTGGAATAAAAATTTAGCATCAGCCCCTCTGTGGGCTTATCCAAAACTTTCCAGAGGGAAAACATAACATTGGATGCCCCAGCATACAAAAAGCCCCGTGACAAAGCCTGCAGCCCTTCCCCTTTTACAAGCTTTCCCAACCCGCTTTCGCAGGAGCTTAAAACAATTAAATCGGCACTTAAATTTAGGCTGTATGTTTCTCCGGCATACAATATACCATCTTCTTTCTCGGAAGTATCCCCGGGCTGTGAAAAAACGATGCCCGACAGCTCCGGTTCTTTATCGTTCGAAAAGCCATGACTGGCGATGTGGACAATACTATATCCTTTAATATTGTTTTTAAAATTTGATTCACTGGCCTCTGAATATAAATAAACCTTTGCCTCTTTTCTTCGCTTCTCAAAAAGATGAACGATGGAGACAACTTCTTCTTTTGAATTGGGCAGGGGGTTAAAACTTTTTAAATCCGTGCTTATGGACCGATAGGCCAGGTCATTTCCCGTCGTATCTATCGCACTTATGTTGCTTGACAAGATAATGCCATTGTTTTTCTCTTTGCTGAATACCGGGGCAAAGCCAATAAAATTGACTTTTTGTTTTGCTGCTATTTCATTCCCGTTTTTATTTGAGTTGGACCACAGGGTGGCAGAGTGGTGATAAGATATTGAATGGGTTTTGATCAAATAATCAAGTTTGGAAAAATCTTCATCCTGGCTTTTTGTGGCCGGTACGTTGTCAACCAAAGTTTCAAAAGGGACATAATATAAATAATCGTCCGGGACAATAACAAGTTTCCCCTTATGGGAAATATACACTTCAACCGGTTTGACCAATTTTTCGTAAATATGGTGGCTGTTGGCCGCAAACGATCCGGGCTCGGCTATTTTTATGTCCCTGTAATATTTGGCCACTAGTTTTGTAAAGGAACTATCTGTGGGGATTTTTATTATTTTATACAAGCTGTCTGTTATTGTGGCTATGAACAAACTGGAATCCCCTACCAAATATTCAAGAATGGCCGTATTATCATCCAATGATTTTTGAATTTCAGGTATGCTGGCAACATTGTTGGCATATTTGAACTCATAATAGGCCGGGTAGTTGGTTTCAAAGAATGTGACCAATGAATCTAATTTTCTTGAACAGGTAAATTTTTCATTTTCCCAAGCATTTACTTTCAACGTATCATACCCCCCTTTTTGATATTTTTGGTTTGCAACCTGTACCGTATAAAACCCTATCCTGCCCTGCAATCCCTTTTCATTGTCCAATAATGGATCGGGTATGCCTGCAAAATGCCGGGCCTTATGTTCATTAAAACTGGCCGCCATCGTGGCCCCCTTCCCTTTTTCAATAAATTCGAACGGTCTTATGCTATTTTCCCCGGAAGGGTATAATTTATCGAATTCTAATGCAACATGCAGGGCCTGTGCATAATATTTTTTGGTTGTTTCACTGAGCAATAGTTTTGTATCCTCAATGTTATAACCGTTGCGCATGTTATTGATAAGCTGAAATGCCAATCCGTAATTGGATAAGGAGGCTTCTAAATCACGATATGGGTTTGTTTTGCCCCTGCTTAACTGGTAAAATGCATTTCCCTTACCAGTAAAGATTTGTAACAATACAGTTTCTGAGAGAGGCATTGTATGTATTGGGCTTATGTATATGGATGTATCGGCAAAGCCAACTACATTGGAAGCAAGCGCTTTCTGGTAAAACTGTAAGGCCTTTTCGCTTTCTCCTTTTTTACTATATGCGTTTCCTATATTATTGTAACTAAAAGCTAAATAAGGGTGGTTTTCTCTATAAACTGAAACCCTAATTTGTAGTGATTTTTGATAGTATTACAATGCTTTATCATATTCTCCTTTATACTGGTATATTGAACCAATATTATTATAACTTGTGGCAACATTGGGGTGGTTTTCTCCATAAATCGAAATGCTAATTTGTAAGACTTTCTGATGAAACTGCAAAGCTTTGTCATAATCGCCTTTACACATGTTATTATTCCCTATATTATGATAACTATCAGCCACATCAGGATGGTTTTCCCCATAAACCGAAACCCTGATTTGTAATGCTTTTTGATAAAAACCTAATGCTCTATCATATTCGCCTTTATCCTCGTATGAAATGCCAATACTATTATAACTTGAGGCCACATCAGGATGGTTTTCACCATAAACTGAAACCCTGATTTGTAATGCTTTTTGCTTAAATTCTAATGCTTTGTCATATTCCCCTTTATCTTTGTAAATTATGCCAATAATATGATAACTCTTTGCTAGTTCAGGGCTGTTCCCTTGAAGAAGTTTAATCCTAGTTTCAAGGGCAGGTAGGCAAAACATCAAAGCGCTGTCATATTTTCCTAAGTTTTCGTATGCATTGCCAATCTCATGCCAGTAATTGGCTATTTTAAGCCTGTTTAAACTGTCCGTTTTTACGGCCAAAACTAATGCTTTCCTGCATAGGGCCAGCCCCTCGCCATATTTTCCTTTCTTCTCATTAACTCGTGCAAGGGTTATTAGGGCATCGGATTTTTCAAACATTTCATCTTTGTTATTTTTCCTGAAATGTTCTTCTGCCAAACCCAACGCTTTCTGGGAATAATACAGCGCCGTGTCATATTTAGATGCACTCATAAACGAGTTGCCTGTTAAGCGGTAGTTTTCCACACTTTTTAACCAATCCTCCCCCTTTTCATATAACCCTGCCGCTTTACAATAATATACCGCTGCGCTGTCGTATTTGAAAACCTTAAAAAGGGTATCTGCTTTTTGGGTATACCTTTCTGCAGTTTTATTTGTGGCAACCTGCCCCATGCTTACTGAAAAATAAAGAAAGGCACACAAAACCAGGAGGCCTGAATATTTCATGTCATTTAATTTTTGTTTTAAAGCGGTGTGGCCTACTATATTATTCAATTGCAATTTATACAGATTTATTTTCAAAAGGAGAAAATCAAAAAAGATTTTTAACAATTTTATATTATTGATATACTAACATTTAACAATTTTATTAAAAAATATTTAAAATAAAAATTCCATTTTCTGGATTGGATATCATCTATTAAGTAAAATTGGTTATTGGCAATTCAAAGACCTTAAAATTTTTTAAACGTTTTTCGAAACCAGTGCCTAAATAAATATTTTTTGATCATGGGTTACCAGTTTTTGCAATAGTCCCAAGATAATTTTCTAACGTTCTCGTACAAAGGCTATTGTAATTTAAAATAAATATTTTAAATTTGTTTTGTTAAAATAATGTAAAAAAAAATTCCGTTTTTGGGAATGGATATCATCTATTATAATATTAAATGATCTTTAGATGGGATTACCGAAAACCGGGATTATAGTAAAAGAGGGCAAATTAATAACCTAATAATAACTAATATGAAAAGAGCATTTTTATTTCTGCTAATGACAGCTACGGGCATTGGCGCTTTCGCACAGATCAATGTTTACAGCAACAACTATGTAGGGGTCGGCAGCGCGGCCACAAGCGCAAATTCCCCGCTAAGTATTAACACCACTGGGCTTAGTAGTTACGCGGTTTCTGTGTGCCCGCAAGCTTCTACGACTTCAGGAGGGGTTTACATATATAATTCCCTGAACTCAACAAATTTTTACGGGCTTAACAGTACGTCAGCCAATGCTAATGCAATACTTCATAGCGTATGGGGATATGCTGCAATTTCTACTGCCCAAAGCACAGGCCAGGCCTATGGTGTTGCAGGTATCGCCGGCAACTGTACAAACGGTTACAACTTCGGTGTATACGGACAATTACAGGGTTCTAATACTGGGGCGGCAGTATATGGGAATGTCGGGTCAGGGATCGCATATTTACCTTCCGATAAGCAATGGGCCGGCTATTTCGGCGGCGATACCAAAGTCACAGGTACTTTATGGGTAAGTTCCACCTCCTATACATCCGATAAAAGGCTGAAGAAAAACATTGCCAGTATAGACTCTGTCACAACCAATAATATATACCTTTTACAACCTGTAAAATATAAATTTTTAAGCATGAAAGAGTTAAGTGACAGTTTGAAGCCAAGCTCTGATACTGCTAAAATATCAGTACTGGCCAACACGCCCGACCCCGATTATGTCAAAAAACTTCATTATGGCTTCCTGGCACAAGATTTACAGAAGGTTTACCCGGATTTGGTCTATACAAGTGGGGATGGCACAATGGGGATCGATTACCAGGGGCTTATCCCTTTAATTATAGAACAAATGATAAAAATGAAACAGTCTCTGGACGATAAAGAAGCACGGATCGAGGCCTTGGAAAAGACCGTAAAGCAGCTTCAAAAAGGCAAACAATAGAATGTAAGGGGCAAAATAATAAAGTTGAAATATTATGAAAATAATAAATAGGATACGGTTGTCCATTGTATTGCTGCTGTTCAATACAATAATACATGCACAGGCAATCATTGGAATTTATGGTTATGATCTAAACGGCAACAGGACAAGCGCTTCGGTAATCTACCTTATGACGTCGTTAAAATCTACCATAGTGGGCATTGATTCCCTTGTAGGCGTTACGGGCATAAAACCAACAGACACGATAGGGCTGCCCAAAGATGGTTGGTCAAAAGGGATACCTTCTATTGAAAATGGCTTCTCGGTCAAAGTTTACCCGAACCCGAACCATGGACTGCTGGTTCTGGAATTTTCTGACATTTCGGACAATCAACTGAATAAAGAAGGAAATGCCATTAAAGTATGGGGGCTCCAGGGCAACCTTGTCATGGACAAGGCAATAACCAGTGGCTATAACAGTATTGACCTCTCAAACGCTGCCAATGGCACCTATATCATGAAATTGTTTGTTAACGGCACAATCAAAGTGTACAAGATAATTAAAGACTGAGCCTATATGCCATCAAGGATTGAAATAATAAATCTCTAAATGAGTTGCCTTTCCATGGATAGTGAGGTTGTTTATTATTTAACGGGAGTTAACAAATTTGACTAATACCCAACAAAGTATTTTACCTAATATTTTAAGGCCATGAAGACAAAAAATCAAAAAACTTTTATTGTTTCTATTTTGGTAGCTGTAATGCTCACAATGTTAACAAAACAAGCAAGCGCCGGGAACTATACCACAATTTATATGGATAGTGTAAAACAAATGGATAATTTGAACCAGGTCGATACTGTTTCGGCCTGTAGCAGTTTCGAAACTATTAAAGTTGTGCCAATGAAGGGGCTAAGCAATATATTTTGGCCCCAATTTATACAAGGCGTTGGCGGTGACACAACCTATGCTGATACACTTTATTTGCAAAGCAGCTTTAATGGGATGTTGAATTGCGAGGGCAACAAAGGGGGAATTATGGAAAGTAAGGGCGTTTATATAAGGCCCTTAAGTTTTTCGGGCAAGGACAAGGAAATTTCCTGTGGCGACAAAGCTATATTAAGCACAAGTACAAATTATACAGGTAATGGGGGCCTTCAATATAACTGGGCCCCGGCAACAGGTTTGGACAACCCTAAAATCCCCGGCCCGGTTGCAATAATAAAAAACAATATTATGTATACTGTTACCATGACAACCCCCGATGGCTGCATTGTCACGGCCAATGTTTCTGTTTCGATGAAGCCCATGGACAGCCCGGCTATTTGTATTGTCAGTATAGATAGTACAACAAACAAAAACATCATCTATTGGGAAAAACCTGTTTCCACGGCCATCGATTCATTTTATATTTTCAGGGAAACGAATGTTACAAATGTATTTAATAAAATTGGCGCTGTTAATTACAATGACAATAGCGTGTTCATCGATACGGCTTCTTTACCAAACGTGCAATCGAATAAATATGAGATTTCGATAAAAGATTCGTGCGGCTTCGAATCGGCCAAAAGCGCCCCGCACAAGACCATGCATTTATCTATTGGCCAGGGGTTGAACAGTTCATGGAATTTAATATGGGAACCGTACGAAGGGTTTAATGTTTCTACCTATAATATTTACCGGGGGACAAATTTAAAAAACCTTCAATTGACCGGGACAACCTCTGCCAGCAGTACACAATATACCGATTTCTCGACGCCATCAGGCAGGGTATTTTATCAGGTTGAAGTTGTAAGCCCCAATACCTGCGGCCTTTCTGCCACAAGCACGAATTTAAAGTCGTCACCCACATCGGTCAATACGTCCCGTTCAAATATTGTAACAAATGGCCCGACAGCGGTCAGCGGGGTATCCGGCGGGGCAGCATTATTTGCCGTTTATCCCAACCCTGTAGTGGACAACCTGTTCATAGGGGCAGGGCAAACCGGCCTAATGGGCTGCAATGTTGAAATCAGTGATATTGAAGGCAGGATATTAAAAACTGTTTCTTTGAAACCTTCAAATATGGAAATTAATGTAAGTGATTTGAACAGTGGTTTTTATATTATAAGCATTAAAACCGGTACAGGGGCAGCAACACGAACAATAGTTAAAAAATAAACCTGTAAAAGTAAAGTTGTTGCCTGACCGAAATATTAAAATTAAACTCCTTTGAAATGAAAAAAATATCCTTGGCCATAACCATGTTACTGGCAGCCCTGGTTACAAAATCGCAGACCGAAACTCTTGTCCTCAACACGAATTTGTCAGGGCAAATGAGCAATAACCTGGTTGAAAGAGCCCGTGACCTGGTCACGCTCAATGCAGGGTTTTCAATGAACAATACCTCGGCAAATACATTTACGGTAAAGACCGACCATACCATTGTGCCCACCCTACCGGATTACCTGACTGGTTCAGGGATTGTGACAGGCACTTCGCGCCCGCTTGATAAGGGGAACTGTGTACCTGGCACGATAGGAGGGACAATAAATGTCAGCCCGACAGGTTCTGCAACCTACAGCATACCGATCGCCATCGCACCTGGTTCACACGGCATGCAGCCATCGCTGGGCATTGTATGCAGCAGCAATAGTGGCAACGATATCCTGGGTTATGGAGGTCACTTAAGCGGGCTTTCGTCCATCACCCGTGTGCCAAAAAATATTTATTATGACAATACTATTGCGCCTGTTACCAACAATACCATAACAGGCGCATCGACGGACGATGGCCTGATGCTCGATGGGCAGCGGTTAATACTTACCCTTGCAAGCCCAATTACCTATTCTCCAGAAAACGACCCATTTGTTTCGGTTGTGTTCGATGGCACCAAGTTTACGGTGACAAGCAGGGACAATGTAGTAACGGAATATGGGGGCACGCCCGGTTCGTGCTTTGTCCCCATAAACAGTACTACTGTCATGACTTGGGGCATTGATAAGGTTACCGACCCCGATGGAAATTATGTGCAATACAATTATATTGGGGACAACACTACAGGCGAATACAATATCAGTGAGATTAAATACACCGGAAATGGAAGCCTTTTACCCTATAACAGCATTAATTTTTACTATGGCAAGCGTACCGATGTCAACACCACCTATACGGCCGGGTATGCTTTTAACCAAACCACGTTGCTCACGGCCATTAAAGTATTTTCAGAAACCGTGTTGGCCCAGGATTATGAATTTAAATATTTTAACGACGGGCAATACAGCAAGCTCAACCAGGTATCAATGATTTCCAATGGGACCGCTGTTAACCCTACCATTATTAACTGGGGGAACGTTCCTGATTACACTTCTAACAGTTCGGCGAACCTGTTCGGTAGTTGCAACAACTTCGGGGCTTCAAGTTGTCAATACACAAAGTACACCGGTGATATTAATAATGACGGCTATATGGACGTCGTAAACTTTACGACAGGGGACGAAATTTATATTGGCGTAAATTTTGGGGGCGGTGTCGCTGCCATGTCTATTCCAATACCAAATTATTCTGCTAAAAATGGGGATGGTTCCTATGATTATTATCAGATCGAAGATGTCCAGGTAGTAGATTGGAACAACAAAGGAAAGTCAGATATACTGGTACATCTTTTGGATGAAAAACTTGATAAAAATAATAATGTCCTTGGAGATTCGGACAGGATTTGGTGTTATACATACGCAAATGGGGCATTCACATATAAGGTGATATATAGCGCCTACAATGATGGCAGTAATAATTTTCAGTTTTTTTATGGCGATTTTGACAATGATGGTATCATGGACAGGATAACCTTACAGGACAATGTTATTACGGAGCTTTATATCAAAGGGGCTATTTCCACCAGCCAATCCCAAACAGGGATAACCGGGACAGGCAATGTCTCTGACATAAGGGCCATTGATTTTGATGGCGACGGCCAGTTAGAAGTATTGACCTTATCATCCGATGGATATGGCAAAATTTACAAATATACAGGGACAAGCTTTTTAAATATTTATGGAAGCACATCAACTTTTTTTGGAAAACCGGCCGACTTTTTTACAGGTGATTTTAACGGTGATGG
>Ga0182027_10009228_pt1 | contig 14215 bp, 10 predicted proteins | sample 712E1DmetaG_FD_121300 | JGI IMG/M metagenome (GOLD analysis project Ga0182027, IMG submission 121300) | Permafrost microbial communities from Stordalen Mire, Sweden - 712E1D metaG (Illumina Assembly) | ecosystem: Environmental > Terrestrial > Soil > Wetlands > Permafrost | place: Sweden...
CAAGGGACCCAGGTGACACGGAAGCGAGGTGGGGGAGATGACTGACGTGGCCATGGTCATCGACGGCCGTACGGTCACGGCGCAACAGGGCATGACCGTCCTCGAGGTGGCGCGCGGCGCGGGGGTGGACATACCGACTCTCTGTCACCACGACGACGTGGCTCCCTTCGGCGCCTGCCGGCTGTGCACAGTAGAGATCGCCAAGGGGGGTCGCTCGCGGCTGGTCGCCTCGTGCTGCTATCCGGCCGAGGAGGGACTCGACGTGCGGACCGAGTCCGAGCGGCTGACCAGGGGCCGCAAGCTGATCCTGGAGATGATGCTGGCGCGCGCGCCCGGCGTGCAGGTGCTCAGGGACTACGCCAGCAGATACGGGGCCGAGGCGGACAAGTTCAGCGTCGACCCGAGCTTCTGCATCCTTTGCGGTCTGTGCGTCAACTACTGTGCCGAAGTGAAGGGCAAGCATGCCATCGGCTTCATCGGCCGGGGGGTGGAGCGCGAGATCATGTTCCTGCCGGGAGTGGCTGCCCGGGAGTGCGCGGAGTGCGGGGATTGCTTCGCGCTCTGCCCCACCGGGGTGTGGCCCTCCAACTACGGCCTCTCACGCGTGCCCCACGCCACCTGACCGGCCACTCCGGCAAATGGAGCCCGTGTGAGGTAAGGATGCGCGGTCTGCCGCGCTGCGCCGCGCTCCGCGGGAGCGCCGGCGGCGTTGCGGCATAAGCAGGCGGGCGGACGCCTCAGACGTTCGATCCCGGCACGGGATCAGGTCGGTCGCGGTCGTCGCGGGAACCTCGCGTGGCGAGGCGCCCGCCCGCTCGGCTTCGACCGCGGCCAAGCAGACGCCGGAACCGGTTCGCGATACCATGTCGCTGTTTGCGCGACACGGCGCGAAGGGACCGGCGATGGCGACCACGATCGACGAGTATCACGAGGCGCTGTTCGCGTGGCAATGGCGCTACGCGGAGGCGATGAAGTTCAACGGGTCGCTCGATCCGGCCCACGCCGCCGCCGGCCCGCCCGTCTTTCGCCGGCGGGCCGCCGCCGCCAACATCCTGCTGCGGCCCGACGACGACCAGCCGACCCGCGCCAGGGTGGTCGCCCAGGTCACGCCCCGGCGGCGCGCGTTTCGCAGCATGGTCAGCTCCCAGGCGCTGACCCAGTCGGTGTTCGGCAACCTCGTGGCCCGCGGCAGGATCGGCTGCCTGGCGGCGATTGCCGACGACACCGGCAGACCGCTGTTCTTCGCAGATGCGGCCGAGGTCGACGATCTTCTGCTGGAGCATCGCATCCCGCGTCTGCTGGGCGAGACCGGCCCCGCCGGCATCGACCTCTGGATCACCGGCGCGCGGCGCGTCGTGGTCGACTGCAACCTGGCCGAGGCCGGCCTCGGCGTCTGCCCCTGTCCCCAGCTCGACCCCGACGACGCCGACTTCTGCAACGGCTCGTTCTCGCCCGACACCGGTCGGGGCCGCGGATGTGCGCTGGCCGAGTACGGCGACCCGTCCTGCTGGGACTTCCTGCCCGAGCTCCTCGGCTGGCGTCGCAACGAGGGCGCCGTCTGCCCGCTGGCCTCGACCGTGCAGCTCGTGCGCGGCATCCTGGCGGCGTGCGTGAGCGACGGCAGGCTCGACCGTTCGCGCGGGCACGCCGTGCTGATCGTCGACGCCCGCAACCCGGCATTTGGCTGGTCGCGCTGGCGGCCCACCGGAGCGGGCTCGCGGGCCTTCGCCGCGGTGCGCGACGCCCTCGGGCAGCGTGGCGACCTGCTGCGTCTGGGCACCTGGCAGCAGATCGCCGGGGCGCTGGCGACCGACGGACAGCTCGGCTGGCTGGTCGAAGGCCTGCGGCGAAAGTACGGCATCGAGCCCGGCTGAGACGCGGGCGGGGGCGCGGCTGTGGCCGCGCCCGGCAGGACGGTGTCGTGGCCAGCGGCTCAGGCCAGGCGCGCGACGACCACTTGCAGGTCGTCGCGCAGCGTGCCGGCGAAGTCCAGCACCGCGTCGCGGACGCCGTCGGCGACCTCCTGGGCCGAGCGGCCGCGCAGTCCGGAGACGATCTCGAGCAATCGCTCCGCGCCGAGCAGCTCATCGCCGCGGCGAGCTTCGGTGACGCCGTCGGTGTAGAGCACGAGGTAGTCCTTGGGGGTGAGGACGGCCTGGGCGTTCAGATAGGGGCGCGCGAAGGACCCGAGCGGCAGGCCGTAGGCCACGTCGATCAGGTCGCACGAGCGAGCGCCGAGGTGGACGGGCGCCGGGTGGCCGGCGCTGGCGTAGTCGAGACGGCCGCTGTGGGGGTCGAGCACCGCCAGAAAGGCGGTCACGTGGGGATCGTCGGGGTCGAGCCGCAGGAGGAGCTCGTTGGTCCGGGCCAGCACGATGGCCGGCGAGGGGTCGATCGTGGCGAAGGCCCGCACCTTGCTGCGCACCGTCTCGGTGTGGCCGGCGGCGCGCAGGCCCCTGCCGGCCACGTCGCCGATCAGCACCGCGACGTGGCTGTCGTCGAGCACGAACACGTCGCTGAAGTCGCCGCCGACGCGCTCGGGCTCGTAGGCGGTTTGGGCGACGACGCCCAGCTCGAGGCCGGCGACTGAGGGGAAGGGGTGAATGAGGTTCTCCTGGAGGGTGGTCGCGATGCGGCGCTGGGCGTCGTAGAGGCGGGCGTTGTCGAGCGCCGCGCCGAGCAGCTCGGCGATGCTACGGTACAGCGAGAGCTCGTCCTGCTCGAAGGGCCGCTCGCCCGCGAAGGCGAAGCCCAGGACGCCGAGGACCGTCTCGGCTCGCTTGATGGGCACCGCGAACCAGCGCTCCCCCGCGGCGCTGAGTTGCCGCGCGTGCTCCGCGCTGGCCGGACCGATGTGCTCCGAGTCGTGGGTGATCAGCGGCAGATCGTGGACCACGAGGTACCCGATGCTGGACTGCTCGTCGAGGGGCACGACGGCGATCTGGCTGGCCACCTCGTCGGCATACCCGACGAGCGCGAGAGCGTGCAGCGCGCCTTCGGCTTCGTCGACGGCGTAGACGGCGCCGGCCGACGCTCCCAGTGCCCCGGTGATGAGCGACAGCACGCGGCGTCCGATCTCGCTGAGCGACAGCGAGCTGGTCGCGGTCTTCGTCACCTCCTGCAGAAGAGCTGTCTTGTCGAGCTCCAGCTTCGCCCACTGCTGCGCTCGCTGTCCGGCCTCGAACAGCCGGGCGTTCTCGAGGCCCGTCGCCGACTGTGCGGCCACCGTTTCGGCAAACGAGACCTCCTCGGGTCCGAAGGCGCGCGGCTCCGCCCAGGCGACGTAGAACGTGCCGATGGCCTGGCCGGCGGCGATCAACGGCAGCAGAAGGTAGGAGCGCACGCCGGCGTCCTGGGCGTTGCGCCTGCTGCCGTCGCTGACGGCCGCGGTGCCGACGTCTTCGCCGATCCTCGGCTGCCCGGCGCGAAAACAGTCGGCCGTCTCCCAGTCCGAATCCACGGGTACCGGCCCGAGGCGTTCGAGGAAGCCCGGCGGCAGGCCGACGCTGGCAGCGGACTCCAGCAGCGTCCCGTCTTCGCTCACGAGACGTATCTGGACCTGTCTCGCGCCGAGAAGACGGTGCACCGCGCCCACCACGCTGGTGGCGACCGCGCGCACGTTGAGCGACGACGAAGCCGAATCGGCGACCTCCTTGAGGATCGAGAGACGGCCGACCCGCTCGGCGTCGGTCTCGCGCGCGGCCAGCTCCGCCTCGAACAGGCGCGCGTTCTCGATGGCCACGCCGGCCTGGGCCGCGATGGCCTCGACCAGCCGGATCTCTCGTGGGCTGAACGGTCGCCGCTCGCCCGGCTCGTCGGCGACGATGAGGCCGACGGTCCTCTCGCGGTGCACGATGGGCACCATGAGGGCGAGCAGGAACTCATGCTCGTCGACGTACTCTCTCACCGCCGCCGCCACAACGGCATCGTCGTAGGAGATGACGGCGGTCCTTCCGGTCGTGATGGCCTCTCTGGCTCCGTCTGAGAGCCCGTCGAGCGCGAAGCGCTGTCGCGGGACGGCCTCGCCACCTCTCGAGACGGCGATCTCGACCTCCCGGCGCTCCTCGTCCCAAAGCTCGATGACGATGCGTGAGCGCCGGGTGGATCGCAACAGCAGATCGCCGAGCGACCCCAGGATCTGGTCGAGGTCGGTCCACGACGCCACCGCCGTGGCGGCCTCGAGCAGCAGGCCGGTGGTCTCCAGCTCCCGGCTCGCCCGCCGCTGGGCCTCGACCTCCGCCTCGAACAGGCGAGCGTTCTCGATCGCCACCGCGGCGTGCGCGGCGATGCCCACGATGAGGTCGATCTCGCGGTCGCTCAACTCCCGACGCTCCGCGGGATCGTCGATCGCCAACAACCCGACGAGGCGGTCGCCGAAGAAGAGAGGCACGTCGAGTGCCAGGTGTGAGGGCCGGCGGTCGGCGACTCCCCGCCGGCCCGGTTCCAGAGCGTCGTAGTCGATGAGGACGGGGGTCCGGTCGGCGATCGCCTGTCTGGCGGGGGCCGACAGCTCGTCGAGGGCCACGAGCAGTCCGATCTGGAGCGGCGATTCGCCCTGCGACGACATCACCTCGAGGCGCTCCTGCCGCTCGTTCCACAAGCTGACGGTCACGCGCGAGTCGCTCGTCACCTCGAGGATCAGCCGGGCAAGCCTGTCGAGCACCTCGGCCAGGGCCAGCGACTCGGCGAGGGAGCCGCCCGCCGCCGACAGGAGCCTGGTCGTCTCGAGCTCACGCACGGCCTGCTTCTGGGATTCGATCTCGGCGCGGTAGTGCCGAGCGTTCTCGAGTGCCTGAGAGACGACGGCCCCCGTCTTGCGGGCGAAGTCGACCTCGAGCTCAGTGAAGACGTGCGGCGTGCCGTAGTAGGTGAAGAACAGGCAGCCGAAACCCTCGCCGCCGACCGTGAGCGGGATCGCCAGCGTGGCGCCTACGTCGAACCGCTCGGCGACCTCGGCGTTGCCCAGTGGGTCGTGGCGATAGTCCTCGAGCACCAGCGGCTGCAGTTCGGCCAGAGCGAGTTCGGCGTAGGGCAGCTCCTCGCCGCGGAAACGCCGGCCGACCAAACCGCTGGGCATGTTCCATGCCTGCGCAGGAGTCCACTGGCCGGCGTCTCTGACGGCGACGTTGCCGGCGTCGCAACCGAGGGCCTCGCCGGCGAGCCGCAGCACGTCCTGAAGGACGTCGCTGGACTCCAGGTGGGCGCTGATGGCAGCGTTGATGGCGTTCAGCGCCTCGCTCAACTGCGCGTGTCGCCGCTGTTCGCCGATCAGCTTCTCGAGCTCGACTTCGCGGCGTTTGTGTTCGTTGATCTGCCGGTAGTAGGCGCTGACCCCGGCGGGGGTCGGGTAGATGCGCACCTCGAGCCAGTCGCCGGTGACCACCGAGCGATGCTCGAAGACCGAGGGCACGCCGAGCTCCATGGCGGCGCGGTAGTGTTCGGCCAGCGAGCTGCCCTGGAGCTGCGGGAACAGCTCCCACGGCGTGTGACCGAGGAGCTCTTCGAGGGGCTTCTGCGCGATCTGCTGGGCCGCCTGGTTGGCGTGCAGGTAGCGGTACTCCCAGTCGAGGGCGAAGAAGCCTTCGTCGATCTCCTCGAGCATGGCGCGGGTGCGGGCGTCGCTGTGCCCGACGACGTCGCCGGCGCGGGGCACGCCGAGGCCGCTCTCCAGCGGCTGCGGCTCGCAGCGCGGCGCGGCGCGGCGCCCCATGCGCACCTCCAGGCCGCCGTCCAGGCTGAGCTCCAGCGAGTCCGTCAGGGAGGCGATGATGAACAGGCCGCGGCCGTGGTCTGAGCTGGGGTCGGGGCTGCGCTGGGCGTCGAAGCCCTCCACGGCAAAGCCGCGACCGCGGTCTTTGACGGTGGCCACCAGGCCTTCGGCGACGAAGGCCAGCGAGATCTCGATGTCGTCGCTCGCGCCGCTATGGCGGATGGCGTTGGTGCAGGCCTCCTCGACGCAGAGCACGACGTCGTCGATGAGCTCGGCGGCGGCGCAGTACTGGCGCAGGTAGTCGCGCAGCCGCTCGCGGGCGCGCAGAAGGTGCGAAGGCTCGGGGGGGACGCGAAAGTAAAGGCGCGGCGGCATGGACTGCGGCGTTGCGCTGCTGCCCGACAATGAACCCCCTGCATGACGACGCCGGAAGGCGGCAATGCGGCATATTCTACGGGGGCCTTGCGGGGAGTGTCGACGTTGGTCGACGGTCCTGCCTGTGCGGGCGCGACCGTTGTGGGCGACGGCCGGTCGCCCAGGCGTTGTCCGGACAGGCAACACCACGGCAGGTGGTCAGGTCGCAGGAGCGGGTCGCGGCGGCGCGCCGGGCGACGGGGAAGATGCCGCGCCATTCGATAGACTGGACCGCGACCATCGGTCTGGGGGAGAGGACATGACGCCACGGGCGATCGATCACGAGTGGCTGGAACGGCTCTGCCGGCGAGCCGACGACATCCTCTGGGACGGCTACCGCTACGCCCTCGGAGGCCCCGCCGCGCCGTGGCCGCGCGTGATGTTCCCCGCCAAGGGCCACGAGCGCCGCGTCGGTGAGCAGGAGGCGCGCTTTGCCTTTGTCGCGGCGTTGCTGGCCGATCCGGCGTCGGCGCCTTGGGCCTTCGCCGGCGAAACGCCGACCAGGCTCTCGTACCGTTTCGCCCAGCGCGGCGGGAGCCCCAGAGCGCAACGCGCTCTGACCGATCTCGCGCTCTATCGCGACGGCGACGACGCCCCGGCTCTGGCCGTCGAGTTCAAGTCTGGGGGGCGTTCGGGCAAGTCCGAGCAGGACGACAGCATCAAGAAAGACATCGCTAAGGTCCTCGCCGAGCAGCCTCCGGCACTGTGGTTCCAGGTCGTGCGCGACGGCAGCGACGCCACGCTGCAGGGTCTGTTGCGCACCCTCGACGGCGCCATCTCGCAGCTCAGCAACCCCTACAAGCTGGGCGCCTACCTGGCGTCCGGCAAGACCCCCGAGCCGCGCGCCAAGACGATCGCCTTTCACCTCTGTGTGCTGAACCCCGACGTGACGGCGTCGATCCATCGCGTGCTCGACTACGTTCCCGGCAAGCCCAAGGACGAGTTCTTCACGCTCGAGACCACGTCGACCAGCTCGTTGCCGGGGATCGCTGCGGCGACCGGCGCCTCGCTCGAGATCGCCGACGGGCAGGGATGGAGCGTGTACCGGGCCGAGTCGTGAACGGCGTTGGCGGCGCGGTATGGTTGCCGGACCGTCCGTGGTTTCGGGCAACGCCGGCCTGCCGGTCCCCTGCCGCAAGGAGCGTCCGCCATGACCCCTCCAGGTACAGGCAAAGAGGTCCACCTCGTTTCGTACCCGCACGGCGAGCCGCGCCCCGGCGACTTCGAGGTGGTCGAGGTGCCGGTACCCGATCCGGGGCCCGGTCAGGTGCTGGTCCACAACCGCTTCGTCTCGGTCGACCCCTACATGCGGGGTCGCATGCGCGACGCCGAGTCCTACGCGCCGCCGTTCGTGCTGGGAGAGACGATGACCGGTCTCGCGGTCGGCGAGGTGGTCGCCTCCGAGTCGCCCGAGCTGGCCGCCGGCGACGTCGTCCTGCACGACCTGGGCTGGCGCGAGTACGCCCTCGGCGAGGCGGCCGCGTTTCGCCGGGTACCGGCCGGCGAGGCGCCGCTCAGCGCCTGGCTGGGCGTGCTCGGCATGGTCGGCCTGACGGCCTGGGTCGGGATGCTCGAGATCGCCGCGCTGCAGCCCGGCGACGTCGTCTTCGTGTCAGGCGCGGCAGGCGCCGTGGGCAGCCTTGCCGGGCAGATCGCCCGCCTGCACGGCGCGGCCCGCGTGGTCGGCAGCGCCGGCTCGGCGGCCAAGGTGGCCTATCTGTGCTCCGAGCTCGGTTTCGATGCCGCCTTCGACTATCACGAGGGCCCGGTGGCCGGGCGTCTGGCCGAAGTCGCCCCCGAGGGCATCGACGTGTACTTCGACAACGTCGGCGGCGAGCACCTCGAGGCCGCCATCGGCGCCCTGCGCCCGCACGGCCGCGCGGCCCTGTGCGGGGCGATCTCGCAGTACAACGCCGTCGAGCCGCCCGCCGGCCCGGGCAATCTCGCGCTCATGATCGGCAAGCGGCTCACGCTGCGCGGCTTTCTGGTGGGCGACCACGTCAAGAGCCGGCCGGCGTTTCTCAAGCAGGTCGGCGGCTGGCTGGCCGAGGACCGCATCCGCCTGGCCGAGACGATCGTCGACGGCGTCGAGAACGCCCCCGGCGCGTTCATCGGTCTCATGGCCGGGCAGAACACCGGCAAGATGCTGGTGCGCGTCGGCCGGGAGTGAGCCGATCGTCGTCCGGCGAGTGGCGCGGGGCGCTAGCAGGTGACGTGGAGGATCGCGCGCACATCGCCGGCGTGCGCGTCGCGCAGCAGAAGCAGCGCGCGTTCGGTCGGTTGGGCGACGATCTCGATGCCGCGCCGCCGCGCCTCGTCCCACACGGCGGGCATGATCGGCAGGCTGCCCGACTCGCCGGTGCCGACGATCAGCCGCTTGCCGCCCCAGGGGATCGGCTCGGCGGCCGACAGCGGCGTGTGGCCGAACTCGCCACGGTAGGGCTTCGACGCCTTCTTGGCGCGCTTGGCGACCTTGCCCTTGTCGATCACGATGTCGTGGTCGTAGCGCACGCCCTCGACTTCGATCTCGCCGAACCGGATCCAGCGCGCCTTCACTGCGGCCTCCCTGGTCGAGCGGGCGCCGGGCGGCCGGCAGGCCGGCGATCGGGCGCCCGCAAGCTTCACCTGAAGTGTTCCCGCCGACGGCGTGACGCTCACTGCCACGTGGCGGAGCCCCTGCGCTGCGCGCCGCCACACGATCGGAGGTACAGATGGACTACTCGGTGACGGATACCAGGGACTACGAGGAGAGGCGCAAGCCCGTCGCCCAGGCGCTGCGCGTGTGAGCTTTCCATCGCCGGCGTCTGTAGAATGGATGCGACGACGTCTGGCGGTCGCCCCGATGCCGGCGATCGAAGGGAGGCACAGATGAGCAAGGTCGGTTACGGCTACGGCAGCGAGTACCATCTCATGCGTTACCTGGGGTATCACCGCGGGGTGCTCAAGCAGCAGGTCGACGAGGCCACCGGCGGCGAGCTGATCAACTGGCTCGACTACCCGTTCAGCGCCAGCCCCCAGCGCTTCTACCATGGGGAGTGGCGGGGCATCAGCTTCCTGCGCGACAACGAGCGCGCCGGGAACGTGCACGAGGCCTGGCGCACCTACTGGCCGCAGACCGGCACGGCGCCGAGCTGGGACGCGGTCGGGATCATGAACCGGGGGGGAGCGACGGCCTGGGTCCTGGTCGTGGCGAAGGCCAACCTCGGCGAGCTCAAGAGCGACTGCGCTGCCAGCGTCAAGGCCAGGCCGCTGATCGATCGCGCCCTGGCCGACACCAGGCGTTCGCTCGACATCGCCGCCGACTGCGAATGGACCTCGCCCTACTACGGGTTCTGCAACCGCCTCGCTATCCTGCACTTCCTGCTCGACCACGGCGTCACGGCGGACGTGCTGTTCGTCTACTTCACCGGCGACAGGTTCCCGCGCAATCCCTCGATCGTCTGCCCGCAATCGGCGGACGAGTGGCAGCCGGCGCTCGCCACCATGCACGCGAAGGTGGGCTGGCCGGGGAACGGAGGGCTCGAGCCGCACGTGCACGAGCTCTATCTGCCGATGCACAACCTCGAGGCGTGACCGGGGGAGCCTGAGGAGCTTCTGTACTCGCCGCGACCCTTGGCGATGGCGTCGCGCCGCGCTCAGCGTGCGGCCGACACCCCGTCCATGACGTAGGCGAGCAGCTCGGCCGGCGTGGCCGCGACGTAGGCGGCGCCGGCCTGCCTGAGGGCCGCCGCGCCGTGCCAGCCCCAGCCGGCGCCCAGCGGCGTGGCGCCGGCCTGGGCGCCCTCGATCATGTCGCCGCGGGTGTCGCCGACGTAGCAGGAGCGCGGTCGGTCCGGGTAACGCGCCATCACGGCCGCTATCTTGCGTACCTTGCTCACGTCGACCTCGACGCCGAGCACGTCGCTGACGAACTCGTCGAGCCGCTCGCGGACCAGAAAGTCGCGCACCACGCCGCCGGCGTTCGAGGTGATGACCACGACGTCGAAGCGCGCCACCAGGCCGGCGAGCAGTGCGGGCACGCCGGCAAAGGGGTGCAGGTCGGGCGAGACGGCCAGCACGGCGGCCGTGTCGTCGATCACGGCCCTGATGACCTCGCGCCCCATGCCGAGGGCCGCCATGCTGTCGTAGACGTTGTCGTCGAAGAGCTCCACGACCTGGGCCCGGCCGGCGATCTCGGCGTGTCCGTGGGCGCGGCAGGCCGCGGCGAAGGCCGCCGTGAACACCTCCAGAGAGTCGACCAGCACACCGTCGTGGTCGAACATGATGACGGGTCGTGTCACAGATGCCTCACTTCGTCAGTCGGCCGGGCCTCGCCGCGTTTCGTCGTCACGATACCATCCCCCGCGAACGCGGCGCCCGGCCGCCCGCGGCCACCCCGAGAGGGCAATCCTGATACCCTAAGCACATGAGAGTGCTCTCCAGCCGGGTGGACCGGTAGTGCCGCCCCGCCTGATCCCCCCGACCATCCCCGCCGACACGCCCAGCGAGGGCGAGCGCGTCGTGTTCGACGCGCTCGCCCTCGCCAAGGGCGCCGACGACTGGATCGTGCTGCACTCGCTCGATCTGGCCAACCACCGCCGCCAGCTGGCCGGCGAGATCGACTTTCTCATCGTCGTGCCGGGCAACGGCGTGCTGGTGCTCGAGGTCAAGGGCGCCCACCACCTGCGCCGCCACGACGGTCTCTGGTTCTACGGCTCCGACCCGCGGCCCGACGAGCGCGGACCCTTCAAGCAGGCCTCCGAGGCCATGCACAGCCTGCGCGATCGGCTCGTCCATCGGCATCGCGCCCTGGCTCGCGTGGTGTTCTGGTCGGCGGTCTGCTTTCCGTTGGTCGACTTCGCCGAAGCCTCCGGGGAGTGGCACCCCTGGCAGGTGATCGACCGGCGGGCCATGGCGGCGCGGCCCCTGGCGCAGCTCTGCGAGGGCGTGCTCGACCACGCTCGCAAGGAGCTTCAGGCTCACGAGGAGCCCTGGTTCCATGCCGAGCGCCACGAGCCCCGCGGGCAGCAGGTCGACGAGCTGCTGCGCGCCCTGCGCGGCGACTTCGAGTTCTTCGAGAGTCCCAAGTCGCGGGTGCGGCGCCTGGACGACGAGGTGCGCCGCTACACCGAGGAGCAGTTCGAGGCACTCGACACCATCGACGCCAACCCACGCGTCGTGTTCGACGGACCGGCCGGCACCGGCAAGACGCTGCTCGGAGTCGAGGCGGCGCGCCGCGGCGCGGTCGCCGGCCGGCGCGTGCTGCTGCTGTGCTTCAACCGGCCGCTGGGCCGCTGGCTGCAGGAAGAGACCCAGGACCTGCGTACCCAGGCCGGGGCCGGTGCGTCCGGCCAGGGTCCCGGCGTGGTCACCCGCACGCTCCACGAGCATCTGCGACTGCTGGCCGGCGTGACGCCTACCCCCGAACAGGTCTGTCGCCAGAGCTTCTGGGCCGACGAGCTGCCCGAGCTGGCCGCTGAAGCGCTGCTCGAGCTCGGTGAACGCGCCTCACGCGACGGCCGGCGCAGCCTCGAGCTCTACGACGAGATCGTCGTCGACGAGGCCCAGGACGTGCTGCGCCGCAGCTACCTCGACGTGCTCGACATGAGCCTTGCCGGCGGCCTTGCCGGCGGCATCTACCGTCTGTTCGGCGACTTCGCCTACCAGCGCATCTACGACGACGCGGCGCTCTCGCTCGAGCAGGTGCTGGCGCCGGGCGGGCCCTGCGCCGGCGCCGTGCGCTACGAGCTGCGCGTCAACTGCCGCAACACGCCCCGGGTGGCGCAGCTCGCCTGCACCTGCGGCGGCGTCGTGCCCGGCTACAGCCGGGTGCGACGCCCCGACGACGAGGCCCAGCCCGAGATCCGCTACTGGCATGACGAGGCGAGGCAGAGGGAGCTCCTGCTCGGGGCGCTCAACGAGCTCTCCGAGCAGGGGTTCAAGGGGCCGCGCACCGCCGTCCTGAGCCCCCACGGCGACGAGCGCTGCTGCGCCCACGGCTTGACCGGGCAGCCCTGGAAGGACCGCCTGGCGCCGCTGCTCAAGGAAGCGCGCGCGATCGCGAGCCCGGTGACTGCGGGCGGCGCCCCGAACGGCGGCGGGCCTGTCGCCGCAGGCGACTGGCCCGCCGCCTGCGTGCCCTCCGACCTCGACGCGGTCGACCTGCACTCCAACAAGACCCGATACTGCTCGATCTACCGCTTCAAGGGTCTCGAGTCGCCCGCGGTCGTGCTCACCGACATCGCAGACCTCGACTCGCCCGCCGCCTGCTCGCTGCTCTACGTGGGCTGCACGCGGGCCCTGCATCGCCTCGTCATCCTCGCCCACGAGTCGCTGCGGGCGAAGCTGGAGCCCGGCTCCTGAGGCGGGAGCGATGAGCTCGCCAGCCGACTCGCCTCTCAGAGCCGCGTCGACGCGACAGGCGATCGACCGGCATTTCGCCCACGTCGCCGAGCGCGACCACGTGCCGGGCATCGCTTACGCCGTCGTGGCCGGCGGCGAGGTGGTCCACGCCGGCGGCGTGGGGCTGGCGCGCGTCGGCGGAACGGCGCGGCCCGGGCCCGACACGCCCTCGCGCATCTGCTCGATGACCAAGTCGTTCGTCGCGGCCGCCTTGCTGGCGCTGCGCGACCAGGGCCTCCTGAGCCTCGACGATCCCGTGGTCCGGCACGTTCCCGAGCTGTCCCCGCTCAGGCTGCCCACCGTCGACTCGCCGCAGCTCACGGTGCGCAGCCTGATGACGATGGCCGGCGGCCTCCCCGACGACGACTGGTGGGCCGACCGCCAGATGGACCTGTCCGCCCGGGGCGTCGACGCCCTCCTGCGCGCCGGGGCGACCTTCGCCCAGCCTCCCGGCACGGTCTTCGAGTACTCGAACTTCGGCTGGGTGATGCTCGGCCGGGTCGCGACCAACGTGAGCGGCGTCACCGTGCAGGAGCTCGTGACGCGCACCATCCTGCGGCCCTTGGGTCTCGCCTCGACCTCGTGGAGCTCGCCGCCGGGCGACTCCGCGATGATCGGTCACCACCGGCGCGACGGCGCCTGGGCGCCGGAGTCGACACCCCTCGACGACGGCGACTTCGCACCGATGGGTGGACTGTGGAGCACGGCCGCCGACGTGGCCCGCTGGATGATCTTCCTGCTCGATGCGTTCCCGCCCAGGGACGACCCCGACGACGGCCCCTTGTCGCGGGCCTCGCGGCGGGAGATGCAGCAGGTCCAAAGGGCGTGGCCCTCGACCTTCGACCCGGCCTCCGGGCGTCTCACGGCCGGAGGCTACGGCCTGGGGCTCATGGTCACGCACGACTTGCGCTTCGGGCACGTCGTGGGCCACCCGGGAGGCTTGCCGGGATTCGGCTCGTCCATGCGCTGGCTGCCCGACCGCGGCGTGGGCGTGGTCGCTCTGGGCAATGTCACCTACGCGCCCGTAGAGACGGCGACGCTCGAATGTCTCGAGCTGCTCGACGACCTCGGCACGCTGCCGCCGACGGCTCCGGTCGCCGTCGCGCCCGCACTCGTGCGGGCGCGTGACGGCCTGACACGGCTGCTGAACGACTGGGACGACGCCCTCGCCGACGAGCTCTTCGCCGCCAACGTGTTCGCCGACGAGGAGCGCGAGCGGCGCCGCGGCCGGGCGGCCGCCCTGCGCGAACGCTGCGGGCCGCTGACCGCGGGTGACCTGGAGGCGTCGAGCGCGACCGCGGCCGCCTTTGGCCTGCGCGGTCCGCGCGGCGGCGCGCGCGTGGCGTTCTCGCTGAGCCCGCAGGTCCCGCCGCACGTGCAGTGGTACGAGGTCGGACCGGTGGGCGAAAGTTGAGAGCACGTGACCTCGGCATCGAGATCGGGCTCGGCGCTCCGGGGCCGCTCAACGCCATCACCGATGTGGCCGGCGTGAAGGTCGGCTGCGCCACGCTCGTCTCGGGGGCCGGCCCGCTGGTCGTCGGCGAAGGCCCGGTGCGCACCGGCGTGACAGCGATCCTCCCGCCCGCTCCGATCTTCTCTGAACGCGTGCTGGCTGGATCCTTCGTCCTCAACGGCGCCGGCGAGGTCTCGGGGCTTACCCAAGTGGACGAGTGGGGGCTTCTGGAGACGCCAATTCTGCTCACGAGCACG
>Ga0182027_10009231_pt1 | contig 14213 bp, 15 predicted proteins | sample 712E1DmetaG_FD_121300 | JGI IMG/M metagenome (GOLD analysis project Ga0182027, IMG submission 121300) | Permafrost microbial communities from Stordalen Mire, Sweden - 712E1D metaG (Illumina Assembly) | ecosystem: Environmental > Terrestrial > Soil > Wetlands > Permafrost | place: Sweden...
CTTTAGCAACTTGTGTAGGTGTTATTAAAGAATCTACCACTGCGAGAAGAAGTAAGAAACAAACTCCAGTAAAGGTGTAGACCACAGACTTTTCGGAAGTGTGAATTAAAATAACATGCAGGAATTAACCTTGGCAGACCTACGATTTTGCCAGCGTTGGTTAGATAGATTCCCGCTTTCGCGGGAACGACAGGCAGGCCAAGAAGGGCAAGAAGGGCAAATCATCTTAGAGTGTTACATCTAAAAGACCGGCTGAAATTTACCGTAGTTGGTAAGATGGATTCCTGTACATTTCCTTCCTCAAGTACTTCCGTACATTTTAACTGAGGTTATACATAAACCTTCGGTTGAGTACTTCCGGCTACAGCCTACAGAAAGTATTTCGCCCTTGAGGGGTGCTCAAGCATGCGGCCTCCAGCCTTAGCAGGAATGACAGTGGGGGGTGATCTCGTTAAAGAACACAAAGTGCTTCTCAAGTTTATAAAAAGGTTATCCGTAATAGTGGAAAAATCCCTCTATATCTCTCTTGTCATACCTCCGGGACTATAGCCCTTGTTAGGGGAGAGAATTCCGCTATAGCAAAGAGGGAGCAAAGTATGAAAAATAATGAAGGTTTATTTTGGACAACCGGCTTCCCTTTTTTCCAGTCCGCAGGTGTTGCAGGAGCCATTGCGGCAATCGAGGGTAACGTCGGCTTTCAAAGCTTTGGCATATTCGGATTTAAAATAATTCTGGCTGACCCCGACATCGATGTGCGCCCAAGGTAATAATTCATCCTGAGAGCGTTCCCGCTGGGCATAGAATTTGATGTCAAGTCCAGTTTCGTTAAAGGCTTTTTGCCACAGTTCATAGTTGAAATGGTCTTCCCAGGCATCGAAGACAGCACCCATCTCCCAGGCGCGGTAAATAACTTTACCTAAGCGACGGTCGCCGCGAGATAGAGCTGCCTCCAATAGGCTGACCCTGGGATTGCCCCAGGATATTCTGGTGCCTCGATGCTGTAAACCCGAAATGAGCATGTTGTGCTTGACGGCCAGTTCTTCTTCGGAGTTTTGTGCAAACCATTGAAATGGGGTGTGCGCTTTGGGCACAAATGTGGATACGTTGATTCTGATTTGTGGCGTTTTTCCGGAGCCTTTTTTAGCCAGGGCGCGTATTTTATCCACCAGCTGAATAATCGCTTCAATATCCTCTTTCGTTTCGGTAGGGAGTCCGATCATAAAATATAATTTAATACTCAACCAGCCTTTCTGAAAGACTTCCGCGAAGGTATCCAGAATTTCCTGTTCTGTGAGGTTTTTATTGATTACGCGACGCATTCTATCACTGCCGGCTTCCGGAGCGAAGGTCAATCCCATTTTCTTCCGCGGGGATAAGGCCTCCATCAGTTTCAACGAGAAACTATTGATGTGCAGACTGGGTAATGACAGACCCAGATTTTCAAACCGAGCGGTTAATTTACTGACCAAACCTTCGATATCGGGGTAATCTCCCGAGCTTAACGACACCAGGGAAACCTCGTCATAGCCGCAATTATTGATAATTTCATCGATGGCTTTTTCTATTTCATCCTGGGGACGTTCCCGCACAGTGCGATATATAATACCAGCCTGGCAGAATCGACATCCCCGGGTACATCCGCGCTGAATTTCGACGGCACCGCGGTCATGGATTACTTCAATGTAGGGTACTATCGGCTTTGTAACGGGGGCTGGTAATTTTTCTACAATTCTTCTTAAAATGGTTGGTTTTGCTTCGGGAACTAAAGGTGTTATACTCTGGAGACGTCCATCGGGATGATATTCCACTTCATACAGGCTTGGCACATAGATGCCGTTAATAGTTGCAACTTGTTGCAGCAGTTGTTTTTTAGGTGTTTTATGGGCCTTCCATTTACGGAGTGCCTGTAACAATTCCAAGGTTACTTCCTCTCCATCACCGATAATAAAAAAGTCGATAAAGTCGGCCATCGGTTCGGGATTAAGGGTGCAAGTGCCACCGGCAATCACCAGCGGATGAGATTCATTCCTTGCTGATGCCAATACCGGTATTTGAGACAATGAAAGCATCTCCAGGACATTAGTGTAGGTCATTTCGTGACCCAGAGAAAATCCGATAATATCGAATTCCTTTAGCGGATGTCCGGTTTCCAGACTGAATAATGGGATGCCGTGAGATTTCATTTCCTGTATCATATCTACCCATGGTGTGAATACCCTCTCGGCGAGAACATCGGGCTGAGCATTTAAAATATCATAGAGTATCGGAATTGCCATATTAGACATACCGATTTCGTAGACATCGGGATAGGAAAGAGCGATTTTTAGCGGGGTATTATGCCAGTCCTTGATGATGCTGTTCCATTCTCCCCCCGTATAACGGGCAGGTTTCTGGACTTTATGGAGGATACTGTCTAAATCATTCATTAATTTAACACTCTATTATTATCAGTCTATCGAGTAGTGAGGTGGAGGTCATTCGGGTACTTCGTAACCTGAGGATGACGGCTACTTGTCCAACTCTGTCAAATCATATATCAGGCCGTCGGTGGCGGCGATCACCTTAATCCCTGTTTTTTGCGTCAGTTCTTCGGCAACTAACGCGGGTTTAGCACGCCACACTCCCATGCCGAAATGTGTCAGGAGGGCTTTTTTAGGTTTGATTTCCTTGATCAGGCGTTCGGCGTCCGGCATTGAAAGGTGGTCGAGCGGTGCGCCGGGCCGGTCAGGGGTGGTACGCGGTTTCAGAAATGTCAGGTTCAACATCAGCAAATCGCCTTTGTAGTAACTGCCCAGTTCGTCGAAGTAACTTGTGTCCGTAATGTAAGCAATAGTATGCTTGCGGGTTTTAAAAACCATACCATAATTCTCCACAAGGTGGACGTGGCGTACCGGTGTTGTAAAAGAGATATTTCCGATGGAATAAGTCTTACCGGCTTCAAGAATTTCAATGCCTTCCAGACTTTTTTTAAGGTAGTTATGAATGACCGGTTCTGTTTCGATGGCATCCCTGGGGGCGAAAAGAATACCGCGTTTCTTGAATCCGCCTTCGGTCATGGCTTCTGTCATCACATTGACATCGGCCGAATGGTCGAGATGGCGGTGGGAAACAACAATCGCACTCAGTTCTTCGGGATTCAACTTAAGCTTGGTGACCTGCACAATACAACCAGGGCCGGGGTCCATTAATATTTGAGTGCCATCGAGATTAAACCATAAACCACCGGAGGCCAGCAGTTGACTGATAATCATAAAGCGGGCGCCGCCGGTACCCAGAAAAGTAATGGTTTCGTTAGACTGATTTTCTTTATTCACGCTGATTCTACTATAAGGTATGGCACCCTTTTTTACAATGTTTTGACTTGTCAGCGGAAGCCGACTAAAATATTAAACGGTAATCAATAATCCGGAGAGAAAAATGGAACAAATCTGGGCGCCTTGGCGAATGGAATATATACGGATGGAGAAACCGAAGGGTTGTTTCCTATGCGATGAACCGAATGAGCACAATGACGAATGTAACTATATCCTCTATCGCGGGGAATGGAATTTTGTGATGATGAATAATTACCCCTACAACCCGGGACATCTGCTGGTAGCGCCTTACCGCCATATCGCCGACCTGGATAAATTACCAAAACGCGAACTTTATGAGCATATGGACTTAATTACCAAATCAGTAAAAGTATTGAAAAAAGCCTTCAAACCGACCGGTTTCAATATCGGGGTTAATATGGGCAGTGTAGCCGGCGCCGGCCAAGCCGACCATGTCCATACCCATATCGTGCCGCGCTGGTTAGGCGACACCAATTTCATGCCGGTCATCGGCGGATTGCGGGTTATACCTGAAGCGGTTGCCGATACCTACCAACAGTTGAAGGGCGGGTTTAACGAATAGCACCTTACTTTTTAAGTCTGATCGGCGTAACGCCACCAGGCTCCGGTTGCAATAATACTGATAACGCCCACCAGCACCACCAGCAAATAGCTGACAAATCCCAATTGAGCTGCGGTTTTTCCGGATAAAGCCTGAGCGGCGCCGCTGTACATCATCGGGATATTCCAGGGAAAATACTGACCATAGCCGATTTGACTGATAATTTGTCCCAAAATTAAAACCAGGAAAATACCGCCTACAGCAGCCAAATAACCGCGGGTGATGCTCGCTATGAAAGCAAAGGGAATACAGGTTAATATTGTTAAGGCACCGGCACCCAACAAAAGTTCCAGCCCATGTGTCGTGGTGGCTAATGACCACCCCGGCAGTTGCAGCGCTGCCCCGATGCCCAGCATAAGCACGAATACCAGCAACACCAACGCCATTGACCAATAAACTGCGGTAATAATTTTGGCAATCACAATTGTTATCCGCGAAGTCGGCAGAGCGAGTATGTCGTAATACGTTTTATCAGTGTATTCCCGCCCAAAAATCCAGACGAAAATAAAACCGAAGATAATAAGGCCGCCAAGACCTGCTAACAGGAATACAAGATTAAAAAAGCTGGGCCAGTCCGCCGTGCCGCCGAAAATCTGGGCTTTCGCCCCGATGAGGCCGAGTTGCCGTGCCCGCGCCGGGTCTTTCAGGATGAACATGAACAACCCGCCGATTATCGACAATACTGCGAATGCCAGGGTTGTTAGCCAGAGCGTTTTCGAGCGGCGGATTTTCAGATATTCCATTTGCAGCGCCGGGGCTAATTCTTTTAATATTGCGTTCATCAATTTTTCCCCTCCTTCATCCCGACCAATTCTAAGAAATAAGATTCGAGGTCTTTCTGTTCAACGATCAGTCTGGCAGGGGGACAACCGGCTTCAACCAGTAATACGGCAATTTTCCCCGGATTCTGTATTAACTCCTTGTCGGTGATAACCAATGAATTCCTACCGTTCGACCTCGCTACAATGCCGGCTTTCCTAAGGGCAGACTGTGCAGTCATGATATCCCGGACATCAACCACCAGACGTTGCTCCTCCTGTTCTGATAGCTCTTTGGTATCAAGCTCTTTCACCAATCGTCCCTCATGCACTACGCCGATTCTGGTGGCTAAGCGCGCCACCTCGCTTAAAATATGGCTGGAGATGAAAATCGTCACGCCGTTATTTTCTGCCAGACCGCGTAGCAGATTTCGTATTTCGACAATACCGGCCGGGTCAAGACCGTTGGCAGGTTCGTCGAGGAGAAGTAAATCGGGATTATGAATAAGTGCCTTGGCCAGTCCCAGCCTTTGGGCATTGCCCAGTGAAAGAACCCGGGCGCGGCGGTCAGCATACTGTGTCAGTCCCATTTGCGTGATAATCTTTGCCACAACATCGGCGTCCTTCGATTGCCGCAAACGCCGGATTATTTCCAGATTCTCCCGGACAGTCAGGTCGGGATACGCATGAGGAGTCTCGACCATATAGCCGACACGCTGCCAAATTGATCTTTGACCGGGCTGTACTTTTATCCCAAACAGCGAAACCGAACCGGCGCTCGGCTTAATCATACCCAATAACATGCGGATGGTCGTGGTCTTACCGGCGCCGTTCAATCCTAAAAATCCGTAGATTTCCCCGCTACGGATATTAAAAGAGACATCGTTGGCAGCGATGACATTACCGAACCTTTTCGTCAATCCTTTTATTTCGATTGCAATTGTTGCGGCCATTTTTATACCTCCAGCATTACCTTTGTTATATTCTATTGTGGTTGTTTTCTCCTGGCTATTTCATTTAAAAAGTAATTACCTTAATGAACCTTGAGCAGAACTTCCAATCCCTCTCAATTTCCCCTTAATACATTTACTTCGTAAAGTACTTGGTAAGGGGAGAGGATTTCATTTTCTCTATTGGGGCGGTATCCCTCCTTCCCAAAGGCAAGGCTATAATACTTACAAAGTAATGTTTCCCGTACTCGGTAGAGATTATAGGGGAGGGATGAAAAGAGAATGATAACATTCACTATTTAACCTCATTTAGTTGATAGTGTTATAAAAATTAGAGCGGTATGCTATAATCACTATAAAAATACTACTGCCAATAATTGTAATTGTCAAGACGATATACTACAATAATTATAAAGATACGCCTTTGAGGAGAGTGGAATATGGACGGATTTGAACGTAGGAAAGAGCAGAGTAAAGAAGACATCCGTCGGGCTGCTGAGGAGCTTTTTTCACGGTTCGGTGCTGATAAAGTCAGCGTTAATGATATAGCCCGTAAAGCTGGAGTATCCCAAGCGACGATTTATAATAACTTCGGCAGCAAGGACGATCTGGTGCACGATTATCGTCAATCGATTGTGAACGGGATTGCCAGCCGTTTCCGTGAGATATTAGTCTGGAAGAAGTCTTATGTGGAGAAGTTCGAAGGGCTTTTACAATCGTGGATAGATGTCGCTGACCGTTATAAACTGGAAATGGAAAGCCCGAATTCCATTAGTCCGGAACTCGAGAATTCCTTCCGTGAATTTGTTAAAGAAGGTAAGGAGCAGGGCAACCTACGAGCGGACATCTCCGAGGAGGCAATCACTGCCTACATTAAATTTTTCCAGCAGGGCATCACTAACAATCCGGGCATCTTAAATAAGATGAAAAATAATGGGAAATATTCTCAGGACATGTTTTCTCTCTTTATGTACGGCATCAGGGGGCAGAGCAACTAAATAGCGGGTTTAACGAGTAAATGCTGGTTTATATAGTTATTATCGCTTAACTCAGGACTTTTTCTTTCAGATTCTGTGCAAATTCCTCCGCATGTTTGAGGTCCTCGGCATTCGGTCTACCCTTGTTTATCCCACCGAATACTCTCAGAAACGAATTGGTGTTATGCCCCAAACAACCAAATTCACCCACAATCATGTAGCCTTTGGCTTGCAGCTTTTCCCTGAGCGCAGCATGATTGTTGGCGATATACTCTTCATCTATCCCTATCCCCGGCACACCGCAGGTTGAGAAAATAAATGCTTTCCTGTCAGTGACCAGCGGTAACCTTTCGATGAGGTCGAATAGGGATTGATGATGTTTTCCATCATATATCCCAGAGCCAAAACCTACCAGACTATATTCTTGAAGTTGTTCAGGGTCTACTTGCTGCGGAGTTTTTATTTGTGCATCAAGAACTCTTGCAAAGACATTAGCGATTTTTTCGGTGTTTTTATGATGATATGAAAATAAAATCAGCAGACATTTCATCTGCAAGGGATTCCGTAGTTTTTTTCCATTCTTTTCCATTTTGCTGTTATTTTTAATTCCTAGCGTGTAGATTTATAACCGCCGCCAACCCCCTTTGGGGAAAGAACGAGTTGCCACAATTGATTGCTTCTGGCACGGAATGACCCGGCGCACGACAGGAGATAATATTTCCACATGCGGTGGAACCTTTCATCGTATTTCGATTTTAGATTGTCCCAGTTATTCTCCAGATTGCCGTACCACGCCATTAACGTTTTATCATAATCAGCGCTGAAGTTATGCCAGTCTTCCATGACAAACAAACCCTCGATCGACCGGCTCAATTGCTGAATCGAGGGCAGCATGCCGTTGGGGAAGATGTATTTATTTATCCACGGATCGACGGATTTCACCGATTTATTACCCCCGATAGTATGCAGTAAAAACAGTCCGTCATCACACAGACAACGATGAACTACCTCCATATATGTCCGGTAGTTTTTATAACCGACATGTTCAATCATGCCCACCGATACAATACGGTCGAATTTTTCGTTTACTTCTCTGTAATCCTGCAATCTGATTTCCACCGGCAGCCCCACACAAAGTGTTCGGGCTAACTCGACTTGTTCTTTAGACACGGTAATGCCGACTACTTTCACCTGGTATTTTTCGGCAGCATATTTAGCAAAACTGCCCCAGCCACAACCGATATCAAGCACTTTCATCCCGGGTTGCAGCCCCAATTTACGACATATCAATTCCAGTTTGTTTTCCTGGGCGGCATCCAGGTTTTGGGCGTCTTTCCAATAGGCGCAACTGTAAACCAGGCGTTTGTCCAGCATGTTGATAAACAATTCGTTGCCCAGGTCGTAATGTCTTTCGCCAATCTGAAAAGCTCTATTTCTTGATTGCATATTCATCATTCGAGCCAGCAGGATTCCGTAAATTAATGTCCAGTTCTTTTTGACACTATTCTGAATTTGAGAACGGATAACACGGGAGAAGAATTCGTCAAGTTTCTCGCAATCCCACCAGCCATCCATATAGGATTCCCCTAAACCCAGGTTAACTTGAGACAAGACCCGCTGATAAAATTTCTCATTACGGACGCTAATATCCCAGGGATTGTTGCCATTGATTTTTACTCCCGCTAAGGATAACAGTTGCTGTGCGGTATCTTCGAATTTGTCATGTTTAACCATTTTTCGGTGTCTCCTAGCGTAAGTTCCTCAATTGATTTTAGTGTATTCACTTTCCAGTATGTTTGGTTTCTTTTAGTGGTATATTTTACGCTAATGATGTTTTTACTACAAGTGATATTATTCCAGATTGCCGGGTCAAACCCGATAATGACAAACAAGAAAAGAGACGCTCTGTTCAGAGCGTCTCTTTTTACTTTTATAAACAAATACCTGGAACTAAAGCGAGTCGGCCGGCGCGATCTCAAACTGGCTCTTGTAAAGTGACGCGTAGAAACCATTGGCCGCCAGCAAGTCCTCATGTTTGCCCTGCTCGACGATGTCGCCGTCCTTCATGACAAGAATCAGGTCTGCATCGCGGATGGTGGATAAACGGTGCGCGATAACAAAGCTGGTTCTGCCTTTCATCAAATCTACCATCGCTTTCTGGATAAGGATTTCCGTTCTGGTATCCACCGAGCTGGTGGCCTCATCCAGAATTAATATCTTGGGATTCGCCAGGAACGCGCGGGCGATGGTTAGAAGCTGTTTCTGTCCCTGCGAGATGTTGCTGGACTCCTCGTTTAACTCTAAATCGTAACTGTGCGGTAATGTCCGGACAAAATGGTCGACATTAGCCATCTTCGCTGCTGCTACCACGGCATCATCGCTAGCACTGAGGTCACCGTAACGTATATTGTCTCTAATGGTGCCGTTAAACAGCCAAGTATCCTGTAACACCATGCCGAACTTGGAGCGGAGGTCTTGCCGCCTGAATTTCCTGATGTCTACACCGTCAATTGAAATCGACCCGCTGTTAACATCGTAAAACCGCATCAGTAATTTCACCATTGTTGTTTTACCGGCGCCGGTGGGGCCGACGAGGGCCACTTTTTGGCCGGGCTTGATATCGGCTGAGAAATTATGAATGATTACCCTATCGGGGCTATAACCGAAGCTGACATTCTTGAAAGTGACGTTTCCCTGGACTTCCTCTTCTTCGTCGAGGAACTCAAAAACGCGCTCGGCTGATGCCGCTGTGGATTGCAGTACGTTGGCGATGTTGGCAACCTGGGTAATCGGCATGGTAAATGACCTTACTTAATTGACGAACGCTACAATATCACTGACACTAATTGTTCCCTGGATAGCCAGGTAACCGCCAAGAATACAAACACCGACATAGGACAGGTTACCCACAAAGGTAACGATGGGCATCATCAAACCCGACAGGAATTGAGATTTCCAACCGACGACATATAATTCTTCGTTGAATTTATCGAACTGCTGGATGGATTTCTCTTCGCCGTTGAAAGCCTTGATAACGATATGGCCGCTGTACATTTCCTCAACATGCCCGTCGACATGCCCCAGTTGGATTTGCTGCTGTTTAAAATACTTCTGTGAAGCCTTAATCACAAAGCTAACCAGAATGAAAGACAATGGCAGCATCACCAGCGCCACCAGTGTCATCATCCAGCTGATAGTCAACATCATAATCAGCACGCCGATAATGGCGGTCACCGAGGTGACAATCTGGGACAGGTTCTGCGCCAGTGTTGCGCTGATAGTATCGACATCGTTGGTGACGCGGCTGAGGACTTCACCGTGTGTTTTCGTATCGAAGTATTAGAGCGGCAACCTTTTTATTTTTTCCGAGATATTCCTGCGGAACATGTATGTGACCTTCATGGCGATGCCGGACATGATATAGCCCTGAAGATAACTAAATATAAAACTCAAAACATAAAGCCCGACCAATTCAAGGCAGATGCGGCCAATGGCGGTAAAATCGACTCCCGTACCGGTATGAGTTGCCTTTGCCACGATACCGTTAAAAAGTATGGTGGTGGCATTGCCGAGCATTTTCAGCCCCAATATCATAAAAACAGTACTGGCAATCGCAAAAATCAGTACAAATATAAGGGCCACCTTATACGGGCTGAGATACTTGAGGAATGTTGCCATGGCCTTTTTAAAACTTTTCGGCTTTTCGCCGGAACCCATTCCACCCATCGGACCACCCATTGGGCCGCCTCTCCCTGGTCCGCCCATAACACCTCTTCTCGAGCTGAAGGCCGGTGCGCCTTTATCTTTGTTTTGTGCATCATTTGGTTGGGTCATTAGACGAGTTCCTCCTTGGACAATTGAGACAGCGCAATTTCCTGATAGACCTTACATGTTTGCATCAGTTCCTTGTGTGTCCCGATGCCGGTAATCTCACCATTGTCGAGCACGATAATCTGTTCAGCTCCCATGATGGTGCTGACGCGTTGGGTGACAATCAAAACAGTGGCATCGCTAGTCTCTTTCTTGAGGGCCTGTCTGAGCGCTCTATCGGTCTTGAAATCAAGGGCCGATAAACTATCATCGAAGATATAAATTTCCGGTTTCTTGGCCAGCGCGCGAGCAATCGCCAGCCTCTGTTTTTGTCCTCCAGACAGGTTTGTGCCGCCCTGAGACACGGCGGTATCCAGACCCTGATCGCTTTCTTTAATAATATCGGTGGCCTGAGCAATTTCGGCATAGTGTGCCACTTCCGACTCGGTGGCATTTTCATTGGCATATTTAATATTGCTTTCGATGGTTCCGGAGAATAACACCGCTTTTTGAGATACATATCCGATTTTGTCCCGCAAATTATGCTGCGTAACGTCACGCACATCTACTCCATCCACCAGCACTTTACCGTCGGTGACATCATAGAAACGCGGTATTAGATTGATCAAGGTTGTTTTACCGCTGCCCGTACTACCGATAAAAGCCGTGGTTTGACCGGGCTTCGCGGTAAATGTAATGTGTTTCAGTTCATCATCTTCAGCGCTGGGATAACGGAATGCGACATCCTTGAATTCCACAGTGCCTTTCAAACTGCTGCTGAATTTCTGAGGTTTCTCCGGGTCATTGATGACCGGTTCGGTTTCCAGCACTTCGCTGATTCTCTGAGCGGAAACACTGGCGCGAGGCAGCATGACAAAGATGATCGACAAGAAAAGGAAGGCCATAATAATCTGTACGGCATATTGCATAAAGGCCATCATACTGCCGACTTGCATGGAACTGGCGTCAATCCTGTGCGCGCCGACCCAGATAATAACAATCATGACGGAGTTCATCAGGAATACCAGCACCGCACGGTTGATAAACAGGTTCGTTTTCGTCAGGTCCTGGTTTGCCTTGTCAAATCTTTCCTCTTCGTGTTGCTGTGTGTTAAATGCCCGGATGACCATCAAGCCGGTAAGTATTTCACGCATTACCAGGTTCAGTTTAACAATCAGCTTCTGCATATTTTTGAATTTAGGCAGGGCAACCGTAAACATCACCAGCATCATCGTCAGAATAGCGCCAACAGCAGCGGCGATAATCCACAGCATCGATGTATCGGCATTAATTACCTTAAGAATACCGCCGATAGCCAAAATCGGGGCATAAAATACTATACGGAATAACATTACCATCAACATTTGTATCTGGGTGATGTCGTTAGTCGACCTTGTTATTAGAGAGGCCGTAGAGAATTTATCAAATTCGGTATTGGAAAAACTTTCCACTCTTACAAATAACTGTTTCCGTAAGTTCCGACCCATTCCGGCGGCAACACGGGCTGACAAGAAGCCGACCGTAATGGAAGCAGCGGCGCTAGCCAGTGTCAATAGTAGCATGAGCCCGCCGATGCGGAAAAGGTACTTGTTTTGTATGCTGCCGACGTTCCTAATATTGCGCCGCAATATATGTCGTGGCAGCCCCCGTCAGCAAAATTGACGGAGTGGCGCTGATTTGCGATTCGGCGGCAGATATGAGCTGTGTGAGTTGGGCCGGCGGCAGTTGCTTGATAAATACGAACGGGTCAGTGCCGGCGGGTAATTGGATTCCATATTGCGCAAAAATAGCCGTTCCGCTTTGCTCAAGTGTAAAAACCGCGGGAATAGCTTTAGAAAAAATCGAATCAAGTTGCGAGATTTCAGTTTTATTACTGGTATTTAATTTGTAAATATCCGTCGTAGCCAGCTGCGGATAGGTTTTTACATAATTAGCATAATCAGCAGGGGAAAGGGTCTGCTTATCCAGCAGAATATAATCGCCGGTAACCTGGGTCTTCTGGCTGTCTGTCATAAAAATGGCGATTTTATTGAATTCGGTAGAGCTGACAGCCTGCGGTACAGTATTTTCAATGTCTTTTTGTTCTATACCGACATTAACGATATTCGCCATGTAACCGGGTAACGCCAGATTGGCCATGGCCTGACCGAACAACAAAACAAATATGGCGACAATCGACCAAATAAAGGGTTTCAGATGTTTGATTAGTTTCCCCATTTTAAGATAAAGCCTCCATTACAATGATGCAAATATAGCTGGAAATGGTGAGATAATTAGTGAGCCACTCAGTTTAATTTACAGTTTACCGACGATATTTCTTAACGTTTCTAAAGCAGTAGACATCTGATCGAGTTCTTCATATGTCAGAGTTGCCAATCTATTTTTTGTGTTTTCCTTTACTTTAAGCTTCGCTTCTTCCAGCAATATGCGGCCTTTATCGGTAAGCGCCAGATTAATGACCCGCCTGTCCTTTTCATCCGGCCGTCTCTCCACAATACCTGACACGACCAGCGGGTTGACAACGTGTGTCAATTGGGGTTTCGTCATCATCAAAGTCTTCGCCAATTCGGTCATTGTCATACTGGTTTGGCTAAGTTCTGCCATGACTGCCCCGTGGAGACGGGTTAAATTGTCCGGAAAGCCGCTTAAATCTTTTTTAAGGACCTTTTTATGAATAGTTAGCATGACCATGAACATGTTTTCCAGTATACGATCTATCTGTGTGTCATTCATTTTTCTAATAATCCGATTTGAAAAGGTTAATAGTTAACACAATTAATAGTTAACTACAATAACTATATAGTGGTTGACAACTGTTTGTCAATACCCAAAAGTACCTTTAAATTGGCCCAATATCTACCTTTCACGTAACCAATCAGCATCCGGGTATTTCGGATTTGTAGCTTCTTCTGCTATGATAAAAGCGAAACGATGGATATTAAGACTATTGCCACCAATCGAAAAGCCCATCACGAATACACCATCATGGAGACTTTAGAAGCCGGGATGGTGCTTACCGGTTCGGAAATTAAATCGATCCGTGCGGGAAATATCAGTATGGGCGATGCTTATGTCCGCGCCGAGAAGGGCGCGCTCTGGTTGTTCAATGCGCATGTTGCCCGTTATGATGCAGCCAGTTATCTGGGACATGAACCGGATAGGGTCAGGAAGTTGCTGCTGCACAAGAAACAAATCCGGGAGTTGATCAGCCAGACCAAGGAAAAAGGCTTTACTCTGGTGCCGCTACGATTGTATATTAAAGATAGCCGGGCGAAGATGGAAATTGCTCTGGCCAAAGGTAAAAAATTATACGATAAACGCGAAGCAATCAACAAACGCGAAAACCAGCGCAATTTAGATAGACTCATGAAAAACAACCGCGTTGACAGGAGGTAGGAGAACAATTCTCCTGCGCCGCATACATTAAGGGGACGCGTGGTTCGACAGGGGAGGTTAGTTACAGAGTTGCAAGCTGAGGTGCCATCACCCTCGTAAAACTGGTGGCAAAAAACAACTGCCAAAGAACAAGTTTTGGTTGCCGCCTAAATAAGGTGACACATCTGCCCTGACCCCACCTCGACGGGTTGGGAGCGGGTGAAATAAAGTTGAGGTGCCATTGCGCAGACGCCGATAAGAGCAGTGAAAGAAAAATCGGCTGACCCGGCAAAACTCGGTCGGCAGAGGTTTGACGGGTGAGACAAAGAGCTGACTAAGCTTGTAGGATACTCTGAACGGTCTCTTCTGGACGGGGAGTTCAACTCTCCCCCGTCTCCACCAGAAAC
>Ga0182027_10009233_pt1 | contig 14209 bp, 9 predicted proteins | sample 712E1DmetaG_FD_121300 | JGI IMG/M metagenome (GOLD analysis project Ga0182027, IMG submission 121300) | Permafrost microbial communities from Stordalen Mire, Sweden - 712E1D metaG (Illumina Assembly) | ecosystem: Environmental > Terrestrial > Soil > Wetlands > Permafrost | place: Sweden...
CGAAATCTTCGGGCCTGGAGAGCATCACCAGCCGCGGCGGATTGTGGCCGCGGTCCGTGGTCAGACCGTGAGCTTCTTGCGGCCGTGAGCGCGGCGGGCCGCCAACACCCGGCGTCCCCCGGGGGTCTTCATCCGGGCGCGGAAGCCGTGTTCTTTGGCGCGATGCCGCTTCTTGGGCTGATAGGTCTGCTTCATAGGAAGGTGGGTTTCTCTCCATTCGGCCTCGGGGTCAGGATACCCCGAAAGGCACGCGAACGCGCCGGGCGCACGAAAGCGCTTTGGCGCGTCTGCCGGCGGATTATATGTACGTGTAACTCAGGGTGTCAAACTGGCGATGACTCCTCCAGGCCGATCGGGCATGAATCCGGCGCGGCGAGGCAGATACTCCCCGGGAGTATACGATTAGTAACGGTCCAGAGCCTTGCCCATGCCGCTGGGCCGGTGCTATTCTTCGTCGGCCCGCGGCGCCAGACAACGCTGGGCATGGGCCCAGAGGAACCGTGAGGACGGCCCGGCTGCTCCGGAGGAGAGCTTGGTAGTCGGAGGCTCACGGCGCCATAAAGGCGATAGTGGACTGGGTGTCCGTCACGAATCTGGCTATCCATTTACGTCTTGTACAGGGACTAAGCCTGCCTCGATGGACGCAAAGCAAGTCTGGCGCGCGGCACTGGGAGAGCTTCAAGTCTCCCTGTCCCCCGCCAATTTCGAAACCTGGTTGCGCGACACCGTGCTCGTCGACGTGGACGACACGCGGTTCCGGATCGCCGTGCCTAACGGTTTCGCGAAGGACTGGCTGGAAACTCGCTACCGCTCGCTGATCTCCCAGACGCTGGCCCGGATCGTTGGCTACAGTGTCCAGGTCGAGTTCATGGTTCGGCCCGCGGGCGAATCCGACGGCGCCAACAGCAGCGCACCGAGGCATGCCCCGCCTGTTCCGCAGCCCGTTCGAGTCGAGGCCACGCGAGTCGGAGCTCCCGAGGGTGCCTCCACCAACATCAACTCGCGCTACACGTTCTCGAACTTCATCGTGGGTTCGGCCAACCGCCTGGCCCACGCCGCGAGTCTGTCCGTCGCGGAGCGGCCGGGCCACGCCTACAACCCGCTCTTCCTGTACGGCGGAGTGGGTCTGGGCAAGACCCACCTGATGCACGCCATCGGCAATGCCGTCATCGCCCGCTTCCCGCGCAAGCGCGTCGTGTACGCGACCAGCGAGAAGTTCACCAACGAGTTCATCACCAGCATCCAGCAGGGCAAGATCGACGAGTTCCGCGCCCGCTACCGACGGATAGACCTGCTCCTGATCGACGACATCCAGTTCATCGCCGACAAAGAACGGACCCAGGAAGAGTTCTTCCACACGTTCAACGCCATCCACGAAGACGGCAAGCAAATCGTGCTTTCGTCCGATCGACCGCCCAAGGCGATCCTCACGCTCGAGGAACGCCTTCGAAGCCGGTTCGAGTGGGGCCTGATCGCGGATCTCACCGCGCCGGACCTCGAAACCCGAATCGCCATCCTTCGGGCCAAAGCGGAAGAGCAGGCAGTCCCGGTCAGTTCGGACGTGCTCGAGTTCATCGCCCGCAAGGTCGTCAGCAACATCCGCGAACTGGAGGGCGCGCTCAACCGGATCGTCGCCTACGCCAGCATGGGGGCGGTGCCGATCACGATCGAGTTGGCCCAGGCGGTCCTGTCCAACGTTCTCTACAACCCCAAGAAGCGGCAGGTCACGCCCGAGAGGATCACCCGAGCGGTGTCGGACTACTACGGTGTCCAGATCGACGCCCTCAAGGGCCAGAAGCGCGACAAGGCGATCGTCGTGCCGCGCCAGATCGCGATGTTCCTGATGCGCGAGGAGACGGATGTCTCACTGCTGCGCATCGGCGCGGAGTTGGGTGGCCGGGACCACTCAACGGTCCTGCATGCCTGCGACAAGATCAACCGCGAGATGGGCATCAACGACGAACTTCGACGGGAGCTGGCGGCGGTCCGGGAACTCATCTACGCGGATTAGGCTCTGTCGTTCGCGCCAGGCAAACCTAGCGCGCGGTCGATCTCGTTATTGATTCGACTCGTGATCGTCCGGTGATCAAGCCGATTTGGACCGTCGCCCGTTGATAAACACTTCGATTCTGTGGACAACCTGCTGGGGGTGTGGAGAAACAGGCTTCTGAGGGGCCGCCCGCGGGGGACGACTGCAGTTGGATCCAGCACCGTGTCTGGAGTTCGTCCGACAACCCCTCGCCGCCTCAACGACCCATCCCCAATTCGCCGGTGTTAGTCCACTCAGGGAGCCGTCTCGTCCACAGCCAGGTTGTGCGTGGCTGTGCGGCGGACCCACAGTCTCCACACCATTATTACGGTGATGACGGAGTGAGAAGATAGATGGACAATTCACAAGGAGTAGGATCGCGGTTCGTCATCGAACTCCCGATCCACCGCCCGCCTTGCCCGGCCCCAGGGGAGTGAAGCCAACGTGAAACTCTCGGTCATGCAGGAGAACCTGGCCCGTGGTCTCCAGGTTGTCAGTCGAGCCGTCTCGACCCGGAGCACGCTGCCTGTTCTGAACAACGTCCTTCTTCGTACCGAAGACGGCGGCCTCAAACTAACCGCCACCAACCTCGAGATCGGAATGACCTACTGGGTGCCAGGCAAGGTCGACACCGGTGGCGCGATCACTGTGCCCGCCCGGTTGCTGACGGACATCGTCGCCGGTCTGCCGGCCAATGAGCGAGTTGACCTCGAGCTTCAGGCCCAGGACACCCTGCATATCCAGGCGGGCCATTTTGAGACGCGGGTCAAGGGCATCGATGCCGAGGAGTTTCCCGCCATCCCGACCGCCGGCGAGCGGCCGACGACGCGCGTTGCCCAGAACGTTCTGCGACAAGCACTGGGCGAAGTTACTTTCGCTGCCGCAACCGATGAGGCCCGGCCCATCCTGACCGGAGTTCTGGCCAGGTTCGAAGGGGACAAACTAACCTTGGCCGCGGCCGATAACTACCGGATCGCCGTCAAGACGCTGACCGTGCTCGACCCGGTCGAGGAGACGAGCGTTGTCGTTCCCGCGAGATCGCTTCACGAGTTGTCGCGCATCCTGTCGGACACCGAGGAGACGGTCGACATCGTCCTGGCTCCGAGCCGAAATCAGATCGTCTTTCACATCGAGGGCGTGGACCTGGTCACTCGCCTGATCGACGGCCAGTTCCCCAACTACCAGCAGGTCCTGCCGAAGGGCTTTACGACGAAGGCGACCGTCGACCGCGACCAACTGCTTGCGGCGGTTCGACTGGCCAGTCTTATCGCCAGTTCTTCGGCCAACATCGTCAAGCTCCATGTCGGCAAGGAGGCCGAGATCGGACTGACGGTCAGCGCGGCTGCCGACGTCGGCGACAACAAGTCCGATGTCGAAGCGAAGGTCGAGGGAGACGGCACCACCATCGCCTTCAATGCTCGGTACCTGCTCGACGTTCTAGATCACGTCACTGCGGACCAGTTCTCGATCGAACTGAACGGACCGCTTTCGCCCGGCGTCCTGCGACCGGTAGGCGACGGTCTGTACGTCCATGTCGTCATGCCTGTCAAGACGACCTCGTAGGTCAAATGGCCGCCACGGTCGAATGACCCCCGTGGTCGAGACGACCAAGTAGGAGTCGCAGATCCCCGACGCTCGTCCCGCCGCCGCTCCATCGAGGCCGGCGACGATCTTCCGCTCTCTGGCGATCCGGAATCTCCGGGGCTACGCCACGCTGGACGTTCAGTTCGAACCCGGCCCGCAGCTCATCTGGGGTCCGAACGCGGCAGGGAAGACGACGCTCCTCGAGGCCTTGGTGCTCCTGACGCTGGGCCGATCCCATAGAACCACGACCGACTCGGAGCTGATCCGCTGGGGCGAGAGCTTTCTCCGCGTCGAGGGCTTCGTGGAGCGCGTGCCGGCCGCGGCGCTTGAGGAACCGGAAGTGGGCGCCAGACCGGCGGAGGCGCCCGGGCCGGGAGGCGTCGCCCTGGACATCACGCTCCAGGCCGGCGGTCGCAAGAAGATCCAGGTCAACGGCATACCCCGTCGCGCGACCGCTCTTTCGGAGCACCTGCGGACGGTGCTCTTCGCGCCCGAGGAAATGCTCCTGGTCATTGGTCCGCCCGCTCTGCGGCGCGCTGCGCTCGACGGGCTGGCAGGACCCCACGACCATAGCTACAGCGCCAACATGGCCACCTACAGCCGCGCTCTGGCCCAGCGCAACAGCCTGCTGCGGGCCATCCGCGAGGGCGAGGCCGATCACGATGAGCTGAGACTCTGGGACGAGCCCTTCATCGCGTCCGGCGCGGCCATCGTGGCGGCGCGGATGCGTCTCCTGCAACTGCTCGCGGAGCCACTCGCCGCGGCCCATCGCGAGATCGCCCCCGAGGAAGGTCGTCTCACCGCCGGATACGTGTCGAACGCCTCGCCGCTTCCCGGTGAGGCGCCCAGGGAGGCTCTGACGCGTCGGCTGTGGGAGACCGCCGAGAAGGAGGCGTGGAACGGAACGACGCTCATTGGACCGCATCGCGACGACCTGACGTTCGGCCTCGACGGGCGCGACCTGGCCACGTTCTCGTCGCGCGGTCAACAGCGAACGGCCATCCTGGCGCTCAAACTCGCAGAGATGGACGTGCTGGCTGCTCTCGACGGGCGGCCACCCTTGCTCCTCCTCGATGATGTCTTCAGTGAGCTGGATCCGGCCCGGCGCGGGCACCTTGTGCGACGCATCGCCGAGCTTCCACAGGCTCTCATCACTACCACGGACCCGGACGATATCGACGCCGACCTGCGCCGCCGGGCGCGGGCGTGGCGAGTGGTTCCCGACGGAGATGGCGGGGCGCGGATCGTGGAGGGCGAAGGATGACACCCCCCAAGCGGCCGTCCGGCGGAGGTTCGCGCGGCGACAACCCCGGCCTTCGCGCGGTGAATGGCGACCGCAGCGAGAGACCGCGCAGCATGGAACGTCTTGCCGATCTGCTGCCGCAAGCCGCCAGAGAGTTTGGGCTGGAGGATCAGCTCGAGCAGGCCAGGGCAGCTGCCGCGTGGCTCAAGATCGTGACCGAGCGCATCCCCGCGGCCGCCGGAGCATGCCGCTTGACCGACCTGCGCGGGGGAGTGGCGGTCATCGAGACCGACGAGCCGATCGTGGCCCAGGAGGTTCGGCTCCGCACGCCGGAATTACTGGCCGCCCTCCGAGCCGCTACCCGGACACCCGTGCGTCAGCTCCGCGTCGCCACGCGACACGTATAATCCCCACCTGCGAACGCCGGTCCGGGTAGCCTCGAGCACCGCCGGGTCCGGCGAACGCCGTCAGTCCCGCCGCTAGCAGCGCAAATGGCAGTCCGACTTCACATGAACCTCGGCCTTCTGGCCGAGACACAACGACTACCCGATTCGGCCGACACAGTTGTCGTGGTCGAGCCCACCATCGGTTCGACATCGCGCACAAAAGGAAGCCTATTTCTGCTCGTCACGGGGGCCGGCGGGCGCAAGCTGCGCGAAGCCACGAAGATCGTCGCCGAGCGGATCCGCGACGACTACTACTACGACCTGTCGGCCGGCATCTCCGTCTGCCTGCGCAAGGCGGTCCAGGCGGCCAACAAGATGCTCCTTCACGCGCCGGATCGGCCGCTGGTTGCCCACGGTGAGACGGGGCCCATCGGGCTCGCGCTGGCCGTCATCCGGGGCAACGAGCTATACGTGGCGACCGTAGGTCCCGCCGAGGCATACCTGGTCCGGCAGGCGCGGCTCCTCACGCTCCCCGACGCGAGCCCAGATAGTGGCATGCCGTCTGAGGAGATCGACGGGCCCGAGGTCTGGCACGGTGAGATCGACGCCGGCGACTGCCTGATCCTGATGTCGCCAAACGTGACGCGGCGCATCGGGTTGGGTCCAATTCAGGACGCGGTGCTGCAACTGCATCCCCAGGCCGCGGCCGAGGAGATTCACCGCCAGTTCGGGTCGGGCAGCCTGGGCAGTACGGGCGGCGACGGAATCCTTCTGATCGAAGCCACTGAGGTGGCCTCCACTCACAAGACCTCCCCGCTCAAGCCGGTCTGGCCCGGCGACTCGATGGCCGGCGCCCCTGAGCGCTCGCCGATTCCCCTCGCGGACACGGTGGCCGGTGGCGTCACCGCGATGCAGACAACCGCCCGGCACGTCCAGATCGCCGCAGATGGCTGGCTGCGTCGTGGCGTCTACGGGTTGTTCGACCATATGCCGGAGAGGCCGATGTCCCGCGGGCGGGTCACGCCCCTGACCGTCCGGCGCGAGAGGCAGCAGCGGGCGGCCCTGGCGATCGTCGGCCTTCTGGCGGTGATCGCCATCGTGGGCACCAGCATGTGGTTCCTGTCGGGCGCCAACCACGGCACGCCCGTCGATGTGCAGCTTCAGGGACAGCACGCGATGCAGAAGGCTAAGGACGACGTATTCGCCGTCTACGGCAATGGCATCGATCTGATGACGAGCGATCCCAAGACCGCCTACCAATACCTGACGGACGCGTACAAGGAGATTCAGATCGCCCTCAAGGACGGCTACGCGAACAACAGCCAGACCCAGGCCGATGTGGACGCTGCCCAGACTTCGATAATGAAGGGGCTGAACCAGTACTACAACGTCACCGTCGTCGCGCCTCAGGTCGTAACCACGTTCGCATCCGATGACCTCGGGGGCGTGGTTCTCGGGCCCGACGGGGCGGCGTATCTCCTCGACAACACGATCAACTTCGTCTACCGGGTCAACCTGCAGACGGGCGCCCAGCTCCCGGTCGTCCGCGTGACCCAAGAGCCGGATTCCGGTGGCGGAGAGGTCGGCAACCCCCGGCTGCTGACGGTCGGCGGCGGCGACGTTCTCATACTGGACTCGTTCAACTCGCTGTGGCGCTTTCACCCCGCCGTCGGCGATACGAGCGGCCGGGGATCACTGACACGGGTCAACATTCCCGACGACGCGACCTGGGGGGTCGGTCCGCGCGTCATCGGCACATTCGTCACCAACACGCTCACGAACCAGTACAACTTCTACATCGTGCTGCCGAGCCGACAGCAGGTCGTCAAGTACACGCCCGCGACCGACGGCAGCAGCTTCCCCATCGCGGCCAGGTACCCGTACCTCACGGTCGCGCAGGATGTCAGCAACGTCACCGACATGTATATCGACGGGCACGTCTTCCTGGTCGACAAGGGCCAGATCACGCAGTACCTGCTCGGCCAGGCGGTTCACGGCTGGAGCGTCGATCAGCTCCCGGACGCGCTGATCCGGCCAAAGGCGCCGTACTTCGAGTACCTGACCGCGGACAACCCGAACCAGGATCAGGGCACCTTCTACGCCTACGACAACGCGAGCCGGCGCATCGTGGCCATCAAGAAGAGCGACGGCTCCATCGTCGGCCAGTACGTCGTTCCGGCCGACTCGCCCTGGTTCTCCGCGGTCGCCGGCATGTTCGTCACGACCGCGGCCGATGGCACTAACCCGGTCCTGTACTGGACGGAGGGCGGCAGCCTGATGCGCGCCTCGCTGAATCCAGGCGCTAACCCGGCGCCGGCTGGATCCGCCGGCCCCTCGTCCGTCACCGCGGGCAGTTCGGTGGGACCCAGCGTCTCGCCGAGCAAGAGTCCCTGATCTCCGCGCTCCGAGCCTGAGCCTGGAGTGGGATAATCCGGCGATGGCAGAGTCACTCGCCGAGGTCGTCGTCGAGAGCGTGAGGGTCCACATGCTGTCCAGCCAGCATGTCGTCTTGCTCAAAGAGACCGAGCGCGAGCGCTATCTCCCCATCTGGATCGGGCCGTGGGAGGCCAATGCCATCGCCACCCGGCTCCAGGGCGTGACCCCCGAGCGGCCGCTGACCCACGACCTGTTCGCTTCTACGCTGGAGGAACTCGGCGTGAAGCTCCGGCGCGTCATCGTGTCGAGCCTAGCCGAGGAGACGTTCCACGCCACTCTAGAACTGGAGCGGGACGGCCGAACCTACACCATCGACGCCCGACCGTCGGACGCGCTCGCCCTGGCTGTCCGGACGGGCGTCCGCATCTTCGCCTCCACCGAAGTTCTCGATCGAGCGGGCGTCGAGCCCGAGACGCAGGTTGACGAGAAGCTCGAGGTCTTCCGCGAGTTCGTCAACTCGCTGGACGTCGATCTCGAAGAAGAACACCGCGAAGGCCCCGGCTCCGAGAATCCGCCTCCGCTGGAGTAGGCGGCTGGGCGAGTCGCCACGGAATCGGTCGGCTGCAAAGCCAGGCTGTGCCTGCCTCGCGATCGGCTATCCCAGGATCGGTTCGCCGCGCTGCATGGCGCCCTTTCGCCGGAACCACAGCCGCAGTCGGAGCGACCAGAAGTCGCGGACTGCCCTGAACACGACGCTCGGCCTGGCGCCGGTCGGAGAGCCGGCCGTCCTGGCGTAGTGCGGCACGCCGACTTCCGCAATCTTTCGGCCTTCGTAGCAAAGCTTGATCAGCAGCTCGGCCGTGAAGAATGCCCCGCCCGAGGCGACGCGGATCGGAGTCAGCGCCTCACGCTTGAACAGCTTGCAGGCGCAGTCGATGTCGCGGACCCGAACCCCGAAGAAGATCCGGTTCGAGAGTCGATAGATGCGGGCATACCAGCGCCGGATCGGCGGGTCGGCCCGCTTGAGGCGATAGCCCAGGACCACGTCTGGGGCGTCGGCGGCAGCCATGCGTTCGGTTAGCCGCCCGACGTCCGCGACCTTGAACTGGCGATCGCCGTCGATAAAGGCGACGAGGCCGAAGCGGGCGGCCTGGAACCCGGACCGTAGGGCCGCGCCGTAGCCGAGGTTCACAGGGTGGTGGACGACCCGGAAAAGGCCGTCATGTTTCGCGGCGAGGTCGTCGGCGATCGCGGGCGTCCGGTCGCGTGAGCCGTCGTCCACGGCGATGATCTCGAACCGCTCGGCCAGCGCCGGTAGAGCCGCCAGCGCTTCGTCGACCAGGGCCTCGAGATTCGCCTCTTCGTTGTGGGCAGGGAAGAAGAAGGAAAGCTCCGTCACTCTGGCCGGCTTCGAAATGGCGAGGCTGGCCCCCGGCGGGACGGAGGAACCTGTCGGGTTCGGAACCTGACTCGCGCTCACTGCTTTCCTTTCACCAGTCGCCTGCTCGGTGGATGCTAGCGTTCCTGAGCGACGGGTGTCTCCTCGTCGCAGCGCGCCCGCGGGACAGATTCAACCGCGAACACCTTCCGGACACGTTACGAGACCGCCCGGCGACGACTCCGGTCGCTACTGGCAGATCACCGGCCCGATCTTGCCGGTGACCTCCTTGATCGTGGCTCCGTCGTTGAGCGGGAAGTCGCGCATCTGGTAGAAGTGCATCAGGCTGTCCATGCCGTCGCAATTCCACGGGAACCGCAGCAGGAACACCGGCCGGTGGCCGAGGTAGGTGTCGATCACGTCCCACACTTCGCCCAGGTTGTCGCCCGCCGGAACGCGCATCGTGTCGTCGACGATGAAGACGTCGGGCCGCCGGCCTTCGACAAGCTGCCCGTACCAGAGCGTCGTAGAGTCGTACCAGTTGCTCACGATTACCGAGTTCGCCGGCAGGCCGCCCTGGTCGGCAGGCGCGAGCACCGCCCGCATCCACGTCTCGCGGTAGGTCTGATCGGTCTGGCTGACCCCGCCGGCGTGGCTCGCGTCCGGCACGTGCTGGCGTTCTGGGACGACCGTCACAGTTGCCACGATGATGGCGACCGCGACCAGCGTCTCGACTGCCAGGAGCGCGAACGCCTGCCAGGCGAAGCCATCGGATGGGGCCGATTCGATGCCAGCGCTCTCGTCGGGCGACTCGATGCCGGAGATCGCCGCAGGTTGGGCGAACCGGGCACGGGCTGCATCGACCAGCCAGACGCCCAGGGAAACCATGTCCGCCAGGCCCAGGCCGACGAAGGTGAAGGCCACAAAGACCGGCACCAGGAAGTAGCGCTCCAGGTCCGAGTTGGCGTAGGCGGCCGCGAAGCCGGACGTCATCGCCGCCGCCAGCAGGCCCAGAACAACGTACCGCGGCCGCCGAATCGCGCTCGTGCCGAGCCCTATCGCGGCGACGTATCCGAGCGGCCCGAGCCAGCTCGATAGGAGCGTCATCACCTGCGCGTACTTCGCTTGTAGGTCGGCGCCGATCGTCGGTGGGATGCCACCGAACTGCTGGCCGGTGATCACGTACATGAAGCCGTTCCAGGTGTCGGGGTGGGCGTACACCAGCGGGGCGTGCATGGCGGCCCGGATCGGTAGCTCCAACCACAAGAGGATGGCGGTCCCGGCAAGAACGACCACGCACGTCAGGATCACTCGCCACTTCAGGATGATCCCCGGCGCCACGGCCAGGACGAAGAGGGCGATGCCGGGGGCTAGCATCATCGTCAGCGAGTGGTTGGCAAGGGCAATACCGTACACGCATGCGGCAGCCACGAGCCAGCGGTCGGCCCGGCCGCGTACCTCCGGATCGTCGCCGGTCCGCCGACGCTCCCAGGCGAGCAGTAACAGGATGATCAGCGTGGTCAGCGCCAGGTGAAACATGTGCGGGTCGGCATATGTCGAGAGCCGCCAGAACACCGGCGTGGAGTTGAACCCGGAACCCGGGAAGGACGCCGCCACGGCCGACCAGGCCGGCATCATCAGGAGCAGCAGGCCGGTCGCGAGGGCAATCCAGCGCATGCCGGTCAGGTGCTGGACGATGGCCACGGTGCCGGCCACGGCGCCCGCCGCCAGCAGCGCCTGCAGCAGGTTCATCCGGAACGCGGGGTCACCGAAGGGAAGCAGGTGAGAGGCAATGAAGCCGAGGATCACGTATGAGGGATAGCCGGTGGGATGGGCTGTGCCCAGCACCCACGAGACGGTCTGGAACTCGGCGGAGTCGCCGGCGGCTTGTGAGATGAGGCCCGGGGCAAGTGTGGGAACCACGAGCCACAGCGTCGCCAGGGCTCCCAGGAGCGGGGCCAACGCGGCGTCGGCGAACCCTCGGTCGAGGCCGACCTTCCCCAGACGGCCTCGGATTGCGCCGGCGCGGCCGGACGGTTCCGCGGGCGCGGACGGCTCCGACGCCGGCGCCCCCGGCGTCCCGGACCCTGTCGGCGAATCGACGGTCTGCTCCACTCTGTCACCAGCCAAGGATCACTCCCCAAAGCGTGCCCCAGAAGTTGACCGCGATCGAAAGGGCCACGAGAACGACCACGGGCCACAACCGACGGTAGTGCCAGTCTTCGCCTCGCTCGCCTCCGGCGCTGACGGCAATCAAAGCCGCCACTCCCAGGACCGCGGCCGCGAGGAGGCCCAGCGGCAGGAACAAGACGGCGGGCAGCAGCAGGACCACCGGCCACCAGCGGCCGAGACGACTGGCTCCGAGGGCCACCAGGATCAGCGCGAACGGGGCGAAGTCGTTGCTGAAGCGGTAGCCGAACTGGACCCAGCCCTGGCTGAAGTGCATGAGATTCACTATGGCGATGGCCACGACGGCGATCGTGGCGCCGGCGGTCAGGCGATCGATCTTGCGGCGCCGGATCGGTCCCCAGGCCAGCGGCGCGAGCAGGTAGGCGGGGCTCGCGAGCAGGATGCTCGTTCCCGTGGCCTCGGGGATCGCCAGTGGGCAAGACTGGTCGAAGAGCCCGCGCACGGAACTGGTCACGCAGAGAGGCGTGCCGCCATCGCCGGGCCAGATGCTCGAGAAGTTGGGCAGAATTCGAGGCATCCCCGCGAACATTATCCCGATGTTCTGGGGTATGTAGCGGATATCCGTGATCGACCATTCGGCGTTGTAGTTCAAGGCCGCGCCGTAGTCCTTGAGCTCCACGCCGTACTGATATTGGTAGGCGGGATTGAACAGCTGGCCCGTGGCCGCATACGTGTACACGAGCAGGGCGACGATCGGCACGGCCGCGCCCGCTCCGGCGAGAAGCCCGCGTTTGGTCCAGCTGCCGCCCGCGCCGACCAGGACGAAGAACGGGAAGCCGAACAGGACCGTGAGTCGGGCCGTGACAGCCAGCCCGAACAGGAGGCCCGCCCCGACCTGGCGCGACTCTGGACTCGAAAGGGCGGTCCAGATCGAAGAGAGGACTTCGTCGACCCGGCTGCCCTCCCGGCCGCCGAGCCACCACAGGACGGCGATCAGCGCGAGCAAGAGGGCATCGACGACTTCGATCGCGATCGACGACTCGGCGCTGATGAGCAGGAGAGCCGGCAGCCCGCCGACGATGACGACCGCGATGGCGAATGGCCCAAGAACCCCCGGGCGTCCGGCGACGACGATTGCCAGAACCGCAGCGACCAGGCAGAGGATCGTCCCGAGCACCGCGAGCGATGTCGCAGGGGCGCCTTGGCCCGCTAGCATCAGAACCAGCCCGCCGCCGGCGCCAAGGGCGCAGAGAAGGGCCGCGGTCGACCAGCCGCCGGGCAGACTGAAGCGTCGAATGGCCGTGGCGACGTCTGCGAGGGGTGTCGGCTCGGCCGCATCCTCGTCCGCCGACAGCGCCAGCCCGATAGCCAGCAGCAGGCAGCCGATGGCCACGATGTGCGCCCAGAACCACGTCGAGCCTATGGCCGCGGCGTACCAGAGGACCGTGCCGAGGCCCAGGAAGAGTGAAGTCAGCACGCGGAGGCTCTGGCGGACCGGCAGCAGGCCGAGCATCCAGTAGGCGATGCCGACGTCGATCGCGGCGAACACCATAGCCAGCAGGTGCTCGTCGGTGGCCAGGTGCCAAACCGAGACGAACGGCAGCAAGACCCAGGCGGGCAGGGGCGGGAAGGGGATGATGCCGTAGCCGGTCGGCATGCCGTTCCCGTCGTAGACCGGCATGACATCCTGGTAGCCGGGCGACGGAATGGCCGTCCGGCCCTCGATCCAGGACTGAGCCTGCAAGACGAAGTGGAGATAGGGGTTGCCGCGGTTGGGCACCATCAGGTAGTAGGCCGCCAGGCAGACCAGAACCAGCAGTAGTCCCCACATCGTCCGGCTCTCGCCGGCCCGGCGGAGCCAGGCGATCGCGCCCTCGGCCGGGTCGCCTGTCGGCTCCTCTTCGGAGTCTGGGTCGTGCGGTTTCAGGGTGGGCGCTCCGTCTTCCGCTTCGGCCTGGGTTATACTCCGCTCCACCTCAGCGCTCGCCCAGGAGGCCGAATCGGTTGGCAGGTTCGAGCTTGCGGGAGGACAGCCCACGGGGGCGCGCGTCGGCGGGAACGAGTGGTGCCGTCACGGGTATCCCCGCCATCGTCGTTCTCCTGGCAACGGGTCTGATCCTCCGTCTCATCATCGCATACGTACTGTTGCCGGGGTCGGGCTTCCCTAACGACCTCGGCGCATTCCAGTACTGGGGCAACGACATCGCCCAGCACGGTCCGATCGGCTTCTATGCCCGGACCGGGTTCATCGACTATCCCCCCGTCTACCTTCTGATGCTCGGTGCGGTCAGCTTCGTCGTGGGCGGCAACCTCGGCGAGGCGGTGAAGGTTCTGCCGATGCTCGCCGACCTGGGGCTGGCGGCCACGGTCTGGCTGATGGTTCGAGAGATGGGCGTCAGCGAGCGACGTGCCCTCGTCACGGCGGCGATCGTCCTCTTCAATCCGGTCACGTGGTTCAACAGCGCGATCTGGGGCCAGGCCGACGCGGTCGGAACGATCTTCCTGTTGCTCGGCCTGCGCGAGCTTCAGAAGGACCATCGAGAGTCGGCCTCGGCGCTGGCCGTTGTGGCCGTGCTCACCAAACTCCAGCTCGGGATCCTCGGGTTCGTCGTCGGGTTCGTCGTCCTGCGCCGGTCGCTGGCGCCCAAGACCGGCGAGCCGGAACCCGCGCGCGTCCTGAGTTCGATAGGGGCCGGCCTTCTTACCGCCGGGCTGATTTGCCTGCCCTTCACCGGGCTCGACCTACCGGGCGCCGCACATCGACTCACATCAGCGCCGGGACTGATCACGATCGCCGTAGGGCTTGTCGCCGGCATCGGCATCTACTTCCTGAGCCGGCGGTATCTGCCCGTCGCGGACGAGGCCGGGCGGACACTGGCCTCGGCGCTGCTCGGGATCGGCGCAGTGGTCGCGGCGGCAGGCATGGTCTTCGATTCGATTGCGGACCACCTGGCCGGATCCTTCGGCGAGTACCCGTTCCTGACGCTCAATGCCTACAACCCGTGGGCGCTGATCACCGACGGCGGCAAGGCACTGGATCGCAGCCTCGAGTGGTGGGTGCTACACGACGCGCCCTGGACCGA
>Ga0182027_10009235_pt1 | contig 14208 bp, 13 predicted proteins | sample 712E1DmetaG_FD_121300 | JGI IMG/M metagenome (GOLD analysis project Ga0182027, IMG submission 121300) | Permafrost microbial communities from Stordalen Mire, Sweden - 712E1D metaG (Illumina Assembly) | ecosystem: Environmental > Terrestrial > Soil > Wetlands > Permafrost | place: Sweden...
ATCCGGCGGCACGCAAAAAATCATCGGCATGGTGCTCGACCATCTGAACATCCGGCATCTGTTTGATGTCATTGTGACGAACGAAATGGTGAAAAACCAAAAACCAGCGCCGGATATTTTTCTGGAAGCCGCGCGCCGGATTGGCGTGGAACCGAAGTTTTGCCGCGCCTACGAAGATACCGACCTCGGCTTGCAAGCCATTCGCGCGGCAGGAATGGAAGCGGTGGATGTACGGAAATTACTAGCCAAGCGTTAAAGCCTGTCCGGTTTGCAGCCTACCCTCGGATTAGGCGACATTATTCCGGGTGTCAGCAGTTGTCCAGAATTGGCTTTGCGGCGGAGGCAGTGGAAAAAGGTAGGTTCGTGGGGCGAGGATGGGTCGCTATTTCAAATTTGAAATTTCAAATTATTCCTGTTCCTTCTCCGCCGCCGCGCGGCGCAATGGATGGTTGGCGGGCAGGTTTTCCAGCAGCCGTTTTTGAAGCGCCGCGGCGCGCTGTTTTTGATCCTGTTCCTTGCGAACCCGCTCGTTGAGACGGCGCTGGCCTTTAATATCAGAATTTTGGAGTGAATCCGCCCAGTCGCGCAATTGGCGTGAGCAACTTTCCGCCGTGGATGCCAGATTTGATATTTCAGATTTCAAATGGGCCGCCCATTTACGCCGCTGCAACAGGCAGAGCATGGAACGCACTTCTCCCGCGGAACCTCGCGCGATGTAAATGAATTGGAGCAGTTCGTTTGTGGTGCCGCGCTCGAAACCCTCGGCGATGTTGTTGGAAACAGACAACACCGCCCGTTCGAGTTGATCACGGAAGGACGCCCTCATGCGCGGTGGGGCGTTTTCCAAAAAATCATCAGCCTTTTCGTAGAGCCGGGCCGCTTCCTGCCATACCGGCAAATCTTCAAAGCGCTGGCAGGTCATATTCTTTAAGTTGAGATTTGAAATTTCAAATTTGAAATTGGAATCAGAACCAGTTCGTCATCGCAAGTTCACGATTGCCCCAGCTTCTTGGATTTCTCTGTCGCGGCGCGGACGGCGTCCATCAAAACGCCATGCAGCTTGCCTTTTTCCAATTCTTTCAGGCCCTCAATGGTTGTGCCACCGGGACTCGTGACCTGGTCTCTAAGCACGCTGGGGTTCTGGCCGGTCTCCAAAACCATTTTTGCCGCGCCTAAAACTGTTTGTGCGGCGAGCTTCGTCGCCATGTCGCGCGGCAAGCCAACAGCCACACCGCCGTCGATTAATCCTTCGATGAATGAAAAAACATAGGCCGGACCGCTGCCGCTCAATCCGGTCACGGCATCGAGCAGGTTTTCCTTCACTTGAAACGCGATGCCAACGGCGGAAAGAAGTTTTTTTGCCAGTTCGCCGTCGGCTGCGGTCGCGTTTTTGCCCAGTGCGAACGCCGAGGCGGATTCGCCGACCAGCGCAGGCGTATTGGGCATGACACGGATGACGCGCGCTCCGGCGGGCAACGCATTTCCCAGCTTTGCCAGCGTCACGCCGGCGGCGATGGAAATCAGCAAATGCTCGCTTGTAAAGCCGCCGCGCAGTCCACCAAGAACCTCCGCGACATGATTCGGCTTTACAGCCAGGATCACGACGTTCGCAAATTTTAGAACGTCGGCATTGGACGCGGTGGTTTCGCCACCGACTTCTTCGGCAAATCTTTCTCTCGCGGCGTCGTGCGGGTCGCTTGCAAGGATTTCTTTGGGACCGACGAGTTCGGCGTGGATAAAGCCGCTGGCGAGCGCGCCGGCCATTTTGCCTGCGCCGAGAAAACCGATGGTGAATTGCTTTGCCATGAAAGTTTTGTAGCAGGCCGCTTTGTCAAGCGGAAGCGAAAATGCACTGTGAATTCGCGGCTTGAATTTATCGGATGGAGACTTATTATAAAAGTGCGGCGCAAAAAGGCTTTAAATTTTTATAATGGCAAGCAACCGCCAGACATGGGAGACGTTTGAGGAGATGCGGCAGGCCGCTGAAAAAGGCAACCCGCAGGCTCAATGTTATCTGGGTGTCTGTTACCAAAATGGGCAGGGCGTAACGCAGGATCATCACGAGGCGGTTAAATGGTTCCGGCATGCGGCAGATCAAAATGACTCCGTTGCGCAATGCTATCTCGGTGTGTGCTATTTGAACGGCACGGGGGTGCCGCAGGAATCCGGCGAAGCAGTCAAGTGGTTGCGCGAAGCGGCGGAGCAGGACGATCCCGCGGCGCAATTCAACCTCGGCATGCTTTACGAAACCGGCCAGGGCGTTCCGCAAAATTATGCCGAGGCAGTCAAATGGTATCGTGAATCAGCAGAGCATGGCTATCCGGCGGCGCAATTCAATCTTGGCGTTTTCTACGAGAGAGGGCAGGTTGTGCCGCAAAATTTTGAGGAGGCGGTCAAATGGTATCTCGCCGCCGCCGAGCAGGAATGTGCCCCTGCCCAATGCAATCTCGGCTTGTGCTATCAAACCGGGCGTGGCGTGCCACAAGACCAGCGCGAGGCCATGAAGTGGTTCATCCGTGCCGCGCGGCAGGGTGACAAAACCGCGCAACACAACCTCGGTTTGCACTATGCCGAATTTGAAACCGGCGCGGCTAAAGCTGATGGGGATGAAACTACAGAAGCTGAATCCTGAATCTTCGTAAAATTCAGGATGCGAGTTCCAGGAGTTTTTTGCTCCCACGCCCGCTGTCAACGGTTTCACCGGCCAAAGTCCAACCCTCCACAAGCGATTTCGTTTTGCCGGCAACAAACAACGCGGCGGCGGCATTGAGCAAAACAGCGTCACGCTTGGGGCCGCGCTCGTCACCGCGCAAAATACGGCGGATAATTTCGGCGTTGGCCTGACGGTCGCCACCCAGCAAATCCGCCAGCATTGCCCGTTGCAGTGAAAATGCCTCCGGCATGCTGGTCGAAATCGCAAAGCCATGTTCCTGATAAAATTCGGCAATCGTGTTCTCGCCAAGCGTGGAAAGTTCATCCAAATAACCGGCGGCTGGAACTTTTCCGCACACAACCATTGCGCGCCGGACGCCAAGCGATTGAAGCACGCGGGCGAGCGGCTCGCAAAGTTCGGGCCGCGGCACGCCGGCCAGTATTGCTGAGGGGCGCGCCGGGTTCAGCAGCGGGCCAAGCAAATTGAAAACAGTCCTTTGGCCGCGTTCTGCGCAAAGTTTCCGCGCCGGCGCAATGTGTTTGAAAGCCGGATGATAAGCTGGCGCAAAGAAAAAGGCGAAATTGTGCTCATGCAATGAACGCGCGGCCTCCGCAGGAGTCAAATCAATCCGCACACCCAGAGCTTCGAGCACATCGGCGCTGCCGGCTTTAGAAGTAACCGCCCGGTTACCATGCTTGGCAACAGTCACACCGGCAGCGGCGCATATCAATGCGGCGGCGGTGGAAATGTTGAACGTACCGAGGCGGTCGCCGCCGGTGCCCACAACGTCCAGAATTTCACGGGCGTCCCGCCATGCGGGATCGAGCGGTGGCGCGATGGATTTGTGGCGCAACGCGCGAACGAAAGCAGCAATTTCATCCGGCGTTTCGCCCTTTCCAGCGAGCGCCGTCAAAAAGTCGGCTTTCACAACCGCGGAAACCTTTTCGTCGGTGAGTTGTTCAACCGCTTCGCGAACCTGTTCGTCCGTGAGCGAACGGGTGGCGGCGAGTTGTCGGGCGAGTTTTTCGAGCACGGGACGATTCTAAGGTTCTGGTCGGCCGGCTCAAACCGAAAGTGATTCGATGAAAACATGGACAGGCGTGGAAAATTGCGTAACTTGTCGGGCACTATCACTGTCTAAAACGTGAACAGCAGGTGAATTGGAACCTTTTATATGGCAGAAAATCACAACAATCGTTGGGTAATGTGGACGGTTATTCTGGGAGTGGCCATCGTGGTGATTGGTGGCAGCACCTGGTATTTCTGGCATGGGCATCAAGACGCGCCGGTGTATCAGACGGTGGCGGTGACGCGCGGGGATTTGACGCAGGTAGTGACGGCAACGGGCACATTGAATCCGGTGGTGAATGTGACGGTGGGCAGCCAGGTTTCAGGCCGGATCAGCAAGCTTTACGTCGATTACAATTCGACGGTGAAATCCAACCAAGTCATCGCGGAAATTGATCCTTCGACTTATCAAGCCCAGGTTAATCAAGCTCAAGCCGATTTGGCCAACGCGAAGGCGAACCTGGAGTTGCAACAAGCTGAAGCGAAACGCAGCGCCGAGTTGTTCGCGAATAAATTGATTTCCGGGTCGGATTTCGACACAGCCACCGCCAATTTGCATGAGGCGGCGGCGATGGTGGCAATCAAGGAAGCGTCGCTGACCAACATGATGGCGAACCTGAGCTACTGCAAAATTTTATCACCGGTGGACGGCATGGTGATTTCGCGCGCCGTGGACGTGGGACAGACGGTGGCCGCGAGTTTGAGCGCGCCGACAATTTTTATCATCGCGAATGACCTGACGAAAATGCAAATTGATTCGAGCGTGGCCGAAGCCGATGTTGGCGGCGTGGTGGAAGGCCAGAGCGTGGACTTCACGGTGGATGCGTATCCGTATCGAAATTTCCACGGAGTCGTCACGCAAGTGCGAAATTCTCCGACAACCGTCAACAACGTCGTTACTTATGACTGCGTCATCAGTGTGACGAATTCGGATTACAAATTGAAGCCGGGCATGACGGCGAATGTTTCCATTGTCATCGCCCAACGGGAAAATGCGTTGAACATTCCGAACGCCTCTTTGCGTTTTCATCCGCCGGATTCCCCCATGGTGGAAACCAATTCCGCCGCGCCACAGCCAGCCATGAACGGCGGGCAGAGCCGTTCCAGCGGCCACGCACGCGGTGAACGCCGGGTTTTTCACACGGTCTATGTGCTTTCAGGCGCGGGTAATAATGCGAAGCTCCAGGCGGTGCAGATTAAAACCGGCATCAGCGACGGCATTTCGACCGAGGTGGTTTCCGGGCTGGACGAGGGAGCGCAGGTTGTGACCAGCATGGTTTTAACCGGCACGCAGGCCGCCAAGCCGGCAAACCCGATTGGCGGCACCGGCGGCTTCCCCAGAATGCGTTGATCCGATTTGCCGTGCAGACCAATCCCGTCATCAAGCTCGCGGACATCCACAAGGTGTATCACACCGGCGAAGTGGACGTCCACGCGGTGCGTGGAATTTCGCTGGAAATTTTTCCGGGCGAATTTGTCGCTGTCATGGGCGCCAGCGGCTCCGGAAAATCCACATTGATGAATCTGACCGGCTGTCTCGACCGCCCGACCAGCGGCTGCTACTGGCTGGATGGTATTGACGTTTCCACGCTCGACCGTGATGCGCTCGCTGATGTCCGCAACGAAAAAATCGGCTTCGTTTTTCAGGGCTTCAACCTGCTTTCGCGCACGTCGGCGCTGGAAAACACCGAAATGCCGATGCTTTATCACCGTCACCGCATCCAGTCGCACGAACAGCGCGACCACGCCATGCACGCGCTCGATCTGGTGGGTCTCGGCGATCGCGCCGATCATCATCCGAACCAGCTTTCCGGTGGCCAGCAGCAGCGCGTCGCCATCGCCCGCGCGCTCGTCAACAAGCCATCACTGCTCCTCGCCGACGAGCCGACCGGCAATCTCGACAGCCAAACGAGCATCGAAATCATGGGCGTGTTCCAAAAGTTGAACGATCAGGGCATCACCATTGTCATGGTCACGCATGAACTTGACATTGCGCGCTACACCAGGCGCAACGTCATTTTGCGCGACGGCAACATCGTCGGCGACACACCGGTGGCGGATCGCCTGAACGCGGAAAAGGAATTGCAACAACTTCGCGCGGCACAACAGGCAGTCAAACTCGCATCATGAGAATCTTCGCTTCACTAAAAATTGCCGGGCGCGCGCTGCGCCGGAATAAGATGCGTTCGCTGCTGACGATGCTCGGCATCATCATCGGCGTCGGTGCTGTCATCGGCTCGGTGAGCCTGACCTCTGGCGCCACCAAACAGGTCGAGGACCAAGTCAGCAGCCTGGGGGAAAGCGTGATCACGGTTTTTTCCGGCAATTTCACCAGCGGCGCGATGCGTGGCGGCTGGGGCAGCGCGCCGACACTGACGTTGGCTGACGCACTGGCGATTGCCGGGTTGAAAAACGTCGTGGCCGTCAGTCCCGAAGTGCGCGACCGCGCACAAGTGCTGGCCAACGGCCTTAACTGGAACACGCAGGTGATGGGTGAATCGCCCGATTATCCGCAAATCCGCAACTGGGGCATCGCCAGTGGCGTTATGTTTAGTGAACAGGACGTGCGCAGCCTCGCGAAGTCTGCCGTGATCGGCAAAACCGTGGCCGACCAGTTGTTTCCCAACGAAAATCCGGTCGGCCAGACCATCCGCATCCGGAACCTCCCATTTCTCATCGTTGGCGTGCTGGCCTCCAAAGGCTTTAATCTGTTCGGGCAGGATCAAGACGATACGGTTGTCGTCCCATATACGAGCCACATGCATCGCATCACCACGCGCATATTTTTGAATGACATTCTGGTGGAAGCCGCCAATGACAAGGTCATAGACAGCGTGCAAAATGACATCACGGATTTACTGCTCACGCGTCATCGGAGCAAGGAACAGGATTTCACCGTGCGCAACCAGTTGGAATTGATGCAGGCCGTCACAGCCACTTCGCGCGCGATGAGTTTTCTGCTTGCGGGCGTCGCCGCCGTCTCGCTTGTTGTTGGCGGCATCGGAATCATGAACATCATGCTGGTCAGCGTCACAGAACGGACACGCGAGATCGGCATCCGCATGGCTGTTGGAGCACGCGGCAGCGACATCCTCGTGCAATTTTTGATTGAAGCGGTCACGTTGAGTGCGATTGGCGGCTCGATCGGCATCATCGGCGGCGTTGGTTTTTCGAAAATTGTCGCCTACATAAAAGACATGCCCACCGTCACCCCTGTGACCTGGATCGCCATCGCGTTCATTTCCAGCGCCATCATCGGCATCATTTCGGGTTTCTATCCGGCGTGGAAAGCATCGAAGCTCGACCCGATTGACGCGTTGCATTATGAATAGCGTGTGACCACTGAAGTCTTGTCCACGCATACGCCGGAACTTTTCCAAAAAGCCGTGCGTCAGGCTGTAGAATTGCTTCGTGCCGGTGATGTCATCGCGCTCCCGACGGAAACCGTTTACGGTCTTGCCGCCAACGCCATCGATTCAAAAGCAGTCTCAAAAATCTTCAAAATCAAGGGTCGCCCGGTGAATAACCCCATCATTGTTCATGTCGCAAGCGTCGAAATGGCAAAACGGTGCGTGACCGAGTGGCCGGCAATTGCGGATAAATTGGCCAAATCATTCTGGCCCGGCCCGTTGACGCTTGTTTTGCAACGCGCAAATAAAATTCCAGACGTTGTGACGGCGGGCGGCGTGACGGTCGGCATCCGCTGGCCGGGTCATCCGTTCATTCAGGCCGTCATTCGTGAGTGCGGTTTCCCGCTCGCCGCGCCAAGCGCGAATTTGTCGGGCTGTGTTTCGCCGACGAATGCCGGACACGTTCGCAAACAGCTCGGCGGAAAAATTTCACTGATTGTGGATGGCGGCCAATCGCAGGTCGGCATTGAATCCACCGTGCTCGATTTGACAGTTTCGCCGCCGCAAATTTTGCGCCCGGGCATGATTCACATGGAATCGCTGGTTGCCGTCGCTGGCGAAGTCCAAAATCCAAAATCCAAAGCCCAAGGTCCGGATTCGGTGCTGCGCAGTCCGGGTTTACTGGCAAAACACTATGCGCCGAAAGCAAAATTACTGGTATTGAATTGGAGCAACGACGCGGATTTGAAGTCCCAACTTTCAACTTTCAACTTTCAACTTTCAACCTGTTGCGTCATCGCGCATACACACATTCCGTTGGCGGAAGGATTCGCGGGAGTCAGTGTGATCCCGCACGACGCAGAAGCGTTTGCGCGGGTAATTTACGCGGAGTTGCACTGTTGCGACGAAATGGGCGTGAAAATAATCGTTGTCGAAGCGCCTCCGGCGGCGCCGGGATGGTCGGGCATTGCCGACCGTTTGCGGCGTGCCGCGGCATAAAATTCCAGCGGCGCAATGCCCTACTTTTGACTCGTTTTCCAGCGCTCCCCATCAGTCAGGAAGAGCCCGGATCCAATGGCGGCAGAACCGGACGGCGCGTAACGCAGTGGAAAATTCCCGGGGATTTGCCTTTGAACCATCGCATTTGCGACAAAGCTGCCCCAACTGTTTTCCACTCCAAGCCCCATGTCCGACAACAATCTGCCATCCATCGTTTTGGGTGTGAGATAAAGCGCCTGCACGGGTTTAATACCATTGATGGCGTAGAAATCATCCCGTGCGTTCATCGTCAGCCAGACGCACTGGCGCCGGCCGTACCATGCAACCGCCCACGGCGCGTCGCTCATCATCAATTCGTTTTCCTTCATCCAACCGGCGGCTCGCTGAATGTCCGGTGGGTAATATGGCGGATAAACCACCGGCGCGGTTTTGGGTGGCAGCAGGGCGAAAATCATCGGCGCGCAACACAATCCCACAAACACGATCTTTACCAAATAACGCAATTCCCGCACGGGCAACACCATCTGGTCGAGCAATGTGAGAAACAGGCTCACGCCATAAATGAACACGAGTGGCGCGAACAGCACCAAAAGATTCTCGGAGTTCACTTCAGGCGATTCCTCGGAAAGTTGCGTCTGCCCCAAAGCCTGCACCACGATGAAGACGGCCAGACACATCAGCAAAAAATAACGCATTCGCCGCACCGCCGCGCTTCGGAAACCCAACATCAAACCGACTAGGAACAACAAACTGGCCCAGCTACCGCCCAACCTGGGCAGGGCATCCTGCAGGATGATGCGCGTGTTCTGCAAAAGCTTGTTCACATACGGCGTCAGCCACAAGGTGGACGAGAGATCGGGATGCAGGGAACGTCCCAACTGAAATCCAGGGAACACTGCTGTTCCCTCGACAATCGCGAAACCTGCTGTGCCAAAAGGCGTGCCGCTGACTGCAAAATTCCGAACAATCCACGGTGTCAACACCAGCAGGAACGCGCCCAACGCCGCCAGTGCGTTCAACACCCGTCGCTGTCCGCCGAAAAAAATCAGAAAAAGCATGACGGGAACAATGATCCATCCAAATGAATACCGCGTGAGCGCACCCGCACCCGCCAGCAGGCCCGCGGCGATTGCCAGACCGAGAAGCCGCTGGGGTTGGGGCTTGGAATCACTGGCCACCTGCTCGACTCGCAGAACGCACCACGTCAGCCCGAGAAAAATGATTATGAGCAGCATCGTGGACAAACCCGACACGCTGAACCGCCAGAGCAATTCACAACCCACCACCAGAACGGCGGAAAACCGCGCCACGCTCGCATCGAACAACTTCCTCCCAAGAAAAAATGTCAACGCAACCACGACCAGTAAAAGAACTTCATTGAACGCCGCGATCAGAAAATCCGGTTCATAACGCCAGAAATTTCCGTCGTTGCTCCAAAAAGTGTTTCCGAGGTTCAATGGTTGGTGAAACGGCAGCACTTTCATCAACCCGGCCAGCACAAGCGGGTATACCGGCGGATTGGCCAGGTCCGGGTGGGTGGTTTTGATTTGTGCAAAGTCCGTGTCAGTACCTGTTGGTATATTTGTGGCCCTGGCTTGGTGATGACTTTGCACCAGGTAAAGACTGAACGGTCGGACAAACAGTGTGGTGTAACCCCTGCCTTCCGCGATGTTGCGTGCCAATTGCGCCGAATCCATGGCTTCCGGCGTGGCGAAGTTTTGATACGCGCGTAAATCGTACAGCATCGCCAGCGCTAGAATCGCAAGGCAGAAAGCGGTGATTTTCAAGTACCCCGCCCATGCACCCTCCTCGAGCTTGTGAATCCAATCCTGCAGAGAGGGCATGGTCAGAATCCTTCCAGATGATACGCGTGCAACTTGCGGTGAAATGTTCGCCTGCTCATGCCAATTTTCCTGGCGGCCAGTGTGCGATTGCCTTCCGTCTCTTTCAATGCGCGAATAATCAATTGTTTTTCCGCCTCCTTCACAGTCAGATCACTTTGCGGGAACAGCTTTCCATCGCCTTTGCGTCCGCTGGAGACGCCGCGCACGGATGGCGGTAAATCACGCACCGCGATTTTTTCGCCGCGGCAAAACACCACGGCGTGTTCGATGGCGGTGCGCAACTCGCGCACATTGCCCGGCCATGAATAATTCATCAACAGCTCCAGTGCGTCGCTTTTAAAATCGTTCACAGCCTTGCTATTTTCGCCCGCAAACTCGCGCAAAAAACTCTGCGCCAGCAACGGAATGTCACCCGCCCGCTCCCGCAGCGGTGGCAGGGTGATTTCCACCACGCGCAGCCGGAAAAACAGGTCCTCGCGGAAACTTCCGGCTTTGACCAGTTCTTCGAGATTCTTGTTTGTCGCCGCAATCAAACGAACATCCGCGGCCAGTGTTTTATTCGAGCCAACCCGCTGAAACGTCCGCTCGCCAAGGAAACGGAGCAACTTGATTTGAATCGCCGCGTCAATTTCGCCGATTTCATCGAGGAAAAGTGTTCCGCCCTGCGCCTGCTCGAAACGTCCAACACGCCGCTCGTGCGCGCCGGTGAACGCGCCTTTTTCGTGGCCGAACAATTCGCTCTCCAGCAACGACGGCGCGAGCGCGGCGCAGTGAACCGTCACCAGCGGCTGTTTCGCGCGGGGACTCAATTGGTGAATCGCCTTCGCAATCAATTCCTTGCCCGTGCCGCTTTCGCCCGCAAGCAAAATTGAAGCGCGAGTCGGCGCGACTTGCTGGACAATTTCGAAAATTTCCTTCATCGCCGCTGATTCGCCAATGATGTTTTCCATGCCAAATTTCGAATCGAGCTGTTGGTGTAACGAAACGTTTTCCACCTCGAGGTTTTGCTGCCGCAACGCGCGGGCGATGCGCATCTCCAGCTCGTCAATCTGCAGCCGGCCTTTGGCAATATAATCGTCCGCACCGCGTTTCATCGCATCCACCGCCAGTTCCTCCGAACCGTAAGCCGTCATCAAAATGCAAATCGGAGGACGGGTGAGCGACTTGGCGCGCGTGATGAGCTTCAAACCGTCCTCGTTCGGCAGGCGAAAGTCCGTGAGCACCACGTCAAAATGATCGCGCTCAAGCAAATCCGCCGCGGCCTTCGCGTCCTCGGCCACGTAAACGTCGTAACGATTTTCGAGCGCCGCGCGCAATCCGTCACGCGTCGGCTTCTCATCGTCCACAATCAGCAATGTCGGTTTTTCGGTCACAGGCTTTTCGATGTTATGCAAAATTTATCCGCGCTCATCCACGGTTTCGATTTTCTCTTCGAGCAACCGCGGTTGACGCTCATGCAACGGCAGCCAGATCCGGAATGTGGTACCGCGTCCAACATGGCTTTCGAGTTCCATGCGACCGCCGTGCGCCCGTACGATGCGTTGCACGATCATCAAGCCAAGGCCGGTGCCTCTTTTTTTCGTCGTAAAAAACGGCTCAAAGATACGGTTGATTTGTTCCTGTGGAATGCCGCCGCCGGTGTCCGTCACACTCATCCAGACGCCATCCGTGCCTGTGCCGGTTTGCAATGTCAGCGCGCCGCCCTTTGTCATCGCATGCATCGCATTTTTGATGAGGTTCACCAAAACCTGTTGCATCTGCGCCGGGTCAAGCGGTGCTGCCGGCAACCGGTCCGCCAGTTTGGTTTTCACGTTCAGGCCGCGATTGTTCAATTCCGGTCGCAGCAACTCCAGGGCCTTTCCAGCAACGTCGTTGAGGGAAACGAGTTTTAATTGTGGCGGCACGGGGCGGATCGCCTCCAAAAACTGGGTGATGATGTAATCCAACCGGACAATTTCGCCTTTGGCAACGTCGAGATACTGTTCCAACTTCTGGGAAATTTCCTGGCGTGAGGCTGTTTTCCTGCCACTCGTCACCTGCCACTCGTCACCTTTGAGTTTTTTTAACTCGCGCTCCATGAGTTGCAAGTGAATGTGCAGCGCGTTGAGTGGGTTGCCAATCTCGTGCGCGACGCTGGCGGCGAGCAGTGTGAGCGCCTGAATGCGCTCGCTTTCGATGGCCTCAAATGTTTTCTGCCGCGCCGCGGTCGCGTCGTGCAAAATCAACGCCACCCCGGAACTGCCCGCCGCCTCGCCGTCAAGCGGCGCGGCATAAAGACGGAGAAAACGGGGACGCGGATACTGCACTTCAAATTCATGGCGCGCGATATATGCACCACCTTTGACGTCGAAATGTGAAACGGTCTTCCAGTCAAGTTCCGGTACAAAGCGCGCGATGTGCTGGCCTTCGTCGCCGGACTGTAAACCGATGAGCCGGGTGACGGCTTGATTGAAGTAAAGGATGCGACCCTGCTCATCCACCACAAGCACACCGTCTTCAATGGTGTTGAACAGTGTCTCAAGGAAACTGCGCTCGCGCGCGAGCCGTTGGACAATTGTTTGCAGACCCTCCTGATCCAGCCGTCCAATGCGGCCGAGAACTTTGTCAAGAAAACTGGATTTAGTTGCAGCCATTGGCTAAAATCAATGAATTTACTATTAAATAGAGTGTCATATTGACACATATTAAAACTTTACAGCGATATGGCAAGAGCTTTTATGACACTTATTTCCAACCCTCCGTGTCCGTGATTATACAAACCATTACCTGGGTGGAATGTTTAAGACCTGGCCAACGCGAATCCGGCTTGGATTCATGTCCGGGTTCGCCTCTTCCAGTGTGTTTAGTTTCACTCCGTATTTGCGCGCGATGCCCGCCGCCGTTTCTCCAGCAGCAACCATGTGCGTACGCGGTCTGATGGCGGTTGTGGCGCTTCCAGAATGATTTGTATTTGCAGTGGTCGGTTGGGCGAAAATGGTTTGAACCGGCTGTGCTGGTGTCGGTCGTGCCACGGCATTGTTCGGCGCCGGCGGCGAATTGGTTTTAGCCGCCGCCAATTGGCTCGAATAATAGGCGCGCCATCTGTTCACTTCGTCCTGCAATTGCCGGTTCTGATCGGCCAGTTGATCGAGTTGCTTTTGCGCTGCGGGCATACCGGACAGCGGCATCCCTTCGGCAACCAGTTGTTCTTTGCAGGTGTAAATACGTTGCGTGATGACCTCCGCGTTATCGGCTTTCGGGCACAGCTTTAAATATTGCCGGTAGTGATAAATCGCCGACACGGGGTCGGGCTCCTTTTCATCGTAAAGCCAGCCAAGTTCATAATGCGCCGTTGCCGAATGCGGATTTGCTTCCAATGATTTCTCGAACGCCTCAATGGCGCCCTGGTAATCCATCGCATTGACACGGTTTTGGCCGAGAACAAAATGCGGTTCTTTTCTCTCGTCCTCCCGGCTCTGATCTGGCGGCGTGCAACCGCTCAACGCAAGGCCAAGTCCCATGGCGTATGCGCTGAATAAAAGGCGGTCGCAAAATGACATGGCACGAAACTTAAACCAACTTCTCAATGGCTGCAATGACGCGTTGGCCTGATGATAACCGGAAAAAACCGGGCTTGAGATTCCGGCAAGCCGGGCGCAACTTGATGCCAGCGTCGCGCGCGTGGCGGAATGGCAGACGCGCCAGACTTAGGATCTGGTCCCGTAAGGGTTGGAGGTTCAAGTCCTCTCGCGCGCACCAGCCTTCGCCTCGCCGCAAGCGGCGGGCTACGGCTGGCAAGCCGGTTCCGGGTTTTATTTCGCAACCGTGCCGTGTCGCACCCGCTCTTTTTCCTCTTCCAACCCGGCCTGAAGCTTCTGGCGTTCGGCAACCCATCGTTGCCGTAATGTTTCAACCTTTTCCATGTCACCCGCCGCGCTGCTTTTGGCGATCTCATCTTTCATTGCCAGCTCGCGTCCGGCAATCTTCGCGGTGTATTTCGAATCCAGTTCGGCAAGCTGCTTCTTTTGTGCGCCGGTGAGTTTGATGGTCGGCGCGGTTTTGTTGAGCCGTTCCATCGCAAGTTCATAGGCAGTTTTCATTCGATTTCCCATTTTAGACGGTCAATTGCGGATTTCAAACGTTAGTTCCCGTCCCGTGCCCTGCATTTTGTAGCTGAATCTCAGAAATTTCTTCGTATCCTTGTGCTTTCGTGGTTTATTTTTCGCGTCGCTTATGCCGATTTCGGCGACGTGTGTAACGCGGGGTCATATGATTACTGAAAAAGGACGCCGGCTCAAATTAGCCTACTTCACAC